>ENA-ORVG01000424-ORVG01000424.1-human-gut-metagenome-genome-assembly--contig:-NODE-424-length-59646-cov-8.693561_pt1 | contig 59646 bp, 69 predicted proteins | sample MGYA00242091_ERZ509233 | MGnify/ENA primary metagenome ERZ509233 (study PRJEB26280, sample SAMEA2338840) | human gut metagenome | biome: human gut; feature: human-associated habitat; material: faeces... | reverse complement strand
AGTGCATCAGGGCTGTCGGCATGGTGCTGCGCTGGAAGAGCGGAAAGTGGAAGAATAAGGGACTGGTTGATTAGAGCTTGTATCCCGCCTTTTGCATCGCCCTTTCAAAGTCTGCAAACGTCATATTCAGTCTCTTTATTGAAAAGTCATTACATATCAGTCACAAAATATTTAAAATATACGAAACACCTACAATAATAACGCTCATTATTGAAAATGCTTCTATATTTCCTCGTGATATTTTAGAAACTAATAAACCAATTATGCTAATCATAACCGAGATTATAAGATAGAACAGATATAATAAAACAATAAATTGCCATATAGACAAGTCCGATATAATATATGGTAAATGCATAGTCCTCTCAATCATCAGACTTTCAACCCCTGCATTCAGATTTCCTAAATCAAATATAATGTACTTTGTCACAAATTCAATAAATGCAAATAATATACATATCAACAACGAAATTAATAAACTAATGTTCAGCCGCGATTTTAACAATATCATTCTTCCATTTTTAGATGATTTAATCATAGCTAATGTTCCTGCATATATATCATCTGTATACATAGGTACCACAATCAATAAAATAACTATTATAGGTATAACATTAAACCTCAAATTTTCAACATAATCACTTATTTCAATATCATAAAAATATTGTGCACTTTTATCCAGACTATCATAATACTCTGTTTTCTCAACAATGTATTTGACAGTTGCTATTCTATATTGAGCTTTCTTTTGTTCGTTGATTATAGAATGATAATCCTTACCATCTATTTTTCCATTATTAAATGCAATTTCATTCTTTTGCTCATCATCCATAATAGCTTGGAATTTCTGATATTCTGAATTAATATAGTCTTTTTTTTCAATTGAATATTCGCCTTCCATTTCATTCATATAATTTTCATACACAGACTTATGATATCCATTAAACATAGTTGTTCTCATCTGTCCCGCCATGATGATTTGAATAATTAGTCCAACAACAAAAATTATATATACCTGAGGTTTTGAAAGAACTTTGTATAATTCCATTTTGGTAACATTATTCATTATCCTTCCCACCAATCTTCTCAAATTTTGTCAGACATCCTTCTTTAATCAATATTATATAGTCAGCCACTTCCTCTACGTCTGATAAAATATGTGTTGATAACACAATAGTTTTTGTCTTAGATAATTTTCTAATTAGATTTTTAAATCTTGCCCTTTCTTCCGGATCAAGTCCCACTGTCGGCTCGTCAAAAATAATAATCTCCGGATTAGCTACACATGTTATTGCAATTCCAAGTCTTTGCTTCATTCCTCCTGAAAAAGATTTAACCTTATCGTTACGATTCTCATACAAATTAACATCCCTTAACACCTGTTCCACGTTTGAATCTAACTCTTTTTTATTTACACCTCTAAGATACCCAAAATACTCTATGGTTTTTTTTGCTGTGAAATTTGGATAATAACCTACATTTTGTGGCAAAAAACCAATTTTTTCCCTATATCTGTCATCTAATTCTTTTATATCAGTTCCATTATATAAAATTTTGCCTGAACTCATATCCAAAACATCTGACATTATATTCATAATAGTAGATTTACCAGATCCATTTGGTCCAATCAATCCATAAATACCATTTTCAAATTTGATGCTGATTCCATGCAATACTTCTTTACTTCCATATCTTTTTTTTATATCAATTAACTCTAGCATGATATTTTTGAACTCAACTTTCCCTAAAATTCGTGTTATAAAAATAGTAACCCAGCGCTATCACTATAATTGCAAAAACCAGATTAATTATTAAAGAATAACTTAATAACTGAATTGGAACTCCCATTAAATTAATAGGTTCATATTCCTTAAAATAATTGACACTTTCACTAATCAATGGAAACGGTGTATACTTTCTAAGAATATCATAATTTTCAGCTTCTCTGATTGTGCCACCGGATAAAGCAAAATATTTTCCTGATAAAATATAATTAATTGCTATACCTCCCAGACCAATAAATGTATTAATCGCTATCGGCACAATATTACTTTTAAAAAATAAAGAAACAAAAATAAATACACTAGATAATACAAAAAAACCAATTGCCCTCATAATTACTACTCCAATTATCATCTCAAATAAAGTAATACTATAAGGTGAATGTAAGAAAGCGTTATTTAAGAGAATTGATGTATTCCATTGATCTATTTTATTCCAAAAAACAGACCATATTGTCATTCCCAAAGTTTCAACCACTGATGCCATTATCGAAAAAAATAATGTTACCACTATTTTATTCCGATAAGATAACTTCCCACCTCTATATGATGATTTAATCATATAAAATGTATTGTTATTATGTTCATTCAAAAACAAAAAAGAAGAAAATAAAATAATTACAATAATAAATACAATATCTATAATATCAGTTACGCAAAATAAATCATATACTTCATTTAAAGTCTCACTTTCTCCAATTACAAGATTAGTCTTCTTTCCATATAATTTATTTATCGTTTCGTTCATTCTCTTATAATATCCAGACTCAGTTTTTATTTTAATTTCAGAATCAGAAATAACACTATCCCTATATTCAACAACATTATGACAATTTAAAGCATCTTTATCCAATGTCAGATAAACAAACATTTCATCCATTACATCTTCATTTTGTGTTTCTTCATATTTGTTTTGTAGCTCCATTACTTTTTGCTCTATCACATCATATTTTCGTTCTGAAAAATCACCAATATATGCAGAAAACTCTCTTAAATCTATTTTCTCATTAGCATATGCATTATATGAAATTGCCATTGAAAAAATAAAAGCCACAATCATAGAAATCATAAGTATTTTACATGATAATATTTTTTTAATTTCATATCTCATTGCATCATCTCACCATAATTCTTCCCATCAAGATCCATGTAAGCTACACCACCATTAAATATTGTATATATTTTATCATTTATTTGAAAGGCAGAATCAGCTCCCATATTTACACAAGCTGAATAATCGGCAATAATTTTTCCGTTTTTATCATATATTATTTTGTTACCATTATCTCCACCACTGGCATATATATATTTATTCTGTACAGAAAAGAAAAGCGCATTATCTGCTATTTTTATAGAACTTTCATCATCCGGTGACAACTTATATAATTCGCTAAATTCATTTGAATAATATATAAAATTCTCATCGTTATCCGCCATAAAAGCCTTACCATTTGATGCTATTGATTTACTCTCAAACGTTGTTAAATTTACCTTGACAATTTCATTTATATCATTGATATAGTAATAATTTCCATTCAAAATAGCTCCCCATGGAAATTTGCCAATATTGTAATGACAGTATATAATATTAAAATTTTTGTCCAACAAATAGGCATGTCTATCACCATCTACTTTTACTATATCATCCGACAATACCCTAACATATAAAATAGCCTCACTATCATCAATTGCTAATTCTGATGACATATCAGTTGGAATAGAATTTTTAAAGACCGTTTTTCCCGATTCTGCCTCAACAATAGAACCATACAACCTATTTTCACCTGATACAACTTTACTTTTGTTATAACATTTGTATATTTTACTATTGAAAACAAAATACTCACCAAGTTCAACATATGCTTCACACATATCATTGCTGTGTGAACAAGCTGAGTTTCTGCAATTCACATTAAGCTTTTTGTCGTTTTTTTTATTAGAATAATTATACGATTCATATATTTGATTCTCACAATCAAAAAAAATATAGTCGTCATCATAAATGGCACCCAATCCATTCAACCTTTTTGCTTGACAAAATTTGCCATTTCCAATAAATAATTTATCGTTATCCTTTGTATTGCTATTGTTACATTCTATTATCCCCAATGTAATTATTCCTGCAAACATAATTAATATAACACCAATTAGTATTTTATTTTTCTTCATTTATGTATACCTTTCTGTTAAGAGATTTTCTTGTTCTCAAGGTAGCTCGAATAGAGCCATTCCATAGATATGATCAAAATTTACTTCGCAGTCTCGTGAAAGCACGAGCATCGTACAGTTTTACAAATATTCACTAGGCGGTTCTGAATATTTATCTTAATCTAAGAATTACACAATTTATTAATTTATACAAGATATTTGGCGCAAACGACATAAAATTGGCTGTGAATAGCTTGCTGATAGTGTTATTGCTCATTGTAGAAAAAAAGAGCATCTGTTATAATTTACTTACACTAATCAAGGAGTAGCATATATGTTTAACATAATTTGGGAATTTATAATAAATCTATTAGAATCGTTTCTATTTGCTGTAATTTGCAATGCAAAATTTACTAAACGTCAATATCATTATCATACGGCTGAACAAACATTATTCATACTATGTAAATCACTATTAATTACTCTTATGAATATAAGCAAGATATCTACCATTATTTCTTTAACATCTGTACTATTACTTAATATTATTTTCTTAATATTATTTTTTGTTAATCCTATTTTTAATAGTTTTTTTGTCTCTTTTATCTATTGCCTGATACTAATAACTTCAGATGCTTTGACTTTATTAATACCAATAAAGTTTTATAATATAAATCTCTCGCAGGTATTATATTTGGGAAATATGCGAATACTTTTTTCCTTAATATATATATCCATAATTGCCTTGTTTGTAATCATATTTTTGCTTTTTACTCCACAGGTGTTTGTTTTAGGAAAACTTGATAAAATTTCCTATTTCATAATTTCTACTATATGTGTCATATTAGAAGAGATTGTACTTATTATTTTATTAAAACAGTCAATATACGCTGAAAACTTTTTCCACTTACTCTTATTTATTTTCGGACTTACACTATTTTTATTTGTATATATTTCTATATATATTTATAGACTTGGAAAAGAAAAAGAAAAAAATGACAGACTTATTCAGAGTATTACAATTAATCAAATGGAAGCTCGACAAAATGAGGAAATAATTAATTCCACCCATAGTCTTAGGGTATTTAAACATGACATCATGAACCATATGAGCATTCTATATAAACTTGTAGAAAACGGAAAAAATTCTGACGCCTTAAAATACATATACCAGATAAATAACTCTATAGAAAGGACATCATATACAATCTCAACTGGAATAATCCCCATTGACTGTATTATGACAGCAAAACTCTCGAAAGCACTAGATAATAATATTTCTATAAAACATCAGATTCATTTTCCAGCTAATTATAACATTTCAGATATGGATTTGTGTTCATTAATTAGTAATTTACTTGATAATGCAATAGAAGCCAACTGTAAGTTAGACATGACTAAACGTAGACTTCAAATTGAAATTAAACCATATAACAATATGCTACTACTATTTATATCAAATAGTTCAAATGGTATATACCTTTATGGAGGAAATGGCAACCTTTTAACCACAAAAACTTCTAATAAAAACGAACATGGCATCGGAATAAAAAGGATTAATGAGATTGTAAAAAAATATAATGGCATCATAGAATTTGATCCCGGCACTGAGATTTTCTCAGTTTCTATTTTATTTCCTTTAGATAATTGATTGGAGGATAATTAATGATTATTAACATCACAATTCTTGAAGATAATGAAAGTGATTTCATAACACTCTCAGACTCAATAAAAAAATGGGCTGCTAACACAGGGATTTTAATAAATATTATTTGGCTTAATTCATATAAAAAATTTATTAAATCCTTGCCTACTCTAAAATGTGATTTATTCTTTTCTGATATCGAATTAAATTGCAACAACTCATTCACCGGAATTGATGCATGCAAACAGCTCAGAGAAAGCGGTTACACAGGTATTATTATATTTCTTACTGCATTTAAGGAATATGTATTTGATGGTTATGATGTTCAAGCATTCAACTATCTTTTAAAACCAATTAACTATGGCACAATAAATAATTGTCTCGATAAATTTATTCATTTATTTAGTCGAGAATTTTATTATTATCACAAGGGCAACGATATTATTAGCATACCTTACAATGATATAATGTATATAGAAAAAAATGGACATGATGTAATCCTTCATACTACATCAAATGTATTTGTCGAAAGAATTTCTTTAAATGAAATATCAAAACGACTCCCAGTTTTTTTTATTCGAGCTCACAAATCTTATATTGTTAATATCAATAAAGTTTTATCTCTAAGAATTAATGAACTTTTTTTGCCAAATAACGTTACCATTCCTGTAAGTAGAAGTTATCTTACAAATATAAAGAAAAAATTATTAGAAATTGCACGATAGAGGTTTTTCTTTCATTTTATAATAACGTTTACAATTTACCTGCTCATAAACAAGTGCTCTTTAAATATCTCCCGAAACAGCTTATCGGCACTCCAAAATACATTATCCGGTGTCACGACGGCCTTACATCCGATTGGTTCGATTCCCGCCTTCTTATATTCCGCCAGAAAGATATCTATTTGTGATGAATTAATACCGGAAAAGACCAGAAGCTCCGCCGGAAAATCTGCTCCGCTATACCTTGAACCATCCTTTTTGAATCCGGTTATTCCTGCTATCGCACCGAGCTTCTGTCCGTAATCTGATTTTTCCACCTGTTGCACCGATATTCCAAGAGTTTTGCACAGGGCTTTTATTTTTTCCACTTTTTGTGCTGCTACACTAAATAGCAGTATTTTTTGTGTCGATTTCTGCTGCATTCTTAACATCTCCTACTTCAAGGTTATATGTTACTAAATTATCTCATATTGCATCAGCTCGTATTTCAGTCTGCTTCCCTCCATAATCTCTGGTGGGAGCAGTGCCCTTGCCACAAGCTTCAGATCGTCTGATTCAATATCGCATCTCTTTAGATTTGCATAGTCTCCGTCTATGGACACTACATCGTAATACCAGGTTTCCATGTGTTTTCCTCCTAAATTTCATTTTCTAAAGCATCTACTGATAATTCCAATTCACTTTGTTCTTTACTTTACTGTAAGTGGAGCAGGTGTAATTGTCCTGTGCATTGGTGTACTTTCCTGTAGGATTACCGTTTTTGTCCTTCTTTTCATAACCGCCGGTGCTTTGTGTCACCGCTTTGCTCATCATCACGGGATAATCTCTCGTAGAGTGCTGTGATTTTGTTTAGTTCCGGTTGTTTTGTTTTCATAAGATTCTTTTAAAACAAACAACCAGCTTATTCTACCACGAATAAGCTGGTTTGTGTAAAAATAATTATTGTCTCACTAATAGGAGAAATCTGACAGAAAATCGGAACTGTTTTATAAGTATCACAAAATTTTAATTCCATAAATTTATGGGAATTATGAGAGAGATATGGATGCCTTTGTTACAAAAATATCAAATTTCCTGTCTGTTGTCATTTTGGCAAATTGGAATTTGTCACCTTCTACATATTGTATTTCCCAAGACAATAATTATCACTACATCAGCTAAAATAATACCCAATGCAATATACACAAAGAATGCCGGTAAAATATTTTCAAACACTCCCATAATTAATAGAAGAATTGCTATAACAGACATTCCAATTCCCATTGTTCTGCATAGTTTTTTTTCATTATATTTTGCCTTTTCTTCTTTTGAAGCTGTATTATATCCGGAAATTAACCAACTTCCATGTCCAGAAATCAAAACTATGGAAAGTACAGCAAGTATTATAAAGCCAACATATACTCCCCAGTCTGGTCCAGTTGATAAGTCTGCCAGTTTCATTTGTATAACACCTCCCACGAAATACCGATTTTCTTAATTCTACAAACTGGTATTTTGCACTCTGTTTTACAATTTCGTAACTGCATCGAGACACAGTGTAAGAGCATATTCATATGCATTACCGCCCCAATTTCGCTCATCGTATTTGTCAACATCTGCGAGACTATCTGCCGTATAAAGTATCATTCCCCAAATTGCTCCTCTGAAATTAGCACATGCAGAAAGAGCAGAACATTCCATTTCTACAACTGCACAGCCTTCACTTTTTCGATAAGCCACTTTTTCTTTGGTTTCACGATAAAATCCATCCGTTGACCAGGTAATAACCTCTTGATATTTCATACAATGTCTACGAATAGTGTCTTCGATGGCTTTTCTTGCCTTTTCACTTATTTCCATAAATCGTGAAGGTGGAGCATAGTGATAGGATGTTCCCTCATCACGCAGAGCCTTACTGGGAACAAGGAATGTGCTTTCAGGGAATTTTTCGAGAGCACCACAACTGCCTGCCGAGATAATCTCACGAACACCATATCCAATCAACCAATCCAGTAGTTGTGTCGCTGGTGCAGCCCCAACCGGAGCTTGACAAAGTACGATTTCCTCACCTTGATACTTTGTAATGTAAATTGGATAATACTTTGTGGCACTCACAAAAGTGGACACCTGTTTGGTATTGGTCTTATTAGCATATTCATCTATGTACGCACCAAGAAAAGCAAACACACATTTCTTCGGAAGTTTCAAACCAAGGTTTTCATGAGTCGGATTAAGAACTGCCAACTGTTCTGTGTCAAACTCTAAAATTGGTAATTCATTTTTTACAATAGACATAATTAAACTTCCTCTTAAATTCCAAGTTTTTAAATTCTTTCTATGTTCCATCTTCTTGCCCTTCGGACAAGAAGCATCCCTCGCTCTAAAGAGCTCGGTCAATTCCGATTTAATAGTCTCTTGAACAAGGCTACCATATGGGTTATTCTACCACATATTCATCCTTAATTCATCTAAAATTTTCACGATTGATTTACCATATATCTAAACTATCTTCCTAATCCACCCAAGCCTGTATCTCGTTATCCAAGACCAACCGGGCATACTCCATAGGGTTGTCAATGGCAAGAGCGTTCAATGCACATTGTGAATTTGGGGAAACACATAAAAAGCTGCTCATCAAATATCCCCCGGATAATAATGTGGAGGATACAACTAGTACACCGAGTAATATTTTCCAGCTAAATACATTGATAAAATCGTACAAAATGAGTATAATAATAGTACGAAGAAAGGAAGTGGTGATATGTCAATTACAGCAACTGAATTGAAAAATAATCTTGGAAAATATTTATTATTATCTGCAAAAGAAGATGTTTTTATCACAAAGAACGGAAAGGTAGTGGCAAAACTGACAAATCCACATCAAGACAGAGTAGAAGTAGCAAAATCCCTGTTTGGAATCTTACCAAAGGATGCAGACCTGAATGAAGCAAAAGAAGAAAGGCTTGGTGCAAAATAGATGAGGATTCTTGCAGATACAAATGTGATAATAGATGCCCTGACTTCAAGAGAGCCATGGAATAAAAGTGCAGAAGAAATATTTCTTATGGCAGCCAATCATACAATCGAAATGTACATTACTGCAAGTTCAGCAACAGACATCTATTATCTTATAAGGAAACATTTGCATAACATAGAAGCAGCAAAGATGATAATGGGAAAGCTTTATTCATTGACTGGAATATTAGAGGTTACAGCGGATGACTGCATGGATGCACTTGCATCTGCAATCAGTGACTATGAGGATGCAGTTGTTGAAAAGGTGGCATCCAGAAAAGATATGGATTATATTGTCACAAGAAATATAAAAGATTATCAGGCAGGTGGAACAAAGATAATTCTGCCAGATGATTTTGTGAAACTTGTTGAAGAGGAATAATTTTTACCACCAAATCGTCAAATACCGATTTTGTTAAACTCTTTCTATGCTCCATCCTCTGCCTTATTGCAGTCGATTCGTAAAAGCATATTATCATTAGAACGTGAAACACCTTACAGCCTCCTGCCGCATTTTGGGCAGAATTCAAAGTCCTCTGTAGTTGTATATCCACAATTGCTGCATCTTTTTATTGTGTTTCCACTTCCATTTTCAAAACCGTAACCATACTGCGGATTTACACGCTGCAAATGCTGTGGCAATATCTCCACGTCCTCGCCTCTTGCTATCCTGCGTCCTATTTCCGGATCAAGCTCGTAAAGCGCATTACAGCATGTGGTCTGCACATAGTAGTGCCTGTTCCATTTAAAACACGGAATGAAGAACAGTGACAGCACCATGTATGTCATATACACCTGATACCTGCCATACCTGCCACATTTATCGCAGGTAATGACCTGATTGAAGTCAAAGTCCTTCCTGCCGTCCGTTATTCCCATCATAAAAAACATATATGATGCCTCCGTTTATCTGTGCCATAGTCCCCAGAAGTCTCCAAGCGATTCTCTCGTATGAAATCCCCGTTCATCCTCAACCACCGGTATTGATTTGGCATCCATTTTCTCTATATTTACATAAGTGCCCTGACTCACCATTGCAAATACCCTGTCTATCTGCTCCTCTGTGCCCTGTATTTCCATAAATACCGAGCCGTCAGGGTCATTTCTCACCCAGCCTGTTGCGCCAACGCTTTCTGCCGCGTGCTCTGTTCTGTAGCGGAAACCTACTCCCTGCACAGAGCCGTACACTCTTATCTGCTTTCTGATGATTTTGCTGTCGTAATCACTCATATGCTCCCACTTCCCTGATACACATTATTTTCAGTCTACAACAGCCCTGCAAACAGCCGCATAATTGACTGCCCCAGCCTTCGCCTTGCACTTCTTCCTGTCCTGTACTTCTCCGTCACCTCCGCTGACTCAGCGAAAAGCCTTATAAAATCATCCCTAATTTCATGCACCACTTCACAATCCGCCATAAAACAGCCATTTTCAAAGTGGTGATAAAGGCTTCTGTAGTCAAGATTTATGGTACCGCAGGTTGCCATTATATCGTCTGCCACACTCATCTTTGCATGGCAAAAGCCCGGTGTCCACTCAAAAATCCTCACACCATGCTTCACAAGCTGGTTGTAGAAGGAGCGTGTCACGCTGTATATTGGTTTCTTATCAGGTATGCCCGGCGTGATGATGCGCACGTCAACTCCACGCTTGGCGGCAAGTGCCAGCGCATGGCTCATCTCATCGGTAATGATAAGGTAAGGAGTGATAAACCAGCAATAACGCTGTGCCTTGTTTGCCATGCTGATATAGACATCCTCCCCCACCTGCTCGTTATCGAGAGGGCTGTCTGCATATGGCTGGATATATCCACTCTGTTTTGCCTCATAATCATAGTGTAGCAGATATTGCGATACATCCACCTCGCGCGGTACCTTGCGCTCTGATGCATTCCACATCTCGAGAAATGCGATGGTAAACGACTTGACAGCATCTCCCTCGAGCCTGATTCCCGTATCCTTCCAGATTCCGTATGGGTGTGTCACATTGAAGTACTCATTTGCCAGATTATAGCCGCCGGTATATGCGATTTTTCCATCAATTACCGTGATTTTTCTATGGTCACGATTGTTTAAAAACATGTTAAAGACAGGTGCAACCGGGTTGAACACCCTGCATTTGATGCCAAGCTTCTCCATCTTTTCCGAGAAATCCCTGTCTATGAAAAAGATTGAGCCCATATCATCATAAAACACCCTTACCTCGACTCCTGCCTGCACGCGCTCCGTGAGCACCTTCTGGATACGGTGCCACGATTCCTTGTCCTCTATGGCGTGATACTCCATGAAAATAAATTTCTTTGCCTTTGATAAATCGCTAAGCTGCGCTTCGAGTCCCTTTGACGCCTGATCATAATATGTCACATCCGTGTTCTGATATACCGGATAAAGTGCATTTTTGGCCAGGTATGTTGAAATTCCCGCTGCCTGTGGCACCTTTTCATACATATCGGATAGTATGTCTGCGTTTTCAGGCAGACATGGAAGAAGCATGGAATCCACCTCTTCAAACCGTGCACGCATCTTATTCGGTGCGCCGTTTAGTCCGACTAACAGGTAAAGTGACACTCCCATTATCGGAAATGCCAGTATCAGTATAATCCACGGTGTAGTCATGGATGCAGTCTGCTCACGATTGTACAGTCCGAGCACAAGTATGATTGCCAGGACGCTTGTGGTCGTGTTTATTGCTGCCGCATATTCATTTAGCCTTGTAAACATATAGACCATGAAAACTGCCTGCAATAATATCGCAAGCACTGAAAAAAACATTCTCTTTAAACCATTCTGTGTTTTTTTAGTTCCCTCGTAGGTTTTTTCCTTCATCTATTATGCCTCCATTATCTTACTGTCTGTAATACCAAACCTCTCCATACATTTTTAGCCACCTTCTTATTTAAGAAGCCATTCAATTTCATCTTTATAAGGAGGAATAGTCTTCTTCGCAGAGCCCTCCTCACAAAGCCACGGTGTTTCCAGAATCTTTGGTACATTTGCAAAGGTCTCATCATGCACCAGGCGGTGCAGTGTATCATAGCCGATGGTTCCCTTGCCTATATTTGCATGCCTGTCCTTGTGTGCTCCAAGAGGATTTAAGCTGTCATTCACATGAAATACCGCTATCTGCTCAAGTCCTATCACCCTGTCAAACTCCGCAAAAACATCATCATAATGGTTCACAATATCGTATCCTGCATCATTTACATGGCACGTATCAAAGCAGACACGCAGCCTTTCTTTCCTGTCCACTCCATCATAGATTGCCTTAAGCTCCTCAAAGGAACGGCCTATTTCACTGCCCTTTCCTGCCATCGTCTCAAGTGCGATAAACACATCGTCATCATTCTGATTGAGTACTGTGTTAAGTCCCTTTACAATCTGTGCGATTCCAGCCTGCTCACCGGCATTTACATGACTTCCCGGATGAAGCACCAGTATGCGGCTCTTCATTGCCGCGGTCCTTACTATCTCCTTTTCCAGAAACTCCACTGCCAGCTCGTATGTCTCAGGCTTTACGGTGTTTGCCAGATTTATGATGTATGGCGCGTGGACCACTATCTCATTTATCCCATGCTCATGTGCATATTCCCAGCCTGCGTCTATGTTGAGCTCAAAGATTTCCTTTCTTCTCGTGTTCTGTGGTGCCCCGGTGTAAAGCATAAACACATTCGCGCCGTATGACGCTGCTTCCCTGGCTGATGCCAGAAACATACCTTTTCCTGCCATGCCTACGTGACAGCCTAATTTTATATCACTCATATTTTTCCTCTGTTTCATTGAATCTATATATCTATTATTTCTACTATAACACTACATCCCTGATAACTCTATCTAAATATTCTAAATTTTTACTAAACATAGCAAAAACCATTGACATAGTATTAAGAACTACATATACTATTCTCTGCAACCACATATATTAATGGCATATAATTGCAATGTATGTGATGCATAACTACAGTTAACCAATTATTATAGAAATACGAGGGTAAATATGTTTGAAATAATTGTTGACTCTGCGGCAAACATTCCTGCAGAGCTATGTAAAAAATATAAAATCAAGGTGCTATCATTTGTAAACCTTGTCAACGGAAAGGAAATGACCTGCTTTGAGCCTGACCTCACACCGGAACAGGAGCGGGCAAAGGGTAAGGAATACTATGATGCGATAAGAGAAGGTGCCGAGGTAAAGACCGGACTTATCAGCAGCGGAATCTTTGAGGATACTTTCAGGGAAATCATTGAAGCTGACAAGGATATCCTGTATTTCTCCCTCAGTAAAAACATAAGCGGCAACTACAACTCAGCCCGTGTCGCAGCCGATGCTGTCCTTGATGATTGCAATAACGGCAGAAAAATACGCCTGGTGGATTCATTAAATGCATCCCTCGGACAGGGACTTCTCGCAATATACGCCAGCGAAATGCGTGAGAAGGGCATGAGCTTTGATGAGGTGGCTGACACGATAGAGACCTATCCTGCCAGATTAAACGGTGTGTTTACCGTGGGCAATTTAAAGTATATTGCAAGAACCGGCAGATTAAGCGGAACCACCGCTTTGGTTGGCAACATGCTAAGCATCAAGCCTATCCTAAGGGGCAGCAAGGACGGATATATTGTACAGTTCAGAAAATGTCGTGGCCGAAAAGCCGTATTAAATGAGCTTGTCAATCTGTTATGCGACAACATTACAGACCCTGAAAATCAGATTATCGGAGTGGCACATGCTGACGCATATGAGGATTCGCTCTATGTGATTGAACAGATTAAAAAGCGCATAAAGGTGCGCGATGTGATAAATACCACCTATGATTTCTGCACCGGAAGCCATGTTGGTCCGGAATCTTTAGCAGTATTTTTCATGGGAAAGGACAGAGAATTGGGAGCCTGATATCAGGCTCCCTTTTCACTTCTTTTATTCATCATCCTCACATAAAAAAGTCCCAGAACTCGCTTATTAAGCGGATTCTGAGACTTTTGATTTCTATTAATTGCAACTTCTATCTCATTTTAAGCTGCAGCTTTCTTGCTTTCTGATTTCTCACAGAGCTTCTTCACACCCTGAATTGCAACAAGTACACCAAGGATGAGCAGTAATACTGCAAATATAAGCTGTAATGAATTTCCAAGGTCAAGTCCTACAGAGAATAATGCCTTTGTAAGCTTGTAGATTGTCATGCCAAGTGCAGTAAATGTAACTGCCATCATGAATACCATTGGAATCCAGAGCATGCAGCCCTGACGCTTTGTCTTCTTTAAGAATACTGCGCAGGCAACAAGTGCAAGTACTGATAAGAGCTGGTTAGCTGAACCAAACAGTGGCCATATCTCTGCATAGCCTACCTTTGTAAGCAGGAATGCAAGTACCAGTGTGATGATTGTTGCAAAGTATTTGTTTGTCATCAGCTTGACAAATGGACTCATATTGTCATCATCTGTGTCTGAATCAAGCCAGAACTCCTGGAATGACAGACGTCCGACTCTGGCTACTGAATCAAGTGATGTCAGAGCGAAGGCTGATACAGCAAGGTTAATCAGTGTGAACACAAGTGAGTGTGGTAAACCGAGTACTGACAGGAAGTTTGCGATAGCTCCTGCGAAAATCTGTGGCTGTGTTGTAAGTCCCTGAGCTGCTGCCTCTCCCTTACCGAATGATGCTACTGCGATAAGTGCAAGGATTGCAAGCATACTCTCCATAAGCATGGCACCGAATGAAACAGGAAGCATGTTCTTCTCATTCTTTATCTGCTTAGATGCAGTACCTGATGATACAAGTGAATGGAAACCTGAAACTGCACCACAGGCGATTGTTACGAATAAGATTGGGAACAGATACTGTGGGTTTCCGTTTGCATCAGGGATTGCAAATGCTGTGAAAGCATCAAGGTTACAAGCAGGATTTGCAACAAATACACCGATTACCGCACCTACGATCATGAAGATTAACAGGTAGCTGTTAAGGTAATCACGTGGCTGAAGCAGTGCCCATACAGGTGTAACACTGGCTATAAGTATATATGCAAATATAATTATGTGCCATACGCTAAGGTTTAAATACATTGGGAAATTGAGTCCCAGTGCTATAGCTACTATAAGTAATACGATTGCAACAAGTGTGTTAATCCATTTGTTGAACTTAGAGTATTTAAGGAAGAAACCAAGTGCAACTGCTTCTATGATGAAAAGCATTGATGTAGTTGCAACTGCTCCGTTGGCTACAACCTTTGTAACCTCGCCTGCTTTATCAGCAGCAAAGCCATTGAAGGTTCCGGCTACGACATCTGCGAAAGCTGCAACAACAAGTATACAGAACAGCCAGCAGAATAACAGGAATAATTTCTTTCCTAATTTACCGATGTACTCCTCGATGATGTAACCGATTGTACGACCCTTGTTCTTAACTGAAGCGTACATAGATGCAAAGTCCTGAACAGCTCCAAAGAATACACCACCAATTAATATCCAAAGCAGAACCGGAAGCCATCCGAAAATAGCTGCCTGAATTGGTCCGTTGATTGGGCCTGCACCTGCTATAGATGCAAACTGATGTCCGAATACTACATTGGTATCGGCCGGTACATAGTCTACTCCGTCCTCCATCTCGTAGGCAGGAGTCTTGGCATTTGGATCAATGCCCCATTTGTTTTGCAGATAACGGCCATATAATAAGTATGCTCCACCGAGCACAACAATGGCTATTACCATCATTAAGATTCCACTCATATTATTACCTCTTTCTTTTGTTTATCTTAATTTTATTTGTATATTATATTTACTCTTTTTTTAGCAAATTTCAATAAATATTTTATACATAATTTATTTTTAATTTCTATAATTTTTGTTTAATTTACCAATCGGTTATAATAGGTATTCATTCTCTTTATGCTGTCTTTGTCTCAGCGGCTTCTTCTGCCTTTTTAGCAGCCATTTTGTCCTTTAATGCAAAGGCTCCGGCAAGCAGTGTGCCTGAGATTGAATGCCATGTACATGACACTGCACAGATGATGGCTGATTCAGGTGTTGAAGCAAACTGTGCTGTAGTGGTGGCAAGGTTTGTGGCAAGACCTGCATTCTGCATACCAACCTCGATAGAGATGGTTCTCTTCTTGGCTGTGTTCATGCCTACCAGCTTTCCTGCACCGTATCCGAGCAGATATCCAAGTCCGTTATGTAACAGAACTGCCGCAAAAATTACTACTCCTGATGTAAAGAACTTTGAGCCCTGTGATGATACAACACCACCTACAACGAATGCCAGACCAAGCACCGCAATACCCGGCATGACCTTCTGAGCCTCGGCAAATGCCTTTTTCTTTCCAAGCAGGTAGTTGAGTAAAAATCCAACCGCTACAGGAAAGATTACAGTCTCAATGATTGACACAAACATCGGAAGCGCCTTGATTGAGACATGTGTTCCGCTTGCAAGAAATGATACCAGAAGCGGTGTCATAAATGGTGAGAGCAATGTGGAAACTGTTGTCATTCCAACTGAGAATGCCACATCACCACCGCAGAGGTATGACATAATGTTTGAAGAAACACCACCGGGACAGCAGCCTACGAGGATAAGTCCAAGTGCGATTCCGTCAGGCAGATTCAATGCCTTTGAGATACCAAATGCGAGAAACGGCATGATAAGATACTGTGCGATTGCACCTACACATATATCAAATGGTCTCTGTGCAAGTATCTTGAAATCCTGTGTCGTAAGTGTAAGTCCCATACTAAACATGATGATTCCGATAATGATTGACTGACATGTGAACTTGTTGGATACCGGATCCACAAACAGCATCTGATTTACCCAGGCCATCAGATTCGGAACCAGAAATGTGACTACGGCGATTGCTATGACAACTATCGATGTGTAGTCTGATAAAAATTTACTTACTTTTTGTAATGCTTTCATTGTAAGCCTCCTTAACATTTTTCTGCTCACTAAAACTCTTTTATGGAATTAAAAAATCCCTTTCCAGATTGACATAATCTGAAAAGGGACGAAATAATCCGCGTTACCACCCTGATTCCACAGTGTATTACTGTGACACTCTGCATACCAGCATATGCTTTCCATATAACGGTGGACACCGGCGAGGTTTACAGACACACTTAATGCTTTCAGCCCGCTTCTTAGAGAGGATATTCCAATCTGATCATTGCCTGTTCGCACCGCCCACAGGCTCTCTGAAAATAAATACAAATCGGACCTTGTTCTCATCAACGAATTTTGGTGAACATATTTATTTAAATCTTGTTTTGTATTATAGCCCTCTGACACTATATGTCAAGAGAATGATACAAATTTGTACTATAACATTTATTTATAGTTTTTATTCATGTGCTTTATTCTTATTATTTATTCGTAATCTTTGTTGTTATACTCATCATTCCATGACTGCTGTTGTGATGTACCGTAGGAATTTTGAGCATCCCCGCCCTGTGCTGTGCCATACGGATTCTGACCATACTGCTGGTTTGCTCCGTTTCCGTACATGTTCTGGCCGTACTGCTGATTTGTGCCATTTCCGTACATGTTCTGGCCATACTGCTGATTTGCCCCGTTTCCGTACATGTTCTGGCCGTACTGCTGGTTTGCTCCGTTTCCGTACATGTTCTGACCGTACTGCTGGTTTGCTCCGTTTCCGTACATGTTCTGACCATACTGCTGACCATATCCGTTTGAACCGTATGGATTATAGTAGTTATTATTACTATTGTATCCAGCTCCCACATAAACAATGTTTTTGTTGAAGGCAATAATACAGATAAAAATCACATTCAGGAATATAAGTCCGCAGGCAAATCCTGCTCCCTTGCCAAACGCATGTGCCAGTCCGACACAGCAGAGGATATTCATAACCAATGCCGCAATCATTGCTGCAATAATCAGAATAACCGCAAATATCAGCATGCCCATGTGAGCCCCGATGCGGTTTCCGGCATATCCATAGGTAGAATCATAATACGACCCCATATAACTGGATGTCATAACGGAAAGTCCTGAGGCAATAATCTCATACATCAATAAAATACATCCTGCTATACTTGCGATACTTGCCACAAGATATCCCCAGAACAGCTTCTGTTTCCCTGCAATCCTGAATTTTACATATGAGCTGTAAAACGGTACGATGGCCGCCCAGCCGTGCTCTCCTGCCTTTGCATACATAATCCATGATGCAATAATTGTCAGTACCATAACTGCCAGATTGATAAACGACTTAAAGCCGTCAATCATACTCATAATAGTATAATATGTGCTCATTTTTTCTCCCTTTCATAACCAAAGTTTGTTTGTTATTCAAAGTATACATCACCACAGGTCAGAGTGCAATAATTAAAAAGCTTTTGGAGCTTGTATAATTCACTCATTTTAAGATTCTAACAATACTCCTTTATATATTCACCAAAATATGGAAGCGCAAGCGAGATATAGCCCTGTCTGGTATTCAATATACCTCTTTTTATAAGACGATCTCTGTACATAGAATAGCTTCCTGACTTTTCTCCCATAAGCTTAAGCACCTCTTCACGCTTGTATTCTTCCTTTTCTGTCAAAAGTCCTGCAAGAAACCTGTCCATTTCAGTCATCTCTTCCCATATTTTTTCATAAGAATATGCAAACAATTCAGCCTTGAGTCCTGGTAAAATATCTTCCAGTGACTCATCCTCTTTCTTCTTAAAATACAACACGCCCAATTCCTGAAATGCATATGCGTATCCTTTCGTGATTTTCGCCATTTCACGAGCCTCATTACTGTCAATATCCAGCTTACTCTTATACATTTCAGTCATTCGTATCATATTAAGAGGCTCCGTTTTAACTGTTGCCGCTCTTCTGAAAAATGTAAGATTTTTGACATTGCTCAATTCCTGTATATTTTCATACAAGCCTGTACACACAAAATAAACCGGATACCCTGCTCTGAGCCATCTGCCATATTCAGACGCAAATTTTATCATCTCTTCGGACTTTGAAACCTCATCTATTCCTATAAGTATCTTCTTCCCCTTTTTCTGTGCAGCCTGTATCATTGTCTCAACTTCTACACCGATATCAAAGAAATTATTATTGTTTTCTGCCGTATAGCCGATTCCACCACCTGTTCCCATCACTGTTGCAGAGAGGTTTATCCCTGTTGTTTTCTTATCCTGTGAACCAAAACCGGCCTTTACAAGCATTGCCGCTATCTGTCCCAGTATATCTCTTGCAGGATTTACATCAAAAACAAGCCAGTTTATATATCTGCTTTCATTGGTTCTTAATTCTTCCTCCACCTTTGCAAGTATAACGGTTTTACCGGAGCCTCTGACACCGGTTATCTTATATACCGACTCCGACGGATTATCGTAAATAAAGTTTTCCAGTATCTCCTCTGTTTTCTCTGTATGGATATATGTGTATTCCGGAGTCTTACTGAAGGTTGTAGTAAATGGATTCTGCATAAATTCACCTCAATTTATTATATGAAATTCAAAACTATTTATATTTTTTTATACTTTCTATTGCTCTTTATAGTTTTTTATAAATCTTTATACTTTTTCTTTTATTTTATACTTTTTTATACTTTTTTGCAATAGTTCTTCCGACCTGTATATACCGTTAAAGGAATCACCGCTTTTGGCACCCTTGACAAACCCCTTCTTAAACAGCTATAATATCGTCAATTGAAGCACAATTACATTTCAACAGGCTTTGATGGGAACAAGTACATTTCTGCAATACTTACAGAGAGCTGCCGGCAGGTGAGAGGCACAAGGAAACAGATCTGGAATACATCCCGGAGCTTTGCACCGAACGTCATACCGGATGGTTAAATATCACCGGTTCGATTAATAAGCTGCAACGTATTGGCACACGTTATAGTGCCGGAGTGTTAGCAGAATCGGCTATTTTCACTATATAATATATGTCGAATAATGTGTGACAACTCACGGAGGCATTCCTGTGCGAGCAGGATGCAAATTAAGGTGGTAACGCGAGAAATCCCCCTCGTCCTTAAATGGATGAGGGGGATATTTTATTTTCAGAATACAAATTCAATCTATCAGGAGGAAAATCATGACAATTTATGACGAATTAGTTGCCCGCGGTCTTATCGCGCAGGTAACAGACGAAAAAGAAATCAAAGAGCTTATAAACAACGGAAAGGCTACCTTCTACATCGGCTTTGATCCTACAGCAGACAGCCTTCACGTTGGACATTTCATGGCTCTTTGCCTTATGAAGAGACTTCAGATGGCCGGAAACAAGCCTATCGTGCTTATCGGTGGAGGTACCGCACAGATTGGTGATCCATCAGGACGTACAGATATGCGCCAGATGATGACAACAGAGACTATCAACCACAACGTAGAGTGCTTCAAGAAACAGATGAGCCGCTTCATCGACTTTGGCGAGGGAAAGGCTATCATGGTAAACAACGCTGACTGGCTGATGGACTTAAACTACGTGGATGTGCTCCGCGAGGTTGGTGCTCATTTCTCAGTAAACCGTATGCTTACAGCTGAGTGCTACAAGCAGCGTATGGAAAAGGGTCTTTCCTTCCTTGAGTTTAACTACATGATCATGCAGAGCTACGATTTCTACACACTTTTCCAGAAATACGGCTGCAACATGGAGTTCGGTGGAGATGACCAGTGGAGCAACATGCTCGGTGGAACAGAGCTCATCAGACGTAAGCTTGGAAAAGATGCATATGCTATGACAATCAATCTGCTCCTAAACTCTGAGGGCAAGAAGATGGGCAAGACACAGTCAGGTGCAGTATGGCTTGATCCTAACAAGACAACACCTTTCGAGTTCTTCCAGTACTGGAGAAACGTTTCTGATGCCGATGTTCTTAAATGTATCAGAATGCTCACCTTCCTTCCTCTCGAAGAGATTGACAAGATGGAAAGCTGGGAGGGCGCACAGCTCAATGAAGCTAAAGAAATCCTGGCATTCGAGCTTACAAAGCTTGTTCATGGTGAAGAGGAAGCCGCAAAGGCTAAAGAGGCAAGCCATGCACTTTTCGCAGGCGGAGCCAACAATGCAAATATGCCTACAGTTACCGTTACAGCTGAGGACTTCCCTGACGGAGAGCTTGATATCATCTCTGTTCTCGTAAAAGCAGGACTTTGCGATTCAAGAGGAGACGGCCGCAGAAATATCCAGCAGGGCGGTGTTTCCGTTGCAGATGAGAAGGTAACTGATATCTCTACCAAATACACTCTCGACGATTTCAAGGGCGAGGGTCTCATTATCAGACGTGGTAAAAAGAAATTTGCCAAGGTTGTAGCTGAATAATTATATAAAAAACTTCGCATTTTAAGATGGTTTCTTTTAATGCGAAGTTTTTTAATATTTACTGCGGAAATCCAGTATGAACCATCATTTTTATTCTTTAGCATAATATTCCCCACACTAAATTAGCATAATGTACAATAGCCATAGGTTGATAGTAGGCAGGTCTTAGGTAGCTGTAATCCATAAAACTTCTAAAACAGCTCCCCAATCCAGCCCAAAAGCTGGAAAAATTCTTGAAAAAAGTAGCTGAAACCGCTGAAATCCACAAAACAGCTCCCCTAATCCCAGCGAAACAGCCGGAAAATTCTCCAAAAAAGTAGCTGAAATCACTAAAATCCCCAAAACAGCTCCCCAATCCCAGCGAAACAGCCGGAAAATTCTCCAAAAAAGTAGCTGAAACCGCTGAAATCCACAAAACAGCTCCCTAACCACAGCGAAACAAATGGAGACCATAAGCTCCACTTTTTAAGATATTGCTTCCATTTTTGACGCAAAGACTAAATCATCATCACATATCGCTATATTTATCAAAGTGTTTTCTTCCTTTACTGTTTTGTTGATGCTATGTTTATTTTCAATTATAGCCTATTATCCATCATTTATATATATTAAACCCTACTTTTTCCTCATCTTCTCTTGACTTCTCATTAATAAGTGAATATAATTTACCTAATTGATACATCAACGCTTTAAAGCGCTGATAAAAGGAGGAATTATCATGAAAAAGAGATCTAAAATTTTAGCTTCACTTGTTCTTGCAGGAACAATGGTTCTTGGACTTGCCGGATGTGGAGATTCCGGTTCAGCAAACGGTGGCACACAGTCAGGTAAGAAGTCAGGTGCCAAATATCAGGTAGGTATCTGCCAGCTCGTACAGCACGAGGCTCTCGATGCCGCTACAAAGGGCTTTAAGGACGCATTAAAGGACAAGCTCGGAGACGAGGTCTCATTTGACGAGCAGAATGCCGCAGGAGATGCTTCTACATGCTCTACAATCTGCACCACGTTCGTCACAAACGACTACGACCTTATCCTTGGAAATGCCACAGCAGCTCTTCAGGCCGCTTCAGCAGCCACAGACTCTATTCCGATTCTCGGAACATCTATCACAGACTACGCTACAGCTCTTGATATGTCAGACTGGTCAGGCACTACAGGAAAGAATATTTCAGGTACAACAGACCTCGCTCCACTCGATGAGCAGGCTAAATGCATCAAGGAGCTCTTCCCGGATGCAAAGAACATCGGTATCATCTACTGCTCATCTGAGCCAAACAGTATCTACCAGTCAACAACTATTACCAAATACCTTGAGGACGAGGGATACACTGTAAAAGAGTACACATTCTCTGATTCAAATGATGTTGCTGCAGTAACACAGAGCGCATGTGATGCATCTGATGCAATCTACATCCCAACTGACAACACTGCTGCTTCATGTACAGAGGCTATCAACAATGTAGCTTCACAGGCTAAGAAACCTATCTTCGCCGGCGAGGAAGGAATCGCTAAGGGCTGTGGTGTGGCAACACTTTCTATCAGCTACTATGACCTTGGATACACAACAGGTGAGATGGCTTACGATATCCTTGTAAATGGTACAGACATCAAAACTATGGAGGTTAAGAGCGCTCCTAAGTTCACTAAGGAGTACCTTCCGGACCGCGCCAAGGAGCTTGGAATTACAGTTCCGGACGGCTATGAGGAAATCTCAGCTGAATAAACAGCTGCACTATGGAGGTATTTAATAAAATGATTCTAATGAATTATTTTGCAACCTTAAATCCGGTTGCATTCACCAATGCCCTTCCGGGCAATATAGCCCAGGGCCTGATTTGGGGTATCATGGCACTCGGTGTTTATATCACTTTCAGACTGCTGGACTTCGCAGATCTGACGGTTGATGGCTCATTTGCAACAGGTGGTGCCGTAACCGTTATGATGACGATTAACGGCTACAATATCTGGGTTTCACTGCTTTGCGCATGTATTGCCGGTCTGCTCGCAGGACTCTGCACCGGTCTCTTACATACAAAGCTCGGCATTCCTCCGATTCTGGCAGGAATCCTTACACAGATAGCACTCTACTCTATCAACTTAAATATCATGCAGCGCCACGCCAACCAGGCACTTAGCGCAGATAAATATAATCTGGTGCTTTCATCGCGTAACCTGACACATGCGATAATTGTCGGTGTGATTTTCTCGGTTGTAATTATCGCGGTGCTTTACTGGTATTTCGGAACAGAGCAAGGCTCTGCTATCCGTGCCACTGGCTGCAACCCTGCAATGAGCAAGGCTCAGGGTATCAACATCGACAACATGAAGCTCATCGGTCTTGCGCTTTCAAATGCAATTGTAGCGCTCTCAGGCGGTCTGCTTTCACAGTACTCAGGCTTTTCCGATGTAAACATGGGCCGTGGTGGAATCGTCATCGGTCTTGCCGCAGTTATCATCGGTGAGGTGCTCGGCGATGCAATCCTCGGAAAGCACATGAATTTCATGGGAAAACTTATCTTTGTCATATTTGGTGGAATTGTTTACTACATTGTAATCGGAATTGTTCTGTGGCTGCAGATGCCAAGTGATGACTTAAAGCTCTTCACTGCAATCATCGTGGCAATTTTCCTTGCAGTGCCTTACCTGAAGGGCAAGAGCAAAGCCTCCTTCAAAAAGGCCGGCAAGCGCTCTGCCGCAGCACTTAATGCAAAGGAGGGCAAATAAATGCTAGAGATTAGAAACGTACATAAAACCTTCAATCCGGGCACAATCAATGAAAAGCATGCCCTTAATGGTGTAAACCTAAAGCTTGAGGAGGGCGATTTCGTCACTGTTATCGGTGGAAACGGTGCCGGAAAATCGACCATGCTCAATGCCGTTGCAGGCACATGGCCTGTTGACGATGGTTCAATTCTCATCGATGGAGTGGATGTCACAGGACTTCCTGAGTTCAAGCGTGCATCATTTCTGGGACGTGTGTTCCAGGATCCAATGACAGGAACTACCGCAACCATGCAGATTGATGAAAACCTCGCACTTGCAGCGCGCCGCGGAAAGCGCCGTGGTCTTGGCTGGGGTATCACAAAGGCTGAAAAGGAGCATTTCCACGAGCTTTTAAAGGAGCTTGACCTGGGACTAGAGGATCGAATGACATCAAAGGTTGGTCTGCTCTCAGGTGGACAGCGTCAGGCTGTTACACTGCTCATGGCTTCACTCCAGAAGCCGAAGGTGCTGCTTTTGGATGAGCACACCGCAGCTCTCGACCCAAAAACAGCCGCAAAGGTGCTCACTCTCACAGACAAAATCATCAAGGAGAACAGCCTGACAGCCATGATGGTCACACACAACATGCGTGATGCCATCGCTCACGGCAACAGACTCATCATGATGAATAACGGACAGGTTGTCCTTAATATCTCAGGCGAGGAAAAGAAAAACCTCACTGTGGAGGATCTGCTCATGAAGTTTGAGGAGGTTTCCGGCGAGGAATTTGCTTCTGATAAGGCACTTTTAGGATAATAAAAAACGTGCAGCCCAAAAGGGTTGCACGTTTTTTATTTATATCCACAGCCGCTTCGCCCCGGCATATCCTCTCCGTGCACATACCTGGCGTTGAACTCCATATTTATCTCACGAAGCTCCTTCTTTCCGTCAATATAGTCCTGATACATCTCGGCAAGCCCCGACATGCATCCATCGCAGGTGGCCTCGATATTGCCAAGCGACTCAGCCACAATTGCCTCGCGCTCCTCTTTTGTTGTCTCACTGATTAAATATCCCATTTCGTATGTTTCCTTTCCGCATGTTTATTATCCATATATTTCCTGTCCGTGTATTTCCTGACCGTATGTTTCGTTTCCGTATAATGCATAAAAATGATATGAGGGTCAATATATTAAAAGTCGTAACTGTTCAGTACCTTCACAGTTGCGAGCCGCAAGCGCATAAGAATCAGCTGCGCTGATGGGCGCTTGCTCCTACATAATATACGTTTTCTTACGAAATATGCGGTACCGCATATTTCTGTACTGAACAGTTACTAAAAGCCCAGATTCTCATCCACAAGAATAATCTGGAAACGTCCCTTCACCCTTGAGAAGCGTGTGGTCAGAATCTGACAGCAGATACACTGCGGGCTCTTACAGTCAAAGCAGGTGCCGTTCTTGGAGCATGGTGTGTCGATGCCAAAGCGCTGTGCGTTGATAGGCGCTGCCTCATTTCTCGCACGGCTCATAGCGTCTGCCTCAGTCTTTACGACCTTGTTCATGCCTACTATAAGAAGCACATGTTTTGGTCCGTAAGCATATGCCGCTACGCGGTTTGCATTTCCGTCAATATTGATAAATACGCCATCCTCGCTCATAGCATTGACACTTCCAAGGAAATAATCCGATGTAAATGCCTTTAACGCTATCTCCTGCTTCTCCCCCTGCGTAGACACCTTGTCCCTGTCATAAAACTGATATTCTCCGTTTGAGAGCGCCTCATACAGACCACATTCCTTCACCGATGTGGCACCGCCCATATTGATTGAGCTGCCCTTTGGAATCAGCTCCAGCGCCTTCTTAACAGCCTCTTCCTTTGTCTCTACATAATATGCCTCCATGTTGCGCGACTCAAGCGCAGCCACAAGGCGCTTTCCCAGTAATTCGTTTCTCATTTTTCTTACGTCCATAGTGTAAACCTCATTTCATGCTTATTGCCAATTCCCATTTGTGCAATTAGCTGTATTAATTGTTGTTATTATACTACTTTACAGGGGGTGTCTGCAATTCATTTTAGGGCTGCTATGCAGATAGATATTTTTCCTGTCTTCCCACGCACATTTTATGTTATAATCATCTGACGGAGGTACATCATGAAAATAACTACTCTATGCTACATAGAACACGATGGACAATATCTCATGCTTCATCGTATTAAGAAAGAAAATGATATAAATGAAGGAAAATGGATTGGTGTTGGCGGTCACGCCGAGAATGGTGAATCACCCGAAGAATGCTTGCTCCGCGAAGTCAAAGAGGAAACAGGGCTCACACTCACATCATACCGTTTCCGCGCACTCATAACTTTTATAAGTGATAAACAGGAGCCTGAATTGATGTGTCTTTTCACCGCTGATGAATTTTCCGGCAAGCTTATCACATGCAACGAAGGTGACCTCAAATGGGTGGATAAAACTATCGTGCCCACACTTCCTACCTGGGAAGGTGACGCTATCTTCTTAAAGCTCCTGCTTGAAAATGAAGAAAATTTCTTCACACTTAAGCTTGTATATGAAGGTGAATCACTGGTTGATCAGAAGCTTGAGATTTATTAGTATTATCCTGCCACAAGACTATTTACAAGCGTCTGCATATCTGCCTCCCAGTTTCTTTCCCTGCTATAATAAACACAGCCATATATTTCCGGGTATTTGAGATTCACGCTGGAGCAGAGAATTACAGGTATTGTGATTTTGTTCTTAATCACTCTGTCAATCAGAACATCTCCTGATTGTTCCTCTCTGCCGCCCGGCTCGCCGGGATAATACATATCAGTAATTATCAGATCATACGGATTATTACTATCTATTGAGTTTTTAATCTGTTTCCACCCTTCCGCGAGATTATTCGACCATTCGATATCTTTAATCCCACATCCTGACAGGGCTTTGCAAATATCATTGTGTTTAAATGTATCATCTTCGATATTCAGTACTCTCATGTGAATCCTCCTGACTTTATCTGTTTAAGTAGTCATTCCATCTTGCATTCGTCTCCTCAAGCTCATGCTTTTGCATTATGCGATTGCGGTCGCTGAGTATCGCAAGCATTTCATCGGCGATTTCTTCAATGGGAAGCTTTTTATAGTGTGACAGATATCCTATCATCCTTTGAGCTGTCCAGTCGGTATTTAGGTTTTTCGTTATCTCATCGCAAAACGGCTCCGGATACCCGCGCCTGAGCAATATATCATATAGCTCCATACTCTTTGCTGTCCTTGGTTTCATATAATGCCTCTCCAATATTCCTCATCTTTGATAACTAACCATATACTCTTAAGATTTTCTATCTGTTCCTCAATTGTCAAAGGCGGCTGATGCTGTTTCATATCTCCCATTTGACATTTCTCCTTAAAATTAAAAGACCCAACGTGGTCCGCATCGTTGAGAGGCGTGTTGGGTTCTGTTAATCTTATTATATTCATCTCTCAGGAAAAAAACAATCTCTCAGAAGCAAAATTTACATTTTATTTACAATTTATGTTTCTGTCAAAACACAAGCTTGATGCTAGCTTAATACTACACGTATTGTTTCCTTAATATCTTAATCTCCTGTGTATTATTTTGTAATATAAAAATCATCGCCACCCCCGTTCAGATGATACTGATTCCCCAAAAATGCAAAACCTGCCGTTGATATAAACCACTTTCTATCTGATGCACAAGAACATTTCGAGACCAACCATTTTGCGCTGATTTTTCAATATACCATTTACGCTCCTCTGGATTGGCTATCTTATCCATAAGAACAATATTGTGTCCCCATGGAATTTGTGCAACAACCTGTTGCACAAATTCACAATCCGGATAAGTCTCAGCGAATTTTGCAATATACTTCAGATTTCTGACGGAATATCCCATGCTCTTTGCTGTCCTGGGTTTCATATAGTGCCTCTCCAATCTTCTCAATCAATGTCACATCCGCCGGCAGCCACTTTACGTCTGCCAGATGCTCCATTATCTCGCGCTTTAGCTCCTGCTGCGGCGTCTCACCAGACTCAATCTTACCTCCCGGAAACTCCCAGCCCTCATTTAAAATCTCGACGGAAAATATGTAATCCAGTGGCTGCACTTTTCCATCTGCTTTATCCATTTTCTCTGTTCTTTCCGTGTCAAATATCTGATCTGCATTAGTTTTGTTAGTGGCATCTCCATTTAATGCAATTGTACGGAAAAATCTGCCTGTCTCAGGATTTATCATCTGATTAAACTGATTCGATAATTCGACTGATTCATCTATCCTGCTGCAAACGAATCTCATATGCAATCTGATAATTAAAAATCTTGCAGAATTTTACTTTGACCATTATGTGTCAATTCCTCATAGGTAATGTATTTCCCTGTACCGACCAAACCATAAACAATTGAATTTGTATCATTTGCATAATACTACTAATTACATTTTGTTGTTCATCAAGCGATCACTTTTTAGCGATCGCCTCTTCTATTATTTTGCTCTATATCCATCTTTCGATTTGGAAAGAGTTCCATCCATATATCTCTTTGTGAAGATTTTTGACTGTACGTATCAGATATAATACTTATCCTGTTCTACCTTATCCAGCAGCTCACCTTCCTTGAAATTCTTCAAGGTCATTACTCTACCACAATGGTGACATTTCATCATAACTCTCGGCAGTACCGGATAATTTCTGTTACCTGTAACCATGTATGAAACTTTCATACTCTTCTTGCACTTCTTACAATAAAAATCTATAACTTTTAACTCTTTGTTCAATTCAGTTCGCTCCTTATTCATACAAAATCATCAATCTACAATTCTGTACTCGTAAAGGAAAGGGAAATCACCTTTGCAAGCCTTTTGCCGGGAGTTCCGATGAATGTCTGCACATTCCCCGGCTTTGCTGATCTAAAGCCAACTGATATGAATTGTGCTGTCAGCACACAATCACATCAGGCTCCGGCTCTTTCCATAAACCACATATTGTTATCTTCATAGAAAAGGAATATTTCCTTTCCATCTACCACACAGGTATAACGCTCTCCAACGCCGCCAGCTCTTGTACTGGCTGCTCTGCGCTTGTCTTTTACTCGTGTAATCTCATACTTTCTGCCATCTTCCCATGTTATCTCTTTGGGAATGAGCAGTCCGTCCTTTGAAAACTCTGCAAGAACATCAACATATACCTTATTGCTCAATGTAATCACCTTCCTTACAAGATTGCTATTGCTCTGGAAGCATCCATCTTCCTTGCTATATAGCCTTTTTCTTCTAATATTTTCAGATGTGCATAAACACTTGAAGTCGATGCCACCCCTACCATCTTGCATATCTCCCTGATAGTAGGAGCATAACCATTCACACGCTGATATTGCATAATGCTTTCATACACATTCTGTTGCTTCTCCGTCAATGGTGCTCTGTCTACCAGATCAATTCTTGCTGCTTCGCTCATGTTCCGCCTCCCTCTTTATCCAAAGTATCCATGTGGATGTACTGTGTGTTCTTCTTTTGCATTGACTGCCGACAGAATCCTGTCCCGGTACATGAGTCCCCTCTGGATACTGTAAAATCCAAATCTTCTGCGTATCTCATCCACCGCCGAATCCATCTTCATCTGCTTTTCACGCTTCTCCACACTTGAGAACAAATCAATCTGTTCCCAATAATTATCTGTTACTAAGTCTGCACCTCGGACACCAACACTGCGGATTGGCTTGCTCCAGTTATAGTTTTCCTTAAATATCTGATAAGCATATGCAGCTATCTCTCCGGTGATATTAGTTGCATGGTCAATCTTTTTCTGACGGGTAAAAGAGAATAACTCATTATCCCTGACACTTATCTCAACCACTCTGCACCGGAATCCATTCTCACGAAGTCTTGCTGCAACACTCTCAGCCAGAATATAAAGAACAATCTTTACATCCTCATCGCATACTAAATCCTTTGGTGTCGTTGTGCTGTTTCCCACCGATTTGATTGGAGCGTGGGTATTCTCCGGCTTGACAGGTGAATCATCATAGCCATTAGCAAACGACCATAAGATACTGCCCATCTTTCCAAGGTGACTGTTAAGCACATCTTCATCTGCTCTTGCAAGATCACCTATGGTTTTGATACCAAATAATGCAAGCTTTCTGTTCGTACTTTTGCCAACGTATAGAAGATCTGCCACCGGAAGTGACCATGCCTTCTGCTTAAACTCACTCTTATACATAGTTGTGATTGCATCAGGTTTCTTATAGTCTGAACCAAGCTTTGCAAATATCTTATTGAAAGAAACACCAACACTTACTGTGATGCCAAGCTCTGACTTCATTCTCCTGCTGATTTCCTGTGCGATAAGCAATCCATCTCCTTTAAGGGAACTGCTCCCTGTCACATCAAGCCAGCACTCATCAATCCCATATGGCTCCTGCCTGTCCGTATATTCTGCATATATCTCATGTGCCATTCTTGAGAACCGAAGATATAAGTCCATTCTTGGTGAAACAAATGTTATGTCAGGGCAGACCTGCTTTGCCTGCCAGAGTGCCATTCCTGTTTTCACACCGTACTTCTTAGCAATATAGTCGGCTGTTAAGACAATCCCATGTCTTGCCTCCGGGTCACCGCCTACTGCCAGTGGCTTTCCTGCAAGCTCCGGATGATGCAAATGCTCAATCGAGGCATAACAACAGTTGATATCTGAATGAAGTATTACCCTGTCTCCCATCTTCATCACCTCCTGCATTTAATCTGTCACTACCATAACCTTTAGTCCAAGTATATGAGTAATGTTTCTTACAGGGCATAGTATAACCCCAAGAATAATCGACTGTCAACGGACACATGTGTCCTTTTTCTCATTATATTGGATTTTTAACTTGAATAATTGGCACTATTGCTATATACTATGGAGTGAAAAGAGACATTTGAAATCAACAAAATGAAAGAAAAGAGGCGTATGTATGTACTCAATCGGAGAAATCATTTCAACATATAGAAAAAAGAAAGGCTTGCTCCAGCAGGATCTCGCTGATGAACTGGCAAAGGAAGGCATTACCATTTCCTATAAAGCCATATCCAACTGGGAGAGAAATCTTGCTGAACCAAGCGTTACCATATTTTACAAAGTGTGTAGAATCCTTGGTATTACTAACATGTATGAAGCATATTTTGGAGTAAATCCTGCCGATCCTTTCTCTTCACTTACTGATGAAGGCAGGGAAAAAGCTATGGATTATATCAATCTGCTCCACGCATCCGGAATGTATGAAAAGCAGACTGCTAAGATAATTCCATTCCGTAGCATTGATATTTTTGAAAATGCCGTATCAGCCGGAACCGGTAACTTCCTTGTAGACGGACCGAAAGAGACTGTACGCATAGATGAATCTATCCTGCCGGAAGATACTACTTTCGGTGTACGCATTAGTGGTGACAGTATGGAACCTGAATTCCACGATGGTCAGATTGCATGGGTATTACAACAGGAATCTGTTGCTAATGGAGAAATCGGCATCTTCGCTCTAAACGGAGAAGCCTATATTAAGAAGTTACAGAATGATAAAGACGGAATCTTTCTTATTTCCCTCAATGAAAAATCTTCACCAATCCCGGTTGGCGAAGATGATCGTTTAGATATATTCGGTAAGGTTCTCGGAAAATGTAATCCTACTGATATTACTAAGAATTGTAAATAAGATTAACACCGATTGCTACAAGTCCTTTTTATTGGACATGCAATAATTCATAATAGATACTAAGGGATACTAAGAAATTCTAGAATCTGAAAGAAGGAATTTTTATGGCGGTTGTCAACAATATCAAAGAAATCCGTGAGCAGCGTGGCATCTACCAGGATGAACTTGCTGAAGCTACCGGATACTGTACCAAAACCATCGGACGAATAGAACGTGGGGAAAGTACCCCATCCGCAGAGTTTATGCTGCGGATTTCTAAATACTTTAATTTATTGGTGGAAGATGTCTTCCATATAGAAGAAGAATAAACTGTGTGTTCTCTCCTACGTACAGTTTATAGTTTACTCTACTATCATATGAATATAATTTATATTGTTTTATTTATATAGCACTAATAATCAACTCTGTCTATCAATTCTCTTCCTCTCCATTCCGTATTGGGCAAATCTAAATACACAGAACCATATAACTCATCATCATACAATTCCCCATAATTTTCAGATATATCTTTTTCTATAAATTTCTTTAATTCATTAGAACGAGCTATTATTTTATCATATGTGTGTTCTGAAAAAGCTTTTGGGTGTTTTACATTTCTAATGATATTTGTAAATCGCTCAATTGCTGCTGGATGCGTCTGATACCCACTATAAAATGCTGGATTTATTATATTCATTGCATACTCAACCAAATCTATAATTAAAAACCATATTAATGAGCACTCAAAAATAATATCGTATATCATTTCAGGATATTTAGGAATTTCTAAGGCACCAATATCAGCGGCAAATTCTTCTTTTTGAGATGTATTATATATTCTTTGACTATTTCTTTCATCATTCCCCCACACAACAATGTTTCTTAAATTATTTTTTTTACAATGTCCTAATAAATGATGTGAGAACTCATGCCCAGAAATAAAAACAAGAATAAACGGAATAATACTATTAATATCTTTTTCTATATTTTTAGGTACAGTTCCTCTTGGATCCATTTCAAAATCAAGTGATTCACATCCAATCCATGTTCTTATCCCAATTCTTAACGAGTTCATAGCAATATGTTCAGGAATGTTGTATTTTAAAGGTTCAAGTAAAGCTAATAACATATAATAGGAAAAAAATTTTATTGATACATTTACATTAATGAAATCTCCCCATTTTTCTTCAGGATATGCAAAAGCATTCACTTTGCTACAATACATATCCCCATAGGTAATACTTTTGCACCTTTCTCTATTTTCATCACTTAAATACTTCAAAAAAAATTTATAATGCTCATCCGAAAATGTCTGTCTAAAATCCCATTTTATATTATTAAACTCATACATTCTATGTTTGTGAATAAATAACCTCATTATTCGAGTATGATCTAAAATGTAATCTGCTCTCTTTTTATCTAATAAATCCAATGCACATTTAGGGTTACTTATATCTTCAATTCTCTTTTTGTCATCTGCGAAATGACTATACCATAGTTTGTTTGAATCATATTCCATATTACCCCTCCTCATAAAAATAAAAGCTTCTAATATCATTTTTAATACAACTTATCCACATCAGTTTCATATACCGCATCAGTATGTGCATCAAACAGCACCCATTCCACCAAGTCAAAGCTGTCTGGATTATCCTGCAGACATCTATTAACTGTATGAACTGCAACTTTCGCTGCCAGCTCTACCGGAAAACTGTACACACCTGTCGATATAGATGGAAATGCGATTATTCTGATTCCATTCTCCATAGCCAGCTTCATAGAATTAAAATAGCAGTTTGCAAGAAGTTCTTCCTCTTTATTCCTGCCACCATTCCATACCGGTCCAACAGTATGAATTACATAATCACATGGCAGATTATATACCTTTGTAATCTTTGCCTCTCCTGTCTCACAGCCATGAAGTGTTCTGCACTCGGCTAAAAGTTCTGGTCCTGCTGCACGATGAATGGCACCATCAACTCCGCAACCTCCCAATAGAGAATTCAGCATTACCTCTTCTATCTTACCTGTATGTATATCCTTAAAGCCTGCTACCTGCTCTCCATTACAAATGCTTGCTTTAATCACAGGCTTTTTGTTTTCTTTATCATAAGACTGCACCATACTTTTCTTCTTAAACAGTCCCATCTTGCTCACCTTCTCTCGCCTGTGCCATCAGCACAAGCTTCTCAAATGACTGTGCAAAACGCTCATCATCCTCATTGGTCCGCTTCCTTGGTCCCTTAATATGATTCTTAGCCGAACCTCGTCTTGCTTTCTTATTAAGGTGTCTTTCCATAAGCATCCGGTCAATATTCTCATCTGTGTACCACATGCCGGATTGATGAATTGCATATGCACCCTTGCCAAGTGCCATTGCAGCAACACCATAATCCTGAGATACCACAATATCTCCCTTATGACAGATACTGATTAGCTTATAATCTACCGCATCAGCTCCAGCTCCAACAACAATCACTTCACTGTAATCTGAATATAATACATGGTTCGTGTCACATAGTAATGCGGCTGGAATATTATATTTTTCAGCAATCATCTCTACAATGTCCACTACCGGACATGCATCTGCATCTACAAATATCTGCATATCTTTCTCATATCCATTCAACTTTAATTGTGATTTATCGGAGTCCTTACCTCGATGAGGTTTCCACTTGGATCATAAAATCTCACAAGCCTTTGTCCACCTTCGAGTTCAGTCAATTCAGTAACATAATTCAAACAGAAATCAAAGGATTCAAGTTTCTTGATGAAACCCTCTATATCATTTCCCTCAAAATACAGCTCCGTCATATTATTATGAGGTGTTGTAGGTATCTGGGTATTGTCATACCATACATTAACATCCTGCAATACAAGTCCCTCAGACATTATTACATTACCTTCCTGTTTCAAAATGACCTGTAATCCAAATAAATCCTTATAGAATCTGACAGATTCTTCTATATCATCTACGATAATTAAAATGTTCTTTAATCTCATGATTCACTCTCAAGCTTTCTTTTTGCATCCTTAAGGCGTCCATAATTTTCACGCATAGAGAATTTTATTTTTTTCAATCTCTTCCATTGGAAATGCCTTTATATCTTCAATGCTCCTAATTCCCATTTCAAAGAGTCTACTGCATTGTTGCCATGACCATTTAATTCCTCTGCTTCTGTCTATCACATCTTTTTCACTGCGAATCACAATGCCATATTTATCACACTGCTCCTGCAATTCTTTATATGTTGCATTACCCATATTGCGGATTCTAAAGATTGATTCCTTCGGTATCCCTGCAATATCTCGTAAATCAGAAACACCTCTTCGTCTCATACAATTTTTAAGTCTGGTTGACACTTCAAGTTTTTCAATTTCTATTGGTTCTGTGCTCATATGCCTCCATTTCTTTCTGTATCCATGTCATAATTACATCTACGAGATAATCCTGCTGCACTTCACTCAGTTCTCTGCCAGGCTGCATCTTGTGCCATTTTCTAATACACTCCCTGCAGCATGTAGCAGTTGCGTGTTGTGCTATAAATACAGGATGTCCCTTCGTCGGTGTCTGTTTACCATCGTTAGGAATTACTGCCGGTGCTTCTCTCTTGGCAATAAAATCCTTTGCATGTTGCCGAATAATGTCCATTCCCTTTTCATTGATGTAATCTATATCTTTCTGCTTCAAATGAAAACTGCTTCTGAACTTTGAGGCTTCTAGATGTTCAAATAACTGTTTATACCATTCTTCCTTAGTCATTATGATTTCTCTACTTCTTTTAAAAAAATTCTTCCTGCAATAAATCATCAACATCTATGTCTGCATCAGTTGAAATAATTAAATTATCTATATATTCATCAAACGAATCAGTAACTAAAGTATCCCATAATCCATATGTCTTAAGCTTCTCAGCAATTTTACTTACAGGAATTCTTGTAGCAAATGTTTCATTAAATTTTGATGTCAATGCCTGAACTGTCATTTTCCCATATTTATCTACTATCCATTGACATATTGAGCCCAAATTAAGTTCGCTACTATCATTACATAAAATTATTCCCCCAGCTACTTGTTGCGAAAAGACATTCGGCTGCTGTCTAAATATACATGTACATAACCACTCATTATTTTGAAGGTTTTTGTCCAATCCCATATCAGCAAGTTTTTTCCAAACACTATGTGCATTAAAATACTTATCCTCACATTGGCAAATCCATTTTTGCAAATTATGTATATCTTCAAATGATAAACCATATATTCGCTCTAACTCATTCAATGTCATGTATACTTTTGGTGCAACTTCTATGTACTCAAGTTCCATTCTCTTTTTATACAATGCTGATTCAAATGATGATAAAACAAGCAACCTACGATCGTATTCATTTAAATCAAGTATTTCTTTTGAAAAAATCTCTTGATCATAATAATTTACAACGGTACCATATTCATCATTATATAAATATCCTATATTCAATGAATATCCTATACGTTTAAATGCAGCTTTGTTTAATGCATCTTGTGATGAATTGGTACATATCTCCTTAAACAATTTTTCAACTTCATCTATAAACCAAAAGTTCTTTTTTGATAATGCTAGTTTTAATTTCTCTGCATCTCCATCATCTATTGCTATAACATCAACAGAATATTCACCATCTAAATAATAATTTGCTAGTGCACCTGTAATCACAGGATTTCCACTTGCGCTTCGTACTCCATAACGTTCCTCATATGCTTCATAATACCCCCAAAAATCAATAGGCGAAATCTCTTTTAGCAAATGTAATGCCTGCTTAGCTTCATCTCCATCCCCCAGTATCATAACAGGCACTCGTCTACAACTTATATCAAAATCTTTATTATCCCAATTATCAAGTGAAGACTTTATAATATAGAAAAGTTCATATCCATCTCTGATATCAAGTTCTTCCATTAACTCAATGTAGTCTCTGTATATTAATTCTGCTGAAATAATCATATCCCTGTATTGGTTAAAATCAACTTTATTCCAAATAATTTGAGGATCTGCTTCACAATATCTCATTCTATTATCTTTATCAAAGACAATATGTGGAGAAAGTCTCAATCGATTTGACACTGTACGAATATTAATTGTCAGTCTATCTTTAGGATAATTTCTTCGATTTAAGTACTCATTATACTCTTTTTCGAACTCATCCATCGTCATGGAACGATCACTGTTACTCATTAATACTCGATAGACCATTTCTGTTCTAGTTACATGTCTTTTGTCTTGACGCAGTTCCTCTTCCTTAAGGTACTCATACATTCTCTCTTTATAAATACCTGTATAATTTTCTACAGATTTGCTGCTTACTACATCCTTACCTTTTTTATATCTTATTGAAAGATATTCGTATCCAATATCACCACATTCTGGAAAAGCATTACGAAACTCTTCTTTAGAAAATTTAAAATGTTCATATGGAAACCTATAGTAATCTTCAAAAAGAGAAGGCATCTTATTTGCCATTTTCACTAGTATCTGTCTAACTCTTTCTCTCGTTAAATCAAATACATCTCCTATTTCTTGAAGGCTTTCGCCATTCAGTCGTCTTAAAAAAGATTCATATTTTTTAGTTTCAAAATCATCCTTATGATTTTCCAAATATTGTACTACTTTTGGTTTGTTAAGATATATATAATCATTTTTTTGTTTACATATTTCACTGTCCAAAAGACGTTCAATTAATATATTGCCATCGAATTCTAAATTTTCTTCATCTATTCTTTCCCTCAAATTTTGCATTTTGATAATCTCATCTGGCACGAGATTCCTAAAATAACTCTTTAACGGCTGGTCAAATTCATCCAGTTGAATGATGGTCAATATAAACTTGTCATTAATCCGATACATAGAAAAATCATCTTCCAGTTGCATAATATCATTTTCTAAAAACAATTTTCTTAATTGTCTCCAAAACAAATGCTTTATTGGACATATTATATCCGAAATTTTTTCATAGAATGCTTTCTCAGACTCAGATATTATCTCAGCATTTTCGTCAAAAGCTACGACACATAAATTACTCTCAGTCCACGCTTCTCGCTTATTTAAAATTTCATCACATGTTTTTGCGCCTAGCCCCTTCATCTCTCTTAAATCTTTTTCAGAAATCATTGCAAGTTTAGATAGAGTATCACATCCTATACGCAATAATCCATTTTCTGCTCTTGTCGATAATTCAAGCTCCGTGATATTATGGTGAGACATTTCTTCCAGATCATCTTCTGAAAAGGTTCTTTCAGTTTTTTCGCTTACAGATACTTTCTTGGTTAATGTATCAATTTCTATAGCCCCATCTAAATAGTTTTTACAGAAAGTTTCAATTTCATCTACTGTTTTTGCTCCAATATTTCTACCTTCTTTAATTTCCTCTATAGGAGTATTCAATAATTGTTCAAGAGTGTGTATCTGCATCCTATTTAGAGCATTTGACGCTCTTACAGATAAGCCTAAACTGTTTACTAAAATATCTACCATAACCTCACCATATTCCTTTTAGTACTCTGGACGCAATAACTGATTTACATCCGTCCCAGACTGCCTGCTCTCAATTAAAATGCGTTGATCGAACATTGCTTTATATGCATAATCGACCGTATCATCTATACTCACTGTTGAACTACTCGAAAAACTTTCGTACAACAGTTCAATACCTCCCATTACATATTCATTAAATAAATCTAATGCTTCTTTCATCATTTCAACCTCATGTTCTGAAATTAGGGGAATAGCATTCTCATCCATCTTATCCCTATACTTAAAGCAAATATTAATTCTATCCTCTTCTGACCATGACTTTGATGTATCGTTCAAAATAACTACTTTGAATAACTCATTACACTTAACATGTTCTGTATTAAATGCATCTGAATAAATTCTAGCACGATCAGTACTACCACCTTGTTTTGCACGTTTATCATTTAGTACACCTAGTGCTGCCCCCGCCATATAAACATCTATATATCTATCAAACGCTTTAACTTCATTTACTAAATATTTTATATAGGTTGCATGTGTGCCATTTATTGTATAATCGCCTTCAAACATGATGCTTCCTCCTATTCTTCAATTTCAGTATGTGATTCTGAAAATTTCTTTAATTTACAGTATTTTCCTACACGAGAGCTCATAACAGATTCTGCATATTGCCAATCCTTTTCCATTACAAACATAATTACTTGATTTGCAACTTCTGGAAGTACAGCAGAGATATTCTTTATATGTGTTTCATCTGCATTAGAGAATGGTGCATCCATAACAAGTGGATATGCTTCGTTATCCCATGTAACAGCATCACTATTCTTGCCAAGAGACGCCTTTTCTTTTGCAAGATCTACTAATCCGGCGATAAACGCAAAATTTTTTACTCTCTTCAATCCCTCAGACTCTCCAGTAACAACCTCTTTTCCATTCAAAACTGCAAATAAAGTCACATGGTACTGATTATCAATCTGAACTCTTCTTTCGCCATGATACATTCTAGAAAAAATACTATTAACTTTTTCCTGTAATTTGATTCTCATTTCCTGCTCTTTTTCAGCATATGTTTCGTCTATCCAATCACATATTTTTTCAGCATATGCTAAATATCTAATTAAGCGTTTGTTTCGATCAGAAGCAGACACTAAACCATCATATACCTTTTGTGCTTGCTCAATAGCACTCTGACTAGCTCCTATATCACGATTTGCACGCTCAATTTTTTCAGCCATTCTCTTAATACTTTCTTTTATATGATTCATATCAGACTCATAGCTGCTCATATTCTCTTTTCCGAAAATACTTTCTTCAATTCTTGCAATATCATCTTCTAGCTTCGCAATGGTATCTCTATGCTTTTGAATCGTTCTATACAACTGTTCAAATGTTGGATAAAACTGTGCTAAATTTCTTTCATTTGATGCTAATAATTCTTTAAAACTCATAATTGCAGTTCCCAAATGGGCGGGAAGTACATAGTTTAACTCATCCATTATATGCTGATATGCTTCATTCCCTAAACTTCCATTTTCCGGTTTTATAATTTCTGCACCACATATACATCTTCCTCTATTAACTATGTCTCTTATAGAAGCCTCTGTCATATCACGTATGCCTTTGTCATCTACGTTTGCATTAGCTAAAAATTCTTTTGCCTGTTCTGTTAATGGAAGTTCATAATAAGATACTGCATTTGCACTAAACAACTTTAAGAATTGTTTATTTGCATCTGCTAATTCCATTTTTTCCTGTTCCAACTGTCTTTCCAAGTTCTGCTGTTGCCTCTGCAATTCGGCAGTATTTTGATTGTCACGAAGTATATCTGCAATTTTTTCCTTATTGCTATTAAGCTTATCCAATTCTTTATTAGCATTGTCAATCTCTTCTCTAAGTGCATCTATTCTATCTGACTCTCTAGAGATAGTTTCCTCTGCTTCTCTTGCTCGTTCATCCCCGCTTGAATCTAACGCCCCATTCCACTGACCGATAGCTGTTGCCTTTAATGTTCGAGCCCCCAAATGTTTTCTAGCATTTCCTACAGCAGCTAAGCCTAATAATCCTTTTACAGCCTCAGACAAGTCTTTTCTTGTACTTATATCTGAAACTCGCTCTGTATCAAAAAAGAAATACCCTGACAGCGATTGAGGTAAAATGCCATTAATGATATTTCTTTCTTCTCCCTCTCTTACCTGTTTCGTAATTCCATTCTCTTTGTATGAAACTGTAAGCTGGCTATTAAGAGAGCTCCAATTTCCGTATGCACGATCAACATATGCTTGTTTCCTAATAACTACATATTCTGTATTTTTATGTTCTAATACTAATTCCACATATACTTCGCATTTTTTCTCTATACCCGCCTGCTCATTTGCGACTTCCAAATTTAACAAGAAATCCGGATTACTGTCTTTTGGAAAATCTGCCAGCCCATACAAACACCAGTTAAATGCCTGTAAGATAGTCGTTTTTCCAAAAGTATTATCTCCCAACAATACTGTTACATTTTTATCAGTATCTGTAGAAAATTCTAATATTTGTTTTCCCTTAAACTGTCTAAAGTTATTTAACGTTATACTTTTGATCAACATTTACTATGTACCTCCTACTCAGCATTCTTTTCAATAATTTTCCTTACATTTTTTACCATATCTTGAGTTGTAAATTCGCCTGTTTTGATATTTTCTCTTTCAGCAGAAATAATCAATTTTTTCATTTGATTCAGTTTTTGCTCATTAATATCAACTTTTTTAATCTCATCAGATAACATTTTCATTTACCTCCTCATTCTTTAATTCATCTTCAGTTACACCAAAACCATGTTTTAAATTATAAATTAAATCATATGTTTCAGACGGATTTTCGGCAATCTCAGCAAAATCCAACATACGAATAATCTCTCGCCTAACTAGTCCCTTAGTAGAATTTATTATCTCCTGACTTTGAAATCCAATTTCATCCATTGGAAATGGAAGAGTAATAAAGTCAAATATTACTGCATAATCTTTACCAGGAAATTTCCTCAATACTCTTCCTCTTCTTTGAATGTATTCCTTTGGATTTGTACTACTTGCCAAAATAAATGCTGTCTTAATGCTTGGTATATTCACACCTTCGTCAAGACATTTAATTGCTACTAATGCTTGAAGCATATTACCTTCTGCAAATGCTGCTCTTATTTGAGCACGTTCTTGTGAAGACTCTTGCGAAGTAAATCTTCCTACTCTCATTCCCATATCATTGCCCAACATATTCGTAACTAAATCAATTTGTCTGGCACCAAAATCCATTTCATCTGCATCAACTTCCTTTATTGTAGTAGCTCCACAATATATCAGCAAATGTTTATCATCTTTATAAGGTTCTATTATCTTTTTTAATTCTGGCAACTTTCCTCTTGTTCCTGCAATTACACGTGCCCTTTTTATCAAAAGTTGTTTGGCATATTCCGACAAGACTGTCTTTCCAGCTTTTTTTGAAATTGCAGTTGCTAACTGATGTGTCAAATTAATGTATTCTTCCAATTCATCCGCATCTAAATATGTAAGCACCGGATAATAAAAATATCTGGTAAGCATCTTATTATCAATTGCTTCTCTTAAAGAATACTCTATACATTTTTCACCAAAATAATCTGTAAGTGCTGTCGTACCCGTCTCATCATTATGTCTATCGATTGTTGCTGATAGAGCTAATCTATATTCAAATGCTGTTGGTAAATATCTTCTATAATTTGCTGCTCCCATATTATGTGCTTCATCTACAACAAATAAAGAATCCTTACCAAGTAATAGTATCTGCTCTTGTACTTTCTTTGTCACAAATGACGCATTCGTTGTTACGAAACAGAACATATCTGTAACCTTCAAATTAAACGAACGTACTGCTTGTTCTAAATTCTTTTTCCAATTTTTCTGAGATGATGCTGAATATCCAATTATTGGTTGTATTCCAAATCGGACAATATCCTCTACCCATTGCTCTACCAAATGCTGGTATGGACAAACAATAATTATTGCTAATCGCTCTCTATTTTTTCTATAAAGATACTCTATGCTAGCTAATGCTGTTAATGTTTTACCTGTTCCTGTTGCCATATCATATATTCCACGGAATCCCTTTTCCTCCCATATATGTATTGCACTATTCTGATACTCTCGTATCTTAAAATCATCTGGTAAAAATATTGCTTTTTTCTCTCTTAAATCAAGTTCATTACCTTTCTGTTCATTACTTTTATTATTTTTTGATGACAAATCCGAATTATATTCATAAAGCCTATTCTTAACAGCTTCAGGAAAATCTATTGTTTCTACTCCTGGCTCATAATCTTCCCATATTGCTTTAAAAGCCATTTGTTTCTGAAAAACTCTTTCTGAATCATTCGTCCAAGAACAAAATGCGTCAAAGGATTCATAATTATCTTTAAACGCATTCTCACTTTCATTCATTGAGCCTGAAAAAGCAACTGTATTTCCATCTGAATCCGTAATTAGTCCCATTTTCTCATGATACATAGCTATTTCATTTTTTGTAGTTAAAAAGGCTATTTTCACATCTAATATTCCATCAGCAACCAATCTCGCGATATATGACAGTTTTTCAATATCTTCTTGATCTTCAATATCACTTATTTCTCTTATTAAAGATTTTTCTATAATTTTTCTAACTTCATATCCCTTTCTGATTTCTTCAATATCCGATGTCGATAATCTTGGTGATGCTATTATTTGAATTTTCCCTTCATTTTGAACTAGTCCATCAATTCCTTTTGCAATCATCGTTAGTGCAGAAGATGAAAAGAACCCAACCGCTCGTTGATACAAAACAGCATTTCCCAACAAAGGCACATAAAAATCTTTGACGATATCATCAATCAAAGATCTATATTCATTTTTTATCGGAATATCTCTAAGTCCCATTCTCTTCTCCTTAAATATTATCTTCAATATAATCTAATGATTGTTTTAGTTCCTCAAAATCCTGCTTACTTGTGAATCCATTAACGCTAAATCTAATTGTACCCGCAGGAAAAGTCCCTAAAAATTGGTGTGCATAAGGTGCACACTGCAATCCTGTTCTTACTGCAATTCTCTGTTCATTAAAAATAACACCTGCACTATCACTGCTAATTCCTTCTATCACGCATGAAACAATACCTACATATTTACGTTCCTCGAATACTCCAACAAGTTTTATAAACTCATATTTACTCAGAAGTTCAATTAGCGTATTTCTTTTTTCTATTTCTATATTATATAATTCATTAATTGTACGTTCTTGAATCCATCCTAATGATGCATACAATCCTGCCACCCCTGCAATATTTAAGGTTCCCATTTCAAATCTTTCAGGTAAACTTTGGGGCATATTCTGATTTGCCGATTCATAACCGGTACCACCAAATATCACTGGTAATAAATCAATCTCTGGCTTCATTACAAAACCCGAAATACCTGTTGGTCCCAGCAAAGTTTTATGTCCTGCAAACACCGCAAAATCTATTATATCAGCCCCTACATTACAATCAACAAGACCCGCTGTTTGTGCCATATCTAGCAAAGTATATGCCCCATACCTTTTTGCTAAAGAAAAAATCTTCTCTACTGGAGCAACAAGACCAATTACATTACTTGCATGACTGACAATAACCAAATCTGGTTTTTTATCATCAAATTGATATCTGATTTTTTCAATATCATATGTCAAATCATTCTGCACAGCCAATGTACTAACTGTAATAAGTTTTTCTTTGCTAAAGTTGTATAACGTTCTAGTTACTGCATTATGTTCAAATGGACTAATATATATACTTTTAACCCCTGACTTTATCAATCCTTGCACTATAATATTAATCGATATTGTTGCCGTCGGCTCAAATACTACCTGTTTTGCTGGACAATGCAACAATTCTTGTATCCTTTTTCTGGTATCAGAAATTAAGTTCCCTGCAGTTTGTGCCAAACCATAATTACCTCTGCCTGCATTTCCCCCATTATGACGATAAAATTCATCCATATAAGAATATACACATTCCGGCTTGGGATAGGTGGTTGCTGCATTGTCAAAATAAGCCATTTGTATCCTCCATTTATTAACACATAGTTTTTAAGATTTCCATTAGAATCTGTCTTTTCTCTTGAGTCGAAATAGACCTTCCCATAGAATCCAATGCTGCTGTTACCTGATTATGTAGCAATTTGCCTTTTCCAGTATTTTCTACATGTTCAAATCTCTTTGTTACCATTTCACCTCTATCATCAGTAAAGGAAATCTGATATGCACTTGCCTCTACACCCTCAGTATTTTCATTTTGAATTCCATGATGCCCCTCTGCTGTTTGCTTGTACATTCTAACATTCTGCAAAAACAAGTCTCGTATTTTATCATCCCAATCTTCTAATCGAAGATCCGTAGATAACTTTGCCAAACGAGAAATGGTTGCATCATCATCATTTGAAATGTTTTTGAATAATCCCAAGCACCTATCTGTTCCATCCGCAAACAATTGTTCAAAAGCACTCTGATCTATACTTTCACACCAATCTTTTATCACAGACGATAATGACATTCTACGTACCTGAGGTGCCAAATCTTGTATTACAAAAATGTTCTTTATTTCATCTCTCAAAGCTTTCTTCACTTTTGAAAGATAACTGTCATAATACTCTTTTGCTGAGGTAATATTATCTGCTAGAGATTCATGAAATTCATTTAATCCAAATGCCTTTGGAAGTTTCTCAAAAAGCAACTCATTTCCATTAACATTCTGCTTAAAAAGTTTCATCATTTCTTGATAGTCTTTTCTCAGTTTACCACCATCTGGAGCTTTCTTGCTATCCTTAGCATACTTAGGTAATGACATATACCAACGGTGCATAGCTGTCACAACATAATCATATGAGTTTATGCTTTTTTCAGCTTCTACAACATAATCATCAAACGCTTCTGCAAGAATATTTATAAAGTTCTCTTTTTCCGGGCTCCAGTCAAGGTATGATATATAAAACTGCTCTGGCTTTGAATTTAACTGTAATAATGTATCTGCATTAAGTGGCAGCTGTCCTGTCATATCAGAAACTACTACTTCTCGCTTATACTCATGTAATACTACAGCAATATAAATCGGTATAAGTCCCCTTCGCAAACCTATATGGTACTCTGGCGAAAGTAATCGGTTATATAACTCTCCAAACGAAAGTCTTCCTGCCTGTCTTGTTTCTATAACAAACCCTTCAATAGTTGCAAGCAAAACATCTATATTTGGAACAACATCTGGTCTGAGATTTAATTGTGGAATGCCATTTCTATCTTCCCAAATACCAGTTCTTATTAATGTGCTTCTCATAATAGAAACTTCTTGTCCATAACCTGTGAACCCAAGATTTGTTTCTAACTCATTTCGTAGTAATGCAGCTATTATCTTTGTTCTACTATTATTTGCAATTGAAGTAATCTCATTTCTATTCATTGCTTCATTATTAATTACAGGCGTTAACGCAAATACCTCATCACATATTCTAGACATTAATTCTGTTAATTCTGCTTTTCTTTTTATATTCAACATATTACCACAGAAGATATATTCTGACTTATACTCTTCTGGTCTTGTATATCCTCTCATAAAAAGACTGATTACTTCACGTAAATCCTCGTATATCACTTCATATTCTTCAAACAAAATCTTATCATCATTTGCCTCATCTCTTAATCGAGAAACTGCGTTAAATTCCCTAACAATATTTTCAATTTCTTTATAATGTTTTGGTATAACAAATATCTGCTGTCTGCATTCTTTACTTGTATTTAGCACTACCTTTTTTATTTGTTCAATTGCCTCTTCGCTATGTGGGATGATTCCATAAATCACTCCATCAGCTTCAACAGATTCACTTTTTTTATTCCAATCGATATCCTCTGTTATCTCCTCTTCATCAATAAACTCAAAAGAAAAATATCTTGTCATATCTCTATCATTGTTATATCTAGATGGATACATATAATTATCAAAATTAGAATTATTCAACGTCTCTTTGATAGTAACTCTGTTTTTCTGTAACTCAATCAAATCATTGATTTTTCTTCGCACATCAACGCCAGATGTCTGCTTTAACCTCAAAAAATTATTGCTTCTTTTCAGGTAAATAACATATTCCTGCTCTATCAAATCATCTATTGCTCTATTAATCTCAACAACTTCATATCTGGCTGAATAAATACTAATCAGCTCATCTTTCGATGGTTGTAATTTTTCAAATTGTTCTAAAATATAAATTAATGATAATGTTTTTACAATTTTACTTCCCAAAGAAGATGGATCAAGTCTCTCCAGTATTACCTCTGTCAAACGATAGTTTTCATGAATGCTTCCACTATATGCTTCCTTTTTAAAAAGCGGTTCAAAATAATCATATATTACATCTGGTGTAATAAGATCAAATCTATCATCATTGTATTTATCAAGAAATGCCGGCAATGTTGATGTCCCTGGTGAAGAAATAAATGTAAATAATGTTCTCTCATTCTGTGCTATGCGTTCAGAGAGCCTTGGCAAAATGAAAGTAGACACAGGATGTAAAGGATAACAACCATAAATAATTCTTTCTATTAATTCATCCTTCAATTCACTAAATATATTATGCTTTTGATATCGTATAATAATTCCATCAAAACTTGACCTATACTCTTCACAAAACTTTTCCCATAAATTTTTCTTCTTGTGAATTGCAGATTCTACAATTTCATATGTCTGAGTAAAATTATTGTTCAAGTGTATATGTTTAAATCTTTCAGAAACACCACGCCACCCATCTACTTTTTGTTTTGGAAGCTTATCAATATAGTTTGCTATTTCTTTGTGTGATATCAACATCAAATGAAGCTGAAGTTCTCCACTTCTATTACATTTTTCAGCAAAATCTTGAAGCATCTTTGTATCGCTAACAGATGCATCCGTAATATTTGCCTCCAAATACTTGCTAAACTCATCATAAATAACATATATTCCTGTGTATCCTTGTGACTTTAACCCTTTTACCGCCTCCTCATACAAGTCAATAACATCAAATCCAATAAACGGATTAAAATAACTTCCAGCCGTCAATTTAGGATAAATCTTTTCAAATTTCTCATACGCTTCAATACTATAATTCTGCAATTGTTCAACAAATAAATTAATAGGACAATCTATTTCTTTCTTTAATTTTTCATAAGTATCCAGAAACTCTTTTTCCCATCGTTCAATCACATTTACCGCAGCTTTATAATTTGTCTCTGGCATTGCATTCAACAATCCATTCATTGATAAAGTCCTATGTAAAGCCAAGAGAAATGCCTGTGTCAAACTCGTATTGCTTCCAGTTATAATCACTGGCAAGATTTTATTATTTGACTCATAATAGTTTTGTACACACTGATAAAGCCCTGGATTCTCTTTTATCCTTGGCATAGCTTTCTTAAATAATTCCAAATCTCTCTTCATGAGCAGAGCTAAAATACTCAATACAATATGAGATTTTCCTTTTCCATATGCACCTACTAATACACGTGCTCTTTCATTCGAAGCAGGATTTGTACTTAAAAGAACCTCTTCCATGAGTTCTAGTGCAGATCTAGTAGGTATAAAATTTTTCAACTTATCATCATTGTTTAAATCGTACCCTATATTAACAGAATACTGGAAACCTGATGCTACTGATATCATTTTGCTCATGACTCACTTATTCTCCTTCGGTTATTGACTGGTAATATTTTTCTACACACTCGATAAATGTTAACTGCTGATTGAGATGAATTACATCTAATCCGGCTGTTCTTATTATCTTAATCATCCCCATGTTTTCTATGTCATGAAGAATATCTAACATAGTTATTGCATCTAAATTAAAAACTTTTCCAATATTGCATTGACACATAAGAAGTTCATTTAATCCTATTTCCATTCTTCCCTGTGATTGTTCTTGAATAACCGACAATACAACCCACGGATTGAATGATTTTGCAGAAGGTATTGTTTTTTTAAAAGTTCTTTTTTTCTTATTCGCAATATCAATTAAACCTAACTCTCCAAAAGGACAATCTATATTATTTTCTGGCGATATCTTTTCGGAGTTTGTTTTATATCGCGGCAAGTAGGTATTTACTATACATGTAAAATCGTCATTTAAAGAACGTATAGCAACCGTTGTATCTCCGTCTGACATTGCAACATAATTTTGTATTTCTTGTACAAACTCTTCCTTTGTAAATTCGGACATATTAAATTCATTAAAGAAAAAATACCATGAAGTTGCATCTGTTTTTCTTTTTGCTAACTGATACTGCAACAAATATAAAGTTCCTAATTCTTCTATATACCTGTCATTCTCGTAAACAGCCTGCCCAAACTCCGTTAAATTTTGAACTCTTCTTCCAGTTGTTGGTTCTTCAGTTAAGCCAACTGCTTGTAACCAATAACGTAATGCTTTTACCATATTTGTTCCAATTCCTAATATATCCATAGGATTTTCGCTTTTATCTACAAATAAATCAGGCTTGGCAACTATTCGTTCCATGCCTTTACTAAGCCATCCCTTCCTTATGAAAAACGTGTCATGTGCACGAAACCTCATTGCCATATCCATATCCTCCTAGTTACTACTTTGTTCTTAAATATTTATCCATTGTGCAGCCACCATCCAAATACTTTGCTGTCATACACATCTTACAGTGAACACACTTTTCAGTATCAATATAATACCCATCTTCTGATATTGAAATTGCACCCGCCCTGCATATTGATTCGCATTTAAGACATTTTCTACATGCATTGTATTTGCGAATCTGATATCCAACCATCCTTTGCAAATCATCATGATCTTGTACATTCATTGTTCGAATCTTAACGGCATATTCATAATCATCTTGATTAAATGGTTGAATTGAAAGAATAGGCACATTTGTTCTTGAATCCAATATTATTACTTCATGTAATAATTTTTTCCCAAGTTCAGGTGCAATTCTTCCAAATGGAACAAACATTCCAACCAGCTCATCATCAAATGGTCTGACCAAGCGATAAATTTTTGCATGTTCTTCTGTTGTACAATTTGTAAATTTAATTTTTACATCACCAGCTGCTCTGAGACCATTTCCTCCTTGCCTAGCCTTCCACTTTCCTGTGTCAACATAAACTTCTGCATCTTCCTTACCAATTTTTTTTGCAAAATCAATCAAGAAATTTCTCCATTTCTTTGACTGTTCTGGCATATATATTCGAGATAAAAATTGTGCTCGCTGGTTATTATTTGGACAGCACCAACATCCCACTCGATCATACCCCAGCCTATAGGCATCATTAAAATCCACATTTTCAGATAGCATATACAACCATATATCAATATCTTTCCAAAAGAAAATTGGTGATGCCACAGTCTGCTGTTGAATCTTTACTGATTCCGCATCATCCTCAACTCGATTGTATTTGCTTCTACTTACAGATTCAGATTTTCTAATCCCATAAAATGTTAATATTTGCTGATTCCTATATAAACTATTAATAACCCTAGTTATTGGTCCTGTTTTAAACATAGAACAACACCATCTCATCATACGTGCTGGTGGACCAATATCCTCGCATACATCATAAAAGACCTGTTCTTCGTTCTTTGCCGTTAGGAAAATTGCCTGTGGATGATTTTTCCTATATCTTTCTGCATATGTTACTGTACTTGGAAACTCAAGTGTCGTATTACCAAAAATATGTACTAAGCTTGGATCACTTAATGCTTTAACAACAACGTCAGCTGTAACAGTAGAGTCCTTTCCACCCGAAAAAGACAATACAATCTTTTCTTCATCAAATTTTGATGCTGTCTTACGCACAAATTCAAATGCTTCATCTTTCAAATAATCCAATCGACATTTATTGGCTAATATAAAATTAGAGATATGATTATTAAATATCTCATAGCTGTTTTCTTTTTTATACTTTTCAATCTCTTTTATTAAATAATCTGTATCCGCAGTCTGAAAAGTTTTACTGGAGATTGCAACACTTTCTCCATCAATATAATATCTACTATTTGCTGACCATACTGACTTTTCAATATATGCATGCGGCTTCTTTTTCAAAAGCAATTCAAGTAACAATCGTTCTTCTGGAAAAACTGGTCTTAAATCGGCAGCCATATACCTTGTTTGTCCACCACAGATTGGGCAAATGCCTCTATCAGCTTGATTAACATTTTGAACTACTGGTGTTTTGCAATTATCACACCAATACACCTCTACCGGAATATCTTCTACCGTAACCTCGCCGCAAATCGGACATATATCCTCATTTGTCTCAATGTTGCAGTTTTTGCACCACATATATTTTAACCTCTTCTTTCTAGTTGTAGCTATTTATAACTAATTATATCGTTAACACTACATTCCAGGAAATTACATATTTTTTCTAATACTTTATTAGATACCGGTTCACCTTTTCCCATTTTTGCAACAGTGGCAGAACTCAACCCCGCCTTTTCAACCAAATCTTGTTTCTGTAATCCCTTCTCTAATAATAATTTCCATAAACCCACATATGATACAGTCATCTTTTATCCTCTCTTTTTTTCAATTAAGGCACTGATACATATAAATTATATCATCATAAGGGCATTCTTTCCATAAAAATCTTTATTCTTCTAAAGTTTTTCTTTATTTTTTACATAAAATAGAACAATGCAGATAGAGTATTTATATCACCCTACCTGTATAATTTTGCTTCATATATTTTATTTCATTTTATCTTCATGTACTTTAATACCTGGATCAATTCCATTATCTGTTATTCTACACACAACCCCACCATCAACAACAAACACTACTTTCCCCTTCGCCTTGTCTCCAATTCTATCATACAATCTTCCAGCACTCATTGACTCGCCCTTTACTGTATATGGACTGTTTGCCACATATCCTACTTTACCAAGCCCCTTAATCTTTACTTGTATTGCTTCTTTGTCATATTCATTATCAGGTTCCTTGACAAGTTTGACTTTCATTCCTTTTTCCATAAAGTCACTGCCAAAATAATGATTGCAGCCTGCTATTGTAAAATATATCTCATCCATAAAGCACAACCTCCAATCTACCAATCTTCTCCAAATTCATCCATTGCATCATCCACACCATCTGCATAATCGCTGTCTCTATCATATCTGTCGTAATCATAGTCACCATCCATATATATATCATCATATCCGTCATCATAGGAATCATAACTATTCTTCTTTGATGTACCGCTCTTCTTATTACTGCTGCCATATGATGAATTAGTTGTCGTCTTTGATTTATTACTATAGCTACTACTTGAGCTGCTTGTACTTCCAGCAGAAGAACTACTTGACGATTTATTACTATATGAAGAACTGCTATGTGATGACGAGCTGCTTCCAGTATATGGTTTATGTAAATAACAATAACTGCTTCCACTTGCCTGCTTATTTTCGCATCCAGCCTTAATACATTTTGGCTCGCTAGCTTCTCCAATTGAACCAATGATAAACAAAACACCTACTATTACAAAAAATGCAATTAATCCCTGTCCAAATGAATTATTCTTCATATAAATCAACCTCCTTATTAAACGACTTAATCAAAATCGTAATCGTCTGGATCTAATCCTGCTTCCTCTAACGCTTCTGCTCTCTCATCAGAATCCATAAATTCTAATTTACCAGGATCAAGCCCTGCTGCCAATGCATCAGTCTCAAAGTCATCATCTGTACTATCATCAAAATCTCCGGCATCTCCAAACAATGCCTCATGTTCTTCTCTGCTTCCACAGAGCATCTCCGTGCCCAAAAATCTTTCTGTACTATCTACTTCGCCATCACCATTGAAATCCATCCAATCTCTCATAGTCTACCTCCTTTTGAACTAAGGTTTATTTGTTTCTTTCTGATTATATAGTACTACTTCCGCTGTCCTATAATCATCCCTCGCACATCGAATTTATGTTCTTTTATTGTTGCTTTTCCGACTCCTTAATTTTTTCCAGCCTGTCTTCTACCCTCGATTTCCTATAGTCTATAAGATCACTAATAAAAAGCAATAACTCATCAATTGCAATAAGTAATAAGCCAGCTTTTGATAACAATCTTCCTGTTTCATCATCTTTCTCTTTTGCCGCTTGCCCTGCCTTTCCAAAAAGTCCCAATAATCCAATATTAATTAATCTCTGAATATTTCTATTAATTGCCTTGTTTTCGTTGCGAATCTCTTTTAATAAATCTCTGTTTGTCATAATTTCATTCTCCTATCCAACCATGTCTTTAATCTGTTCTACTACATGCATTTCTTCCGATTTATCTGCTGACTGAAAACTGGTGATTTCTTTCTTCTCTGTAATTCCCATAATGCTTTCAACTTCTGTAAGATTTGCTTCACATGTATCTGCAAGTGCATCACAGTCGATATAATCAGTCAATGCATACAGACAATCAAGTTCCTTTGCCTTCGCTTTTCTTTCAAGCCTTAATTCCTTTAATCTTTTAAATACTTTGTATCCTTGTGCTACATTGCAGTTCGCATCCTCAGTTTCCTCCAGGATATTTTCAATCTCCTCATCAATCTCCTTAATATCCAGCTGTAAATTATTGATATAGTCTCCTGCATTTCTATAAAACTCTACCTGCTGTCTTGCAAATAAAAGCCAGTCATTCTCTTTTCCATCAAATGGAGTATATCTTCTTTCCTGTGCCATAATTTTTTCACCACCTTCATCTTCGTAAACATGATCTGCTTTAAATTTATGCTTTCTTGTTTCTTCTCTATATTCTTCCTGTATGTCCGCTCTTTGCAGACGTTTTCCTTTCAGCACGCAATTTTCAAACAGTTCATCATATTTTCTTGGCTTATATTTTCGTGTTTCCAATCCTTTTATACTTTTAAGAGCCAGCTTTGCTTTCGCAGCATTTGCATTCGTGCCCAAATTTTTCTGAAAATACTCAATTCGCTGAAGTTCATCTTTTATGTCTCTTCTATTCTCCCGGCACACCCTTAACAATTCAACCAAGTCTACTGCTTCATCATCGTTAGTCTCACACAATTCTATGTAATGAAGAATATCGCAGATTTTCTGGTCTATGTCTGAATGTTTCTTAGTGAGCTCATCCCGATAGTCTTTAATTCCATCTACAAGATATGTAAAATGTGTCAGATACTCTTCCCAGTCCATTTCTGACAAATCATAGGTTGATGCACTTTTTTCTGTCGGTTCAGTCACCTCATCAAAAGTTAATTCTTTTACCGGAGATACATATTCTTCCGATTCAGTGACCTCCATTTCTTCCTGTGTATCTGCTTCAACCTCAGTGTCATCCTGTAAGTACTCGCTTTCTGTTTCCTCTATTTCATCTTCAATAGGAACCATACAATAAAAAGAAGCTTTTTTCCCTACACATATCCTGCTATTTGCCTGTGCGAATGTGAACACTGTTGCATCCTGCTCACTTGCTACTACTACAAGCTGATCTGCCTGATTTATCCTATAGTAATTGCCGCTATAATCCATAATATAATAAAGTGAATCTGTTCCCATAAGCACCCTCCTAATCTAATGTTCCGTCATTCTTACATATCTTATAATACTCACACATTAAGCAACACTTACTGCAGCCTTTTGCATGTAGTATCGTTTTTCTAATCCAATACAATAATCTATCCACTCCACACCTCATCTAAATAAAAATAAGAACCAGTAAGAGTTTATCTCTTATCTGATTCTTATTATAAAAACTAAGGTGTCCCATAAACACACCTTGTATATCGAATTTATGTTCTTATTTCTTGTATTGTTTTATCAATCTGTCAATTTCCGCATTCATCATTTCCACCACATTATCTGGTCCGACAAGTTTTACTCCCTCTCCGAGACCTATGATCCATGCCAAGAACTGCCTGCTGACTGCTACCTCCACATTAACTGCGAAGCGTTTGTCATCCAATCTGATCATAGATACCTCTTTTCCAAAACGGTCTATCATTACCCCTGCAAATGAATTGTCACACTCAATTCTTACCCATTCTTCTTTGCCTCCATACATGCCAAACATTTTTCTGGCATATGCAGCCATATCAAAAGACTTAAATACCTGCCTTCCCTCTCTTCCTTTTCCATTGGACTTGATATGAAGCATTTTATCTACACGAAAATGTTTGATGATCTTTTCATTACTGTCATACGCAATTAGGTAATAGTTTTCATTATCCCAGGATAAGGACCAGGGGCTGACCTCATAAAGCGCTCCATCATGGCGCAGTTCCATCTTCTTATCCACATTCCATTGAAAATACTGGAATGTTATCCTCGAATTTTCCGCTATTGCAGCATGTATCCTGTCAACATTGTAATAAATGCTTTCATTCATCGTCTTTACACGACCGGCTACAAATACCTGTCTTTGCAGCTGTGATGCTTCGTATTTACTGGCAAATCCCTCTATCTTTTTTATCAGCTCATTTGACTTCTTGGCCGTGATAAATTTCGCTGACTGCACAGAATCCACCAATAATTTTAATTCTGCAAGTTCAAACTGTCTGTTCCCTATATGATAGGAATATGTCCTGTCTTCCTGCGTTCCTATAACATCCAGACCATACACTCTTAAATTTTCAATGTCATTATATAAGCTTTTGCGTTCCGCACTTATATCATACGCAGCGAGTGCATCAATAATCTCCGGCATGGTGATACTGTGCGTTTCATCAGTCCGTTCCAGAAAAATTTTCATAAGATATATAAGTTTCAATTTCTGATTTGATGATTTAGGCATATCACACCTCCAAACTTCCCAATAAAACTAAAAACTTCTCCTATATGATACCATAAATAAACATATAAGAGAAGTTCCTTCATTCTTGCAAGTCCTAATGTCGGTACACTTTAATATTTTATCTGCATATGCTACTTTGCAGAGCAACATATCACAATTAAAACCAGTACTACAATAGCAATTATCAATAAAACCGGCTGGGTAAATAACCATAATACTGCGAATAACAATACAAAAAATCCTACAAACTTACCGATTGCAGCTATTCCTGAATAATCCCCATCACAAGCGGCAATGATTGAACCGACAACAAATATTAAAATAAACGCTAGTATATGCATAACTGCCACCTCCGTATAAGCTCATCTTTAGCTCATGTATCTGTTCCTTATGCTTTATTTATAGCACTTTATACTGTCCAATAATCATCTCTTGCACATCGAATTAATGTTCTGTATTGCAACATATCCGCATCAAAAAAAGGATGCAGGATTTCTCCCACGCCCTATGTAAGTAATTTCAGTTGTGATTCACATAACGCTTATTAATAAACTCTATTATAATATCCTTAAACGCATGCACTATTTCAATAATCACATCATCACTTAACCCACTCCTGATATTTTCTGCATTTGCATATTTCTTTATTGTTTCAATATTGTTTTCTGCCATTTTACTGACCTCCTGTTAAATTTTGTACAATCAGTATAACAATACCAACTAGATTCTTCTAAGAACGAATTTCGTGATTTTTATAATCAAAACTTATTTCATTATATATATCTTTGACAATTCTCAATTTTTTCTTATCCCACTTCTTATTAGAAATAAACGCTTGGAAAGCATTATACTCTTCCATAACTGAAAGCCAATCTTCTTCCACAGTATTCTCCAAAAACCAATGTTGTAAACTTTTACCACCTATAGTAACACGTTCTAAAATTGTACAGATAATAACATTTGCCCCCATAAATTGCTTCTTTACAGCCTCATAATCGAGAGAATCAGATTTTACAATATATTTAATATATTTTCTTCTAGCAGTTAACATACGATTATTAGATGTTACTCTTCCTGGTACAACCCCAGGGTGACTTAACAATAAATCAGAATACATTACTAAAGGTGCACTAAATAAGGCAATCCAGTTTCTCATATTCTTAATATTTCGCCTTTTCATATAAGATAGTGCATCTGCTATTTCGTAATAAAAGTCAAAAGAGTATTTCCATTCCAGTGTAAAAAAAGCCAAATAGTCGAATAAACTATTTTTATGTTCTTCATACCAATCTTTTTTTATACTGTCAACAAAACAATCATACTCATCGGAATATTCTTGCATCTTATCTAGTGTAAAATTGCCTTTTCCAATGCGCTTATCTACAATTGCCTTAACAAGATGCATATCATGAATATTTTGTAATTCCCAAAAATGGAACTTATTCAATTCATGTCCACTTATTTTATCCATAATGTTATATCTATATTTTATTTGGTCATCATATTTATTAATTCCGATTTTTTCCAATTCTATTTGTTCTATTTCTCGTTTATTTCGAACATAATCTAATACCCTTTGATACATCATTCTATCACTATCGTTTGCTTTTGTTGCTCCGCCCATATAATAGTCCAAAGAATGTGTTTCTAAACTATTATCATAAGCATACTTACAACACTCCATCATTATTTGATCTATTATTTCTTTCATGGTAATTTCACCACTGCATACATCTTTAATATATTCGTAAGGAAATATTTTTAAGATTTCCTTGTTTATAAGATATGCCATTGATTTCATTTCATCAGTCAGCATCATTTTCCCTACTTTCACTTTTTCTAACAGTATACCATTAAATACCTTCCTATACAAAAAAGGACGCAGAATTTTCTCCCACATCCTCACATCTATCTGGCTTTATCTGTCCTTACCATTGGCATTTCTTTCGCTGCTTCAACCTTCATATCTGCACCGTCACTTGCTTCAAATGCATCCGCATTGTACTGATACTCATGGGATTCAGCCACCATCGGTGCATAGACTATCTCTGCCTCTACTTTCTCAGCCTTATTCTCTATGGGTTCTATCTTTTCAATATCTTCCTTAGCTGTCTGTTCCTGCTCATTCGCATTCTCCATATGCTTTTCCTTATCAAGCTGCACATTCATAGCCAGATTATCCAGCTTATCAATAGATGCATCCAAATGAAGTTCCATTGATACAAGCATCTTTTTCACTGCTTTCATCGGAGCAAGTTGGATTGTCAACACTTTTTCAGACAAATTTTTTTAGGTTATTTTTCCGATATTGTACAGGCGTTTGATACCCTAAGGAAGAATGTATGCGGTGATGATTATACCAGTTTACATAATCCCATAGTTTTATCTTCAGTTCTTCCTGCGTATGGAATGTTTCATTCCATACAAATTCTGTTTTTATAATCTTGAACGTAGCTTCTGCCACTGCATTGTCATAAGGACATCCCTTATGGCTCAGGGAGCGTTCCATATGGAACGTTTCTAACAGTTCTTCAATTGTCTCGTTTTTAAATTCATTTCCACGGTCTGTGTGGAAAATATGGATTTCCGACAGATTTCCGTCTACTTTCATAAATGCCTGTTTTACAAGTTCTGCTGTTTTATGTTCTCCTGCACTGTATCCAATAATCTCCCTGTTAAAAAGATCAATCAGTACACAAATATAATTCCAGCGGTTTCCTACCCTTACGTAGGTCAAATCACTTACCACTACATTGCGGTATGGCTGGTTTTGAAATTGTCGGTTCAACACATTCTCTACTTTTGATTCATTACATCTGTCTTTTTGCGGTTTAAACTGTGCTGTAGTATAGCTTGATACCAGACCTTCCTGTTTCATAATCCGTCCAATCCTGCGTCTTGATACCTGTTTCCCGCAATCAGCCAGTTCTTTCTTGATCTTTCGTGTACCATAATGGTTCCGGCTTTTTCTAAAAATTTCCTGAATGTCTGCAGTGAGTTCTGATTCATCTTTTTTTGCTGCTGCTTCATAATAATAGGTGCTTCTGTTTACCTGTAGGACGCGACACATTGCTGATACAGAGTATTTGTGGGCATTTGCTTTAATCACATTTACTTTCGTCCTAAGATCAGCGCCGCTTGTTTTAAAATATCATTTTCCATTCTTAACTGCTGGTTTTCTTTCCGAAGCCGGATCAGTTCTTCCTGCTCCGGAGTCCGGTTATCTTTTTCATGGAAAGAACCGGAATTGGATGCCTGCTTTACCCACTTGTCAAACAGGGAAGTAGCAATGTCATATTCACGGCAGATATCACATCTGCGTTTGCCGGAACGATATAGTTCCACCAGTTGCTGTTTAAATTCATCTGTATATTTGCGAGGTTTTCGTCGTTGTTTTTGTTCGGTCATAAAGAGTGCTCCTTCGTGTATTTATTATAGATTATATGACCTTAAAAAATCTGTCCAGTTAATTGTAACCTATCCACCGTTATCTTCTCGATGAGACGCCTTACCAGTGCTTCGCTGTATTCCGTAATCGCCTCTGTCTGCTCATCTAGGAAATTGTCGAGATCTTCGAGACGCTCCTGGAGTTCCTGATGCTTGGCTGCGGTAGTCATCAAATCCTGATGTTCTTCTCTGAGGTCGATGATCTCTGCGCCAATGCTATCAATCAAGGCATCATCATGTCCGGCTTCGAGGAGTTCCTTCTGCTTCTCCTTTATCTTCTCGTCGATTTCTGCGATGGCATCCGCAACTCCGCCATCAAGAACGGCTTTGATATTCTCCTTCAGAGCTGGTATGATATCCGCTTTTCTAGACTAGGCATCGTTAATCGCTGTGAGGACCGCAGCATGCAAGTCTTCCTCTCTCAGCGTTCTGGCCGGGCAGTCAATTCCACTGTCCTTCTTCAGAACTCTGCTAACGCATCGCCATACCGTTGACTTGCAGCCTCGGTTGTTCCACTTGATCCTGCGATAGATGTCTCCACAGTGACCACAGAACACGATACTGGAAAGTGCGTACCTGCTGCTATAAATTCTCTTCTTCCCATCCGGCGTGATGTTTGCTCTTCTGGCTATCTCTGCCTGGACTCGAAGGAAGATATCCTTAGCTATAATGGCCTCGTGGCTGCCTTCAACATAGTACTTCGGCAGGTTTCCCTTATTCGTTGCTCGCTTCTTATCCAAGATGCTCACCGTGTAAGTCTTCTGCAGAAGCGCATCACCGATGTACTTCTCGTTGGTAAGTATCTGCTTGTATATAACCTTTCTTCTGAACTTTGGTGCAAATACTATATGATATTTGTATGTCCATTTAGGTCAGTTTACAAGGAACTACACGCAGACCGTGAAACGGGCTGCTGA
>ENA-ORVG01000416-ORVG01000416.1-human-gut-metagenome-genome-assembly--contig:-NODE-416-length-60178-cov-5.157760_pt1 | contig 60178 bp, 61 predicted proteins | sample MGYA00242091_ERZ509233 | MGnify/ENA primary metagenome ERZ509233 (study PRJEB26280, sample SAMEA2338840) | human gut metagenome | biome: human gut; feature: human-associated habitat; material: faeces... | reverse complement strand
ATGCGATTATCAAAGATTTCAAAGAACGATGTTTAATTTAAAGTGCCCACTAGTGATTTTATTGATATAGTTATTCCATTTATGGATGGGAAATCAGCTGTTGCACAATTATCTGCATTACAATTAAAGCCACAACTTGTTTGTCTCCCATCTAATGAAGAGCAACAATCCATCGCCGATTACCTCGACCGGAAATGCAGCGAGATAGACGAACTAATTTCTATCAAGCAGCAGAAGATAGAGAAACTGAAAAACTACAAGAAATCATTGATTTTCGAGTGTGTAACCGGAAAAAGAAAAGTATAAGCCATGACTGAATTCGACAAATATATCCGACAGGGAGAACCCGACCAGAAAGAGAAAGCAGCCGCATGGCAAGTCGCCATTGGTTTGCAGGATGTGGACGGACTAAAACCGTCTGAGTATCTTATTCAGACGGCACAGCAACATATAGAGGGAGACATTTCCATTGACGAAGTGAAACATCTGATTGATACGTACTATCAATCGAAATCTTCCCGTGGCGAAATGGAAGATGAACGGACGGAAGAAGCAGATAAGGTATCGGCACGTATCACCGAATTGCTTTCGGAAAAGACTTTCTCGTTTACACCGGACTATCTCTTGTATATTCATAAACGTCTGTTCGAAGGTCTGTACAAGCATGCAGGGCAAATACGAAACTATAATATCACAAAGAAAGAATGGGTACTCGACGGAGATACGGTTATCTACTCGGATTATGAAATGATTCGCCCTACTTTGGAATATGATTTTGCGCAGGAAAAGGCTACTGATTATCCCGCCATGAATGCAGAACAGGCTTTGCAGCGAATCTGCAAATTTATTTCAGGGGTTTGGCAGATACATGCTTTCGGCGAAGGCAATACCAGAACCATAGCTGTGTTCCTTATGAAATATTTGAAGACATTCGGATTTAAAGTAGATAATGATATATTCAAGAAACATTCGTGGTATTTCAGAAATGCACTTGTACGTGCCAACTACAATAATTATACAAAAGGTGTTTCTGCTAATACAAAGTACCTGGAAATATTCCTGAGAAATATGTTGTTTGGGGAAGAGAACAATCTCAGTAATAGAGAAATGAACATAAACTTTTCTCAAAGTGCCAAAAAAGAGGAATCAAAGAGCCAAAATGGCACTTTGGATGGCACTTTGAACTGAAAATATAAGATTAAATAAAGATATAACCATGAACACCACAGACCTAAAGGAAAAGAACTTTGAAGCCGATATAGAACGATACCTTATCACAGAGGGCGGATATATAAAAGGCAATCAGGATACATACGACAAGGAACGGGCTATAGATATGCCTGTGCTTATCTCCTTTATAGAAAAGACACAGCCCAAACAGTGGAAACGCTATGTAACCAAGTATGGCGACAAAGCCGAGAAGCAGCTGTATCGCGTGTTTCAGGATGATGTGTCACGCTACGGACTGATTTATGTGCTGCGCAAAGGCGTAAGCGATGTGGGTATAAATATCAGGTTCTGTTATTTTGCTCCAGCTTCGATGCTGAACGATGAGCTGGTGGCAAATTACGATGCCAACATTCTTACCGTAACACGTCAGTTTGCTTATTCCAAACTGAACAAGAACACTATTGATATGGTGCTCTCGTTGAATGGTATTCCGGTGGTGGCACTTGAACTGAAAAACCAGATTACGGGGCAGAATGTGGAGGATTCCAAGCGTCAGTGGTGCACAGACAGAGACCCGAAGGAACCGCTGTTTCATTTCAACAACAGAATATTGGCCTACTTCGGAGTTGATTTGTATGAAGTAGCTCTTACCACGGAACTGAAAAAAGAAAAAACCTTCTTCATCCCTTTTAATCAGGGTTCCAACGGTGCGGGCGAAGTGGGCGGTGCGGGCAATCCCGAACGTGAGGACGGAGGATATGTCACCTCGTATCTGTGGGAGAAAATCTTGTGCAGAGAAATGTTGCTTTCCATACTTCAGCGGTACATCTCCCGTCAGGAAGAAGAGAAACTGAAGATTATCATTGACAAGCATGGCAAAGAAAAGGAGGTGACGGAAACTTCCGTAAAGATAATTTTCCCTCGTTATCATCAGCTGGATGTGGTGGAAAAGCTGGTGGCCGATACGTATTATGCGAACTGTGCCAGCAAGTATACCAACAGCGGGATGCAAAACTTTGATTTGGCTGCCGATGAACACATGAAATACATGTATCTGAAAAAGCCGCATGGAAACAATTATCTGATTCAGCACTCGGCGGGTTCGGGTAAGTCCAATTCAATTGCCTGGCTCACCTATCGTCTGGCAGGGCTTCAGAATGCCGATTTAAAGAATATGTTTAACAGTGTGTTTGTCATTACCGACAGACGTGTACTGAACAAGCAGCTTCAAAATACGATTCTTGGTTTCGACCATATAGACGGACAGATAGAAACCATTACAGATGCAGATAACTCGGAAAAGCTGGCAAGAATCATCAACGATGATAATACAAGAATTGTTATCACTACCCTACACCGTTTCCCGGTTATCTACAAGGAGCTGACAAGTCGCAGTGGAAAACGGTATGCCATCATTGTAGACGAGGCTCATTCGTCACAGTCGGGCAAAAGCGCAGAAAAGCTGAAAGCAGCATTGGCCGATACAGATGACGCTTTGCGCGAATATGCAGAAATAGAAGAGATTGAGGCTGAAGAACTGGAAAAGAAGAAGGATGCCCTTATGGAAGATTTGTTGGCTCAGGGACAGCACAATAATCTGTACTTCTATGCATTTACAGCAACTCCAAAGCCAAAGACGCTGCAGACTTTCGGTGAGTTGGCTGAAGAAGGTGAAAATCCGGAAGACAATAAATATGTGGCTTATCACAACTATTCCATGCTGCAGGCCATAGAAGAGGGATTCATCAAGGATGTGCTGAAATATTATACCACGTATGACACTACTTACGAAATTGCCAAGCGTATAGAGGCTGATCCTTCGTATCAGGAAACTCCTGCTACACGTGCTATCAAGGCTTTCCATGACAATCATCAGCATGTGATAGCGCAGAAAACGGCTATCATTGTGGAGAAATTCAGGGAGGTGACACTCAATGCCATGCTTGGAAAAGCAAAAGCTATGGTGGTATGTTCTTCGCGTGCTCATGCGGTACGATATTTCCTGGAAATTAAGAGGTATTGCCAGGAAAACAATATTACTGATGTAAATCCTATGGTAGCTTTCTCTGGTACGGTATTGTATGAGGGAGTGGAATATACCGAAACGAAGTTGAACTCTGCTGACGGACGCAATATTTCTGAAGCAAAATTGCCGCTGTACTTTGCCTCAGACTTGTATAATATGCTGGTGGTGGCAGATAAGTATCAGACTGGATTTGATGAACCGAGACTACACACCATGTTCGTAGATAAAAAATTGAAGAACGTGAAAGCTGTACAGACTTTGTCACGTCTGAACAGATGGCATAAAGACAAGAAGGATACATACGTACTCGATTTCTGCAATAAGCCGGAGGATATAAAGAAATCGTTCGAACCTTTCTATAAAGGGACTGAACTGATAAATCCTGTAGATGTAAACTATGTGTATACTTTCAGAAAAGATATACAGATGTTCCAGCTATGGACTGAAGGTGACGAGCAAAAGTTCTTTGACCTGCTGCAGGACATCAGCAAGCAGAAGGACCGTCTGGGAGTTTTGTCGAATGCTTTCAAAAATACCATCGGCCGATACGAAGAACTTGATGAAGAAAAACGCTTTGAGGTAAGATCGAAAATCAAGAATTTCGTCCGTTTCTATTCTTATATGGCTCAGATAGCAAGAACTTTTGATAAGGACTTGTATAAAGCATACGTGTATGCCGACTATCTGTACAGACTTCTGCCTAAAAATCCTAAAGAAAGGATTGACCTGAATAAACAGATTATGCTGGTAAACTCAAAGATATCGGAGGGAGAAACGGTTTCCATTCAGATGGAGGGAACAGTGAAGCCTCTTAAAGGTGAGAACCCGAAAGCTGGAAAGCCAAAGAATGACAATGAGGACCTGCTCAGTCGTATCATTGACAAGGTTAACATCATGTATCAGGGTCAGTTCTCCGAAGCTGACAGGGTGATAGTAGAATCTATTTATGACAAAATGGTTTCGACGGCAAAAAGGAAACTGACCAAACAGGCCAACAATACGGATGAAAAGCAGTTCGAGGAAAGTATATTCCCTCAGATATTCGATGAGGTTGCCAGAGGCTGTTATGTAGAGCAGATGGATTCTTTTGCCAAGCTTTTTGAGAACAGCGATTTTTACAGAAATGTAATGACACAAATGGCCAGGGTAATGTACGAGAACTACAAAAAGAAGGAAGATGAACTCCCATTTATCCCTGCATTGTTCAAAGAAAGATTCCTGACAGATTTGAAAGCTGAGTTCTCAGACCTTGCTCCGTATTTGCCGGATTTATCTCTTGCTGCTGACTGCTTTATAAAGACATTAAATGCGAAATCTGTGGCTACCATAGATGGAGCCAACGAACTTTTATTGGACTCGTTTAACCGGATTTATTGTCTGGAAAATATGAAACTGGTAGACAAACGCAGGCTTTTTAATACAATCGTCACCAAATATGAGGTCTTCCTGAAGAAGGTGTATTATTTGTTACATCAGAAGGAAATGGTCAATACTAAGAATGAAAGCAGTATGCCTACCTTTATAGATTGTATCTTGTCTTTCAGTTGTTTGAGAGGATTGAAGTACAATCAAGATGAGAGATACCAGAAGTTCTATACTTATCTGGAGCTTGTCAAACAGTGGAGAAACAACGAGTCACATACCGCTCCGGATGCTTCTCTGCAGGAGCTGAACTCTGCCGTTCATGTGGTATCGACTATGTATCTATGGATTATCCTGCATCATGTGGAGGAGTTGAACCGAGTAATCAATGAATAAGTTCCGAAACCGCCATTTCGGAAATGGCGGTTTCGCTATATATAAGAAACACTTTCCACAATTCGGGTATAAACATCTGTAAATGGTATACATTCTCCCCATATTAATCGGTTAACTTTGCCATTGAAAAAGAAGACAAACCAATAACTCATACCATTATGAAAATACAAATGGTCCTTGCGCTTGCCGCATGGGTAATAAACAGTACAACTATTATGGCACAGGAAACGATTAAACAGACGGCTGGACGCGATCAGCTGGGAGATTTTGCTCCTAAATTCGCGGAACTTAATGATGATGTACTTTTCGGTGAGGTGTGGAGCCGTACCGACAAACTCGGTCTGCGCGACCGGAGTCTGGTTACCATCACTTCACTTATCAGTCAGGGTATTACCGACAGTTCACTGACTTATCACTTGCAGACTGCCAAGCAGAACGGCATCACCCGTACGGAAATCTCGGAAATCATTACGCACATTGCCTTTTATGCCGGATGGCCGAAAGCATGGGCCGCTTTCCGTCAGGCTAAGGAAGTTTGGGCGGAAGATGTAACCGGAGAAGAGGCAAAGGCAGCTTTCCAGCGCGAAATGATTTTCCCAATCGGAGAACCGAATACCGCATTTGCACAATACTTTATCGGTCAGAGTTACCTGGCTCCGGTTTCAAAAGAACAGGTGCCGGTGTTCAATGTGACCTTTGAACCGGGATGCCGCAACAACTGGCATATTCACCGGGCGACTAAAGGCGGCGGACAGATGCTTATCGGAGTAGCTGGCCGTGGCTGGTATCAGGAAGAAGGCAAACCTGCCGTACAGATTCTGCCGGGCACGGTGATTCATATTCCTGCCGGCGTGAAACACTGGCACGGGGCAGCAGCCGACAGTTGGTTTGCTCACCTGGCATTCGAAGTAGAAGGAGAAAACACTTCGAACGAATGGCTGGAACCTGTTTCAGACGAAGAATATAGTAAACTGCAATAATCTATCCAGTGTCATCGGCCTTTCGGCTTTGTCGGGGCCGATGACCTTTCTCTCTTCCCTTTTCTGTCACCTACATTTTTATTTATGAAAAGAATTCTGTTATTCCCGCTTCTGTTTTTTGCCGGCATGACCTTGTTTGCCTGCAATCCTTCGGACGATGCCCCGTCTGCACCTGAAACGAACACACCCGAACAGTCGGGGAATACCGGAGACAGTGAAACCAATGAACATCCTGAAAACGATGAAAATGAAGATACTCCTATGGAAAATAATACACTTAAACTGACCGTGAACGGTCGCTCTTTTACAGCTACATTAGTAAAGAATTCATCTACAGAGGCGCTGATGAAACAATTGGCGCAAGGAAGTGTAGACATCCGCATGGATGATTACGGAAATATGGAAAAAGTGGGTTCTTTAGGTTTTTCCTTGCCAAGAAATGACCGGCAGACAACCACAGCTCCCGGCGACCTGATTCTGTATCAGGGCAACTCGTTTGTCATTTATTACGATACGAATTCATGGAACTTTACCCGTTTGGGAAAGGTGGATGGCGTGTCCAGCCGCAATGAGATGCTGGATTTGCTGGGTGGCAAAGGAGAAGTTACCGTAACCCTTTCGTTAGCAGAATAAAAAACTTGATAAAAAGAATTAGAATAAGGTTTTGCTCAGGGGCAATTATATTGGCTCTGAGCAATTTGTTTTTAATAGGATTTTTTACTTTTGCATCCTTTTACGTGCATACATTTAATTGACGACTTGAATGAAAAAACGAACGATACCTGTTTTATTGCTCGGCCTGGCCTGCCATGCAGGAATGGCCCAGAAACCACAACGAGATACACTTTCATTGACAAGTAAGATTCACCAGATAGATGAGGTGGTAGTGACCGGCGCACGCCATGAAACGGACGTGCGGCATCTTTCACAGACCGTGTCGGTAGTGGGGCGTGCCCAGATAGAAAGTGCCTTGCAACTGTCTTTGCTGCCCGTGCTTACTGAGCAGGTGCCCGGACTCTTTGTCACTTCGCGAGGTACCATGGGCTACGGTGTGTCAACCGGAGCGGCGGGCGGCATTTCTCTGCGCGGACTGAGTGGAGGTACGGCCCGGTTGATGGTTATGATTGACGGCCATCCACAATATGCAGGGATTTTTGGTCATCCGATAGCCGATGCTTACCAGTCGTTTCTGGCCGAGCGCGTAGAGGTGCTAAGAGGACCGGCCTCGGTACTTTACGGTTCGAATGCCATGGGAGGCGTAATCAATATTGTGACACGGAAGATGCAGGAAGACGGGATCGATACACAGCTTCATGCGGGTTATGGTTCGTATAACACGCTGGAAACGGAACTGACCAACCGTGTCCGCAAGGGACGGTTCTCGAGTGTGGTATCGGGCTCCTACAATCGTACCGACGGGCATCGGACCGATATGGGATTTGAACAGTACGGCGGATATGCCAAGCTGGGATATGAAGTGGCTGAACACTGGAACCTGCGTGGAGATGTAAACGTGACACATTTTAATGCCTCCTATCCCGGTCCGATAACTGCCCTACTGCTCGACGGCGACCAGCGCATTACGCGCGGAGTAACTTCTTTTGCCATGGAGAACCGCTACGAAAAGACTTCTGGCGCATGGAGTTTTTTCTATAACTGGGGGAACCACTGGATTAACGACGGATACACTCCTTCTGCCGGAGAGGGTCCGCAAGATGCCCGCTTCAACTCACGTGACCACATGATGGGTGTTTCGCTCTATCAAAGTACCCGATTCTTCGAGGGAAACCGCATTACCTTTGGCTTCGACTGGTTCCGCTACGGAGGGCATGCGTGGAATGAGTATGTGAGCGGAGAAAATGCGGGTACATCTGCCGACCTGGTGGATAAGCAGGAAGATGAACTGGCCGGATACGTGGACTTGCGTCAGGACATCCGTTCGTGGCTGACGTTCAATGCCGGACTTCGGGTAGACCATCATTCGCGTGTGGGAACGGAATGGGTGCCGCAGGTCGGTCTGGCTTTCCATCTGCCACAGGCTATGGAACTGAAGGCATCGGCTTCAAAAGGTTTCCGCTACCCCATCCTTCGGGAAATGTACATGTTTCCGCCACAAAACCCTGATCTGCAACCGGAATCTATGTGGAACTATGAACTGGCCTTCTCACAGCAACTGATGAATGGCAGGCTGCAGTATGGTGTCAATCTGTTCTTTATTGACGGAAAGAACCTTATCCAGACGTTGCCGAATCCTAACGGAAGCGGTATACTGAACCAGAACTCCGGAGAGATAGAGAATGCGGGTGTAGAAGTACAGGCTGCCTACCGTATCGACCGCCACTGGTCGGTAGACGGAAATTACAGCTACCTTCATATGAAGAATCCGGTCATCGCCGCTCCGGAACATAAGCTTTACGCCGGAGCCAGTTTCTCACAAGGACGCTGGAACGTGTCTACGGGTCTGCAATACATTGCCGGACTTTATACGCAGACGGACCCCGTGGTGACCGAAGATTTCGTGCTTTGGAACCTGCGTGCCACCTTCCGTGTGAACCGCTGGCTGGACATCTGGGCACGTGGTGAAAACCTGTTAGCACAGAAATATGAGATCAATGCCGGGTATCCCATGCCGCGTGCCACTGTGATGGCCGGAATCAATCTCAATTTTTAGGATAAGTTTGTGAAATTCATAAGTTCTGCCTATTTTTGCTCTCATTATGAAAAAGACAATCACTTCTCTCCTACTGGTGTGGGCGATAGGCTCATGCGGTACATCTTTCCTTCAGGCACAGACCGCCGTAGAAAAAGGTCTGAAGAGTATCAACCGCCCTTCTGCCGAGGCCATTGTAGGCTTTCTGGCCGATGACGCGCTGCAAGGACGTGAAGCTGGCATGATTGGCTCGCGCGTGGCAGCCCGCTACCTGGTTTCCTGTCTTCAGGAAGCCGGCATCGCTCCTCTGTATGATGATTCGTATTACCAGCCATTCGAAGCCTGTGCCAAGGAACGGCAGCAGAAAGGTCGCTGGCAGGTACACCCCGATTCCATTTCCCAGTTGAAGCAGGGCACGCATCGTTCGCTCCGCATGGCCAATGTGTTAGGCATGATTCCGGGAGAACGGAGCAATGAGTACGTGGTGGTAGGCGCGCATTTCGATCATCTGGGTATTGATGAAACACTGGCAGGTGACAAAATCTACAACGGAGCCGACGACAATGCGTCGGGTGTATCGGCCGTGATGCAGATTGCCCGTGCTTTTCAGGCCAGTGGCAAAAAGCCCCTGCGCAACGTCATCATCGCATTCTGGGATGGAGAAGAGAAAGGACTTTTAGGCTCTAAGTATTTCATGCAGCACTGCGATTTTGTAAAGGATATCAAAGGGTATCTGAATTTCGATATGATTGGCCGGAACAATCGGCCGGAACAACCTGAACACGTGGTGTATTTCTATACGGAAGCACATCCGGCACTGGGCCAGTGGCTCAAGGATGACATTGCCCGTTACGGGTTGAAACTGCAACCGGATTACCGCCCGTGGGACCGTCCGGTGGGAGGAAGCGACAATGCTTCGTTTGCCGTACACGACATTCCCATCATCTGGTATCACACTGACGGACATCCGGATTACCACCAGCCTTCTGACCATGCCGACAAGCTGAACTGGGAGAAGGTGGTGGAAATTACCAAGGCTTCTTTCCTTAACGCCTGGAACTTGGCTAACGAGAAATCGTATTAAGCCGTCAGCAGATACCGAACAGTTTCATGTCCGCTTCGGGGGTAGTAATGCCTCCGATGCCGAACTGTTCTACCAGTACTTTGGCTACGTTTGGTGAGAGGAAGGCCGGTAAGGTAGGCCCTAGGTGAATATGTTTCACGCCCAGGCTCAATAGGGCCAGCAGGACGATGACCGCCTTCTGTTCGTACCAGGCAATGTTGTACACGATAGGGAGTTCGTTGATGTCGTTCAACTGGAAGACTTCCTTCAGTTTCAGAGCAATGACGGCCAGTGAGTAGCTGTCATTACATTGTCCGGCATCAAGCACACGGGGAATTCCTTGAATATCGCCTAACGGAAGCTTGTTGTAACGGTACTTCGCACAACCGGCGGTAAGGATGACCGTATCTTTCGGAAGTGCCTGAGCAAAGTCAGCATAGTAGTCGCGGCTCTTCATGCGTCCGTCACATCCGGCCATGACCACAAACTTGCGAATGGCACCGCTCTTTACGGCTTCTACTACTTTGTCAGCCAGTTGCATTACCTGATTATGGGCAAATCCGCCGATAATCTCTCCCTGCTCCAGCTCTACAGGCGGCTGGCATTGTTTGGCCAGTGCGATGACCTCTGAAAAATCCTTGTGGCCGTCGGCATCTGTGGCAATATGCTTGCATCCGGGATACCCCGTCGAATTGGCCGTAAACATCCGTTCCTTATAAGTCGCATTTTCCAGTGGCGGCACGATACAGTTGGTGGTGAACACAATCGGGCCATTGAATGCCGTAAACTCTTCGCGCTGCTTCCACCAGGCATTTCCATAGTTTCCTACAAAATGCTTGTATTTCTTGAAAGCCGGATAATAATGTCCCGGAAGCATTTCGCTATGCGTATACACGTCAACTCCCGTACCTTCAGTCTGGCGCAAAAGCTCCTCCAGGTCGTGCAAGTCGTGTCCGCTGATCAGGATACCTGGATTCTTCCCTACTCCGATGTTTACCTTCGTCAGTTCCGGATGCCCGTAGCGGGTGGTGTTGGCACGGTCCAGCAAGGCCATTACCTGCACTCCGTGCTGTCCGGCCTCAAGTACCAAAGCCACGAGTTCGTCTGCTCCCATTGTCTGTGTGGTGATACGCGCCAAAGCCGATTGCATAAAGGCATGAATGGCCTCGTCGGCAAATCCCAGACGCATGGCATGTTCGTGGTAAGCTGCCATTCCCTTTAGTCCGTACATCAGCAGTTCTTTCAACGAACGAAGGTCCTCGTTCGGTTCTCTCAACACTCCTACGGAAGCTGACTTGGACAGGTGTTCTTCCTCTTTACCGTTCCATGTCAGTTCATCCGCTTCCGGTAGGACGATACCTGCTTCCACGGCACGTGCCTTCAGACGATCGCGCAGTTCCAGTCCCTTTCTCACACGAGCCAGGATACTTTCATCGTCAAAATTGGCATTGGTAATTGTAGAGAAAAGTGCGTCGGTGACAAACTCATTCGTACCGGCTTCCACTTCGTATCCCTTCGTGCGCAAGGTATCGGCAGCCACCGATACGCCACGTACCACAAAAAGCAACAAATCCATGTAGCGTGCGGTGGTATCTTTCTTTCCGCATACTCCTCGCAACACACACCCGGAACCTTTAGCCGCTTCCTGACACTGATAACAAAACATATTTCCTTCCATATTCTTTCTTGGGTTATTATTGATTTTTCATTAAGTTTGCGCAAAGATGAGGAATCCTGCACGGGATTTCTGTCACCTATGTGACACGCAACCCAAAGAAAAGTTAAAAGAAAGATGCATACCGAAATTTTGAGCCGAATGAGCCTGTTTGAAGGCTGTGACCCGGAGGCACTTTATCAGCTGCTCCGTGAAGCCCCGAACAGCCTGCGTACATATAAGGAAGGAGAATTCATTGCCCGTCAGGGTGACGTGTGCCGCTCCTTGTTTATTCTGATAAAAGGACATGTGAGGACACAAATGGAGAATGCCGAGGGCAAGCAGCTCACCATCGATTGGATTAAGGCACCCGACATTCTGGCACCGGCTTTTATCTATGCTTCAGAGAATCGCTTTCCGGTGAATGTGGAAGCTACGGAACTTTGTGAGGTACTTGTAATGGACCGGGCACGTTTTGAGGAGTTCATGCATGCCCAGCCGGCTGTGATGCGGAATTTCATTGCCACAATATCCGACCGGAGCCTGTTCCTGAGCCGAAAATTGAACGAGTTTGCCTTGCAGAGCTTGAAATCACGCCTGCTGAACTACCTGAAAATGCACGGAGGCATCCACAACCAGCAGGAAGTAGCCTTTATTTTGGGAGTGGCACGTCCGTCACTGGCCCGTGCCTTGTCTGAATTGATTGCCGAAGGAAAAGTCACCATGTCCGGCAAACAGGTGATTCTTCACTCTACCGACTGACATTTATTTGAGTGGGTCGTCCTCCTCTACTGGAAGCATATCATGCTGGATGTTGTTCATACTTCCCCACAGGCTATAGCGAGCCTCCGGATTCATGGCTTCCAGACGTGCCAGTACCTCTTTCATATCTGAACGGTGAGAATCTTTCTCGTACGGGCAGTTCTTCACCTGCTTGCGGAAACCACGGAGAGCGGCCATCTCTTTCAGGTCGGCTTCGTGTACCAGACACATGGGGCGGATAATGGTCATGTCGAACTTACGCATCACTAAGCGTGGTGGCATGGTGCTGAATGCTCCCTGAAAGGTCATATTCATCAGCAGAGTTTCCAATATGTCGTCCATGTGATGTCCCAAAGCAATCTTGTTGCAACCCTGCTCCTTGGCCACAGTGAAAAGAGCCTTACGACGATTCCATGAGCAGAGGAAACACGGTGACTTCCGCGTATCGGTCGACGGATCGAATTCCGTTTCATAACACACGTAGGGCACTCCCAAACTTTCGGCATATTCGCGCAGGTAAGTCTGGTCGGATTCATAAGCAATGTTCTTCATCACCACGTGCGCCGCCACCACCGAAAACTTCGGCTTGTAGATGCGCGAACGCTGGGCCAGCAACTCCAGCAAGGCCAGCGAATCCTTTCCTCCCGAAAGACCCACCAGAATGCGGTCCCCCTCCTCTATCAGTTTGTAATTCATCACTCCTTTCATAAACCGCTGGTTGATGCGGCGCATCAGGCGGTCTTCTTCCGTCATTTTTCCCATATCGTATGTTGTTAAAACGGCGACGAATTTACGAAAAAACGCTCGAACCACAGGTCCTCGTTACAGATTTTTATCAAGTCAGCCGGAGCGTACGCTTTGACAATAGCACATTATTTACTACATTCGCAAAAATAAACACACAAAAGTTCTGCCTGAATAAAAAATAGCGGAACAGAAAATGGCATAATTCCAAGAATATTCCTACATTTGAGAAACTTTTAGACACAGAAACGATGAAAAAAAGATATTTGCTTCCTCTGCTGGCTCTTTGTTGCGCAGGAGGAACTTCTGCCCAAAGCTTAAGCCAGGCCCAGAAATGGTTCAACAATAAAGAATTCGACAAGGCCAAACCCGTGTTCAAGCGCCTGGTGAAACAGTCTCCTTCGAATGCCAATTACAATTTCTGGTACGGCGCATGCTGTTACGAGACAGGCGAACTGCAGGAATCACTTCCTTATCTAGAAAAGAGTGCCGAGCGTAAGGTAATCAATGGTTATCTTTACTTGAGCAAGGCGTATGCCGACCTCTACCGTTTCGACGAAGCCATTGAGAATCTGGATGAACATATCTACTGGCTGGAAAGAAAGAAACGTGACGTTTCTGAAGTGGAAGGCTTGATGGAGCATTACCGCATGGGCTCCCGCATGATAAGAGGTGTAGAGAATGTGGCTGTTATTGACAGTTTCGTAGTTGATAAAGCGAATTTCCTTGAAGCTTATAAAATCCACGAAGAATCTGGGAAAATCGGTCTGACAGGAGAAAGCGACTGTACGGAGTTTACCAATGGGATGAAGGATAAGAAAATCCTCTCTCACCGTTTGCCGGGAACCAATCAGAAAGTGCTGTACTCCAGCGCTACATTAGGTGGCGACTGGAGTGTTCCTGAAAAGGTCAAAGGACTGGAAGACCTGGGCACCGACCTGAACTATCCGTTCATGAACTCCGATGGTATTACCTTGTATTTTGCAGCCAAAGGTGAAGCCAGCTTAGGCGGATACGATATTTTCATCACCCGCTATGATGCAGAGGATGGAAGCTACCTGAAGCCCGACAACATGGGATTCCCGTTCAACTCTCCTTTCAACGATTACATGTATGCCATCGACGACTTCAACGACTTGGGCTGGTTTGCTTCCGACCGCTATCAGCCGGAAGGAAAAGTCTGCGTGTACGTGTTTGCCCCCAACAATTCCAAACGGGTGTACGACTATGATACGACCGACCCTGCTTTGCTGACCAACGTTGCCATGCTGAACGGTATCCGTCATACCTGGAATGATGCCGATAAGGTACGCATCGCCAAACAGCAACTGGCACAAGTGATGTACGGAGGCAATGAAACCCAGAAGAAAGGTGATTTCCGTTTCGTAGTGGACGACAACGCCATCTATCACACCCTTGGCGATTTCCGTTCGGCCGATGCACGGAAGAAATTCCAGTTGCTCCAGCAGAAGGAAAAGGATTTGGATACGATGATTGATGCACTTGACAGAGTACGGGCCAAGTACGCTTCCGGCAATCAGAGCACAAAAGGTCAGCTGACTCCCGGCATACTGGACCAAGAAAAACGGGTAAAGGAATTGCGCGAGGAGATAGCTCGTCTGACCCTCGACATCCGGAACACGGAAATCCGCAAACTCAAAAATCCTTAATATTCACATAACCATGGAAACACTGATTATCATTGCACTCATCGTAGGCGGATTGATACTTTTTGCCATAGAGGTCTTCCTGATTCCCGGCATCAGCATAGCGGGAATCGGGTCGGCGGTATGCATCCTGTATGCCATCTATTCCGCCTTTACTTCACTCGGTTCGGAGGCAGGATTCATTACCTTAGGAGTTTCCCTGTTGGGCATCATTGGCGTCACATGGTGGTTCATGCGCTCAAAGACTGTAGACCGTCTGTCGCTGAAGAAAACGCTCGACTACCGTCCCTCACCTTTTGAAGGAATGGACCTGAAACCCGGTGACAAAGGCATAAGTGTTACCCGCCTGACCCTGATAGGTAATGCCGACTTCAACGGACACATCATCGAAGTGCAATCGGCCGACGGATTCATCGACGAAAAAACACCGGTAGAAATTGTCCGTATCAACGAAACTACTGTTTACGTGAAGCAGGCCTAATCTCCTTCTCCCTTTTTGTATTCACTTTTAAATCTAAGTTATATGATTAATCCCGCTTATCTTCCGTTTATACTGGCCGGAGGTGTCATCATCTTTCTGGTCATATTCTTTCACTACGTGCCTTTCTTTCTCTGGCTTTCGGCCAAGGTGTCGGGTGTAAAGATTTCGCTCATCCAACTGTTCCTGATGCGTATCCGTAACGTGCCGCCTTACGTCATCGTACCTGCCATGATTGAAGCCCACAAGGCCGGGCTGAGCACCATTACGCGCGACGAGCTGGAAGCTCACTACATGGCCGGAGGACACGTGGAAAAAGTAGTACATGCGCTGGTGTCGGCATCAAAAGCCAACATCGACCTGTCTTTCCAGATGGCCACCGGAATCGACCTGGCCGGACGTGACGTGTTCGAAGCCGTACAGATGTCGGTCAACCCGAAAGTCATTGACACACCTCCTGTAACCGCTGTAGCCAAAGACGGTATCCAGTTGATAGCCAAAGCTCGTGTAACCGTACGCGCCAACATCCGCCAATTGGTAGGTGGTGCCGGTGAAGACACCGTGCTGGCCCGTGTAGGCGAAGGTATCGTCTCTTCCATCGGTTCTTCCGAAAACCACAAATCGGTACTCGAAAATCCCGACTCCATCTCCAAGCTCGTGTTGCGTAAGGGACTGGATGCCGGTACTGCCTTCGAAATTCTTTCCATTGATATTGCCGACATCGATATAGGCCGTAACATCGGAGCATCCTTGCAGATAGACCAGGCCAACGCCGACAAGAACATCGCTCAGGCAAAGGCTGAAGAACGTCGTGCTATGGCTGTTGCCCTGGAACAGGAAATGAAAGCCAAAGCTGAAGAAGCCCGTGCTAACGTGATTCAAGCCGAAGCAGAAGTGCCTAAAGCCATGGCAGAAGCCTTCCGCACAGGCAACCTCGGTATCATGGACTATTACCGGATGAAGAATATTCAGGCCGACACCGACATGCGGAGCAGCATTGCCCGCCCTGATTCACACCCGGCCGGACATGAACCTATCGGCAAATAAAAAGACAGAAACAAAACACTTAACTTGCTAACTAAAAACAAATGCGTATGAAAAAGTATTTTCCTCCTTCAGAACTGATCATCAATGAAGATGGTTCGGTGTTTCACCTCCACGTGAAACCGGAACACCTGGCAGATAAAGTCATCCTGGTAGGCGACCCCGGACGTGTAGCTCTCGTAGCCTCACATTTCGACACCAAAGAATGCGAAGTAGAAAGCCGTGAGTTCCGTACCGTGACCGGTACCTATCAGGGCAAACGCATCACGGTAACCTCTACCGGTATCGGATGCGACAACGTAGATATCGTAATGAACGAACTCGACGCACTGGCCAACATCAATTTTCAGACTCGTGAAGAAAACGATACCTTCCGTCAGTTGGAAATTGTGCGTATCGGTACCTGCGGCGGTTTACAACCTTATACGCCTGTAGGCACCTACATCTGTTCCGCTATCTCCGTGGGATTTGACGGGCTTTTGAACTTCTACGAAGGACGTAACGCGGTGTGCGACCTGCCCATGGAACGTGCTCTGCTTAACCATTTAGGTTGGACGGGCAATCTCTGTGCACCGGCTCCCTATGTGATTCATGCTAACGAAGAACTGGTGGACCGTATCGCCGGTACAGACATGGTACGTGGTGTGACAGTAGCCTGTGGCGGTTTCTTCGGTCCGCAAGGACGCCAGCTTCGTATTCCACTGGCTGATCCGCACCAGAACGAGAAAATCGAGAGCTTCGAGTATCAGGGACACCGCATCACCAACTTCGAGATGGAAAGCTCTGCACTGGCCGGACTGGCACGTCTGCAAGGCCATAAAGCTACCACCGTGTGCATGGTCATTGCGAACCGCGTAGCCAAGGAAGCCAACACCGGATACAAGAACAAAATTGACGATCTGATTAAAGTCGTACTCGAAAGAATCTAACAAACTTATTATGAATCAGCAGGTTCTCTTCTTCGGGAGAGAACCTGTTTTTATGTCTGAAAACTCACTCACATGGAAACAAGTTTTAAATCCACCCTTACCGACAAACGTCAGCGATACGCTCAGTTCCTCGAACAGTTCGCCCCTCTGATTGAAGGCGAGAAAAACGAAATCAGCGTGCTGGCCAACACCAGTGCCGCCCTGAAAGAAGCCTTCGGATTCTTCTGGATAGGCTTCTACCTCGTACACGAAGGCGAACTTCACCTTGGCCCGTTTCAGGGCAGTGTGGCCTGCTACCGCATCAAGAAAGGACGCGGCGTATGCGGCACCGCCTGGGCTGAAGCCCGTACCCTGCTCGTACCCGACGTAGACCAGTTCCCCGGCCACATAGCCTGCAGTTCCCTTTCCCGTTCCGAAATCGTCGTGCCGATGATAGCCGCAGGAGAAGTGAGGGGCGTGCTCGACATCGACAGCGACCAGCTGGCCACATTCGACGAAACCGACCGTGAATACCTCGAAAAAGTAGTCGACCTGCTGGTGAAAACCCTCTACCAGCCCGCATAAATCTGCCGGCTCCGCTTCCGGATGTAACCCGAAAACCGTATCTTTGCAAGGATTTTAAAAAGACATACACACGTGAACATATTACAAACTGAAGATACCATCTGTGCCATTGCCACCGCTCAGGGCGGAGCCATCGGCACCATCCGCGTGTCGGGGCCGGAAGCCATCACCCTCACCGACCGCATCTTTAAGCCCGTTTCTGGCAAGCCATTAGCTGAACGCGCACCTTATACCCTTACCTTCGGTCACATCCTTAGCCCTGAAGGAGAGATTATCGACGAAGTGCTGGTCAGCCTTTTCCGTGCCCCCCACTCTTACACTGGCCAGGATTCCACGGAAATCTCCTGCCACGGATCGAGCTATATCCTTCAGCAAGTGATGCAGCTCCTCATCCGCCAAGGATGCCGTGCCGCCGGACCGGGTGAATATACCCAGCGTGCCTTCCTGAATGGTAAGATGGACCTGAGCCAGGCCGAAGCTGTGGCCGACCTCATTGCATCCACTTCTGCCGCTACCCACCGCATGGCCATGAACCAGATGCGTGGTGGATTCAGTCGTGAACTGGCCGTCCTGCGCGACAAGCTGCTCCATCTCACCTCCCTCATGGAGCTGGAACTCGACTTCAGCGACCACGAGGAACTGGAGTTTGCCGACCGTTCGGAACTGGAAGACATCGCCCGTCAGATTGAGCAAGTCATCCATCATTTGGTAGATACGTTCAGCGTGGGCAATGCCCTGAAGAATGGAGTGCCCGTAGCTATCGTCGGTGAAACAAATGCCGGTAAGTCCACCCTGCTGAATGCCCTCCTGAACGAAGAACGCGCCATCGTGAGCGACATTCACGGTACCACCCGCGACGTCATTGAAGACACCATGAACTTGGGAGGTATCACCTTCCGCTTCATCGATACTGCCGGTATCCGCGAAACAACCGACACCATCGAAAGCTTAGGCATCGAACGAAGTTTCCAGAAGCTGGATCAGGCCGACATCGTGCTTTGGGTTATTGATGCCACTTGTGCCGAAGAGCAATACCGTCAGTTGGCCGACAAGATTCTGCCACGCTGCGAAGGCAAGCACCTGGTGATTGTACTCAACAAGGCGGACTTGTTTTCATCAGCAGATTCTTCAGCAGATGAACAACTCGCTCGCCTGAAAGCAGCTCTCCCCGACTTGCCGGAGGATGCTTGTGTGCTTTCCCTTTCGGCCAAGCAGAAAGAGGGACTTTCCCAGCTTCAGAAGCAGTTGGTGGACTTTGCCGCCTTGCCCGACCTCTCACAGAACGATGTGGTGGTGAGCAACATCCGCCACTATGAAGCACTAAGCCGTGCGCTGGAAGCTATCCACCGCGTACAAGACGGACTGGCTATGCAGCTCTCCGGTGACCTGGTTTCACAAGACCTCCGTGAGTGTCTTTATCACTTGGGAGAAATCGTGGGCGGAACAATTGAGACGGATGAGGTGCTGGGGAATATTTTTAAACACTTTTGCATCGGCAAGTAAGATATACTTACAAACGATTAACATCAATCATCATTGATTAGCAAGGCGTTCATTTTGAGCGCCTTTTATTTTTGCTCATTCAGCGATAATCATCGTTGAAAAGCCTTTTTCAGCTCATTTTTGTACCGTATTTGTAACTCGGACGCAAAGTCTATAAAGACCTCAAGAAAGGTAGTAGAGAAACTTTACGCCATTTTACGTGGTTTTACGGGAATTTACAAGAATAATGGAGAAATAAATACGAAATAAAATGAGCAGTAATTTGAAAATTAAAAGAATTTGCGCATGGTGTGGTAAAGAGTTTATCGCCCAAAAGACAACTACGGCGTGTTGTTCCAAACAATGCGCCAACGCACTCTATAAAAAGAGGAAACGTGACGAAGCAATCAAAGCTAACAATCAATTCGTAGAGAAGAAGATTGATGAAAAGCCTATTGAAAGAATCAAAAATAAGCCACTTCTCACAATTACCGAGACCGCAATCTATCTCGGAGTAACCCGACCAACCATTTACGGATACATTAAAAGAGGAGAATTAAAGGTCTCTCGATTAGGTTTCAAATACTTTTTGAAGAAAGAGGATATTGATAAGTTGTTCAATACTCCGATAGAGTTCCACACTCCGATAAAAGAGAAGTCCCCCATCACCGACTTCTACACCACCGCCGAAGTCAAAGAGAAATACCATGTCAATGAATCGTGGATATTCGCCATTGCCAAGAAGCACGGCATCCCACGAACTTTCAATCGCGGCAAGACCTATTGGAGCAAGAAACATATCGATGCCTATTTTGCCAAGAAAGCCCCGGACCCGGACATCACCGAATGGTACAGCACGCAGGAAATGCAGGAAAAGTTCAGCATGACCCTGTCGGCCATCTACACCTTTGCCCATAAGAATGCTATTCCCAAGAAGAAAGAGGGCATTATGGTGTATTACTCGAAAAAACATGTGGACATTGCCAAAGGAATTGCCAAGCCGGAAGAAACCATGTATTATACCGTAGCAGAAGCGATGGAAAAGTTCAACCTCACGCGAGACCAGCTTTACCATTATGTGAAATGGCACCACATATCTAAGATAAAGAAAGGCAAATACACCTTCATCAGCCGGGCTGAATTGGACAAGTTACTTGCTCCACCCAAGATTGAATAACGATTTTCCGGTTATCGTCCGGTGATGTTGGTCGCCATTATATCACCCGATTTCTTTGTGCCCAAAACAAATGTAAAACTCTAAATATCATCAGTTATGAATCACACCTGTACAAAAGTGACCGTTCGCCAAAGAGCGATTCGCAATGACCGTATTTCTTTGTATCTGGATTATTATCCGGCAGTACGCAACCCCGAAACGATGCAGATGAGCCGCAGGGAATACCTTGGCATCTATCTCTATGCCCATCCCAAAAACGAAATGGAACGGGCATTCAACAATGAGATGCTGAACAAGGCGGAAGCCATCCGCTGTATCCGTGTGCAATCCCTCATCAACGAAGAGTTCGGTTTCTTGGACAAAACCAAGCAAAAAGCCGACTTTCTTGCCTATTTCAAAAAGATGTGTCGCACCAAAGATGAGAAGTGGACTTTCGTGTACCAGCACTTTTACAACTTCGTCAAGGGCAAATGTACTTTCGGTGAAGTGAACGTAGATTTGTGCAAGCGGTTCAGAGAATATCTATTGAACGCCAAGCAATTGAAACATTCCGACCGACCTATTTCGCTCAATTCCGCTTCCGGCTACTACTCCACATTCCGAGGATTACTGAAAATCGCTTATCGTGACAAATGGCTTCGCGAGAACATCAACGATTTCTTGGATAAGATTGAGCCGGAGGATGTGAAAAAGGAATATCTAACGCTGGATGAAGTCAAGCAACTTGCAGCCACTCCCTGCGACATCCCTGTACTCAAAGCGGCTTCTCTTTTCGCCTGCATGACTGGTTTACGCATCAGTGACATTCTGAAACTTCAATGGGAAGATTTCGAGATTGCACCCGACCAAGGCTATTGCCTGCGTATTCGTACACAAAAGACCCAGACGGAAGCAACGCTTCCCATCAGTAATGAAGCATACGAATTGTGTGGAACACCCGGCACGGGAAAAGTATTCAAGGGATTGCAACGGAGCATGACGCAACATCCATTAAAGAAATGGATTAAGAAAGCCGGAATCAATAAGCACATCAGTTTTCACTGCTTCCGCCACTCCTACGCCGTAATCCAAATTTCTTTAGGCACAGATATCTACACCGTTTCCAAGATGCTCACACACAAGAATGTGTCCACGACCCAAATCTACGCGGATTTGATAAATACAAAGAAGCGCGAAACAGCTAATAAAATATCACTCAAATAAAGACAAACTTATGAAACGAGGAATCATATATAACAACGGACATACTATCATAATTCCAGATAACGAGATATGGATGACTGCATGGGAGATTGCAGACCTGTTTTATGTAACACCAAACTCTATCAATCACGCCGTTAAACGAGTATTGAAAGAAGGAGTTCTTATAGAGTCTCAGGTGTGCCGATATATAATATGGAGATGGTCATTGCCCTATCCTTCCGTTTTGACACGGGGCATTCCATATTGTTTCGAAGATGGCTGATACGGAAAGCGTTCACTCCTAACCGTTCTAAAATACCGATATTTATTCCCCTATCCGGAAAAGAACAATACTTCTGCTGATATGATAACCTGTAAAGCCCGATTTGGTCTAGCCATTTCGGGCTTTTTCATGCCCTTATCAAAAAAATCTTTACCTACTATGTACATAGTATATAATTGCCTTAACAGCTATTTCACACTTTTGCGCATGGATTAGCCAGATAATCATTCTTTTGGCAGTTTGTGTCCTCATTAACGACGCCAGAAGCTGCCACGACTGAATGAAGTGATCGGAATCCGTTTATACCAATATACTTTTGCAGGCAAACAATTAAAATCGATAAATATGAATACAGAGAAATTAGAAAAACAAACGCTGACATGGTTAGTATTCAGCGCAAATGTAATTGTTGGTGCGATTGCAAGGCAAATGGTACTCCATTATGGATTTGATGCTTTTAATGGCTATGTGGCATTCGGAATTTGTACCCTAATGCTTACCGCCATTTATGTCAACTTGCAAGAGTTATTCAAGAAGACTCTTTCTCCTTTCTTTGAAACTCTGTTTATGAAGTTTCCGAACTACGGAAAGAGACGCAAAGTCGAAATAGAGGATAGCAAAGAAACAACAGAAGAAGAGCCTTTGCCCAAAGAAACAGACACAAATCCACCACCCAGTATAGACTATGCACAAATCCGGCTATCGGCTATGAAAGCCAAAGAACAAGCCGAGCAAGAAAAGCTCACTACAGTCCTGACCTACACACGCGAATCTTTTGCACCCTATATGAAAGAAGAGGACTTGAACATTCTTTGCAAATACATTTGTCTGTTCCATGCGGACAAGGATATTCCAAAGGTTGTACGTCCCGTCAAAGTGGACTCAGCCATCCGAACCATTGACCTAATGCACTTCGGATGGAATATCGGCTATCAGTTCTCAAAGAGTGGAATCCAAATAGCGACTTTCATCAAACGCGTATTTGCAGAAGCGTTGAAAGAGAGCGAAATCTCCACATTGAAAAGCAAATTAAGATTGGACGGGAAGTGTACTATCAAGATTGACACCACCTTGAAGCAATCTGCCTAATTCAGAAATCACTAAATCCAACGTAATATGATGCAAAATGAGAAAGCAATCACCTTTGATAAGCTACCCGAAGCGGTAGGTTATCTGACCGAACAGGTCATTGAATTGAAAAAGATGGTGTCGGAATTGAAACCGTCATCGTCCGAAAAGCGTGTACTGATTGAAATCGAAGATGCCTGCCGCATCATCCACAAGGCAAAAGCCACGATTTATACATTGGTACGGAAAGGCATATTGCCAGCTTACAAGAAAGGTAAGAAACTCTACTTCTACGAAGATGAACTCTTGGCATGGGTTGAAAACGGACGGAAGAAAACTTTGGAACAGAATTATGACGAGGTCTTGGCAAATATGCAAAGTGGAATGCGCCGCAAACCTAAGCACCGCACAAACTTCTAATCTTTTTGACGATGGAAAAGAAAACGATTGACCCAATGTTGATGGTGGATAAAGCCATTGATATGAGCATGAAGCTGGCAGGTACCGAATTCCCCGTCAGTATCTTTCCGAGCCGCATCCAGCGTATCATACGAGAGGTACATGAATGCCACAGCTATCCTACGGACTATATTGCCGCCTCTATTCTTACAGCCATCGCCGTAGGAATCGGGAATACCCATCTTGTTCAAATCAAACAAGGTTGGCATGAAAGTCCTATCCTCTACATGGCATTGATAGGCAGACCGGGAGCGAATAAAAGTCATCCGCTCAGTTTCGCCATGAAGCCATTCCTTGATTTTGATTACCAGCAGAATCAGGAATACGAAAAAGCGTATGCCGAGTATGAACGACAGATGTGCATGAGCCGGAAAGAACGGACGGAAAACGGATATGAGCAATTTCCAATGGAACCCGTCCGCAGACGTTTCCTTGTATCGGACGTTACGCCCGAAGGACTAAGTCTTATCCACGCACAGAACAAGCGTGGACTCTGCCTGTGGGCAGACGAGTTGTCCGCATGGTTCAAGAACTTTAACCGATACAACAACGGTTCGGAAGAACAGTTCTGGCTTTCGGCTTTCAGTGCAAAGACAACCATCTCCGACCGTAAGAGCGCAAAGAGTTCCATCTTCATCAAACGTCCATACATATCGGTCATTGGTACGATTCAGAAGAAGATTTTGGGTGAATTGGCAAAAGGAGAGCGTTCAAGCAACGGATTCATTGACCGCATTCTTTTCGTGATGCCCAATCTTCAACAGAAAGCCCGCTGGAATGATAAGGAATTGCCTGCCGATATTGAACAGGGATGGCACGCCATCATTGACAAGTTCATCCACTTGGAGTGCAATTACAATGACAAGGGAGAAGTTGAACCGTATATCCTGCACTTTGATGAAGAGGCAAGGAAACGGTTATATGAATGGCAGCATCGTTTCTCAGAATTATGCGACCGTGAAGGGAATGATACGATTGTCAGCATTTATTGTAAGTTGGAAATCTATATCATCCGTTTCTGCCTGATTATTCAACTGGCACGGTGGACTTGTGGTGAATGCGATAAAACCTACATAGACTTGCTGACTGTGGAACGTGCCATACGGCTGACAGAGTATTTCAAAGAATCTGCTTTGAACGTACAACGTACCATCAGCGAAGTGGCATTGAATAGCCAGCAACAAACCATTGTCGGCCAACTTCCTTGTACGTTCTCCACGGCACAGGCGACGCAAATTGCAGAACAAAATGGCATGAAGGAACGTACTCTGCAACGGTTCCTGAACGACAACATCGGCATCCTGTTCCGCAAAGAGAAACATGGAGAATACTCAAAGATTAACCCGTGACGTTTTTGTCGCTTTTGACACTTTCAACCTTGAAAACGACAATAGTGACAACAACGACACACATAAAAGAACTGAAACAATGACGGCACATAGATTTATATTAGAGCCATACAAAGGTATTGCCACCAGACATACGTGTCCTGCCTGCCATCGCAAGAGGTGTTTCTCTCGATATGTCGATACGAAGAAACAAATATCCTTCCCCGACCATGTAGGGCGGTGCGACCATGAACAGAAGTGCGGTTATCATTTCACGCCGCGGAATTATTTTGATGAAAAACCTGAAGCGAAACAAATGTTGCTTGAAAAAGGTTCTTCGTCAGTTCTGCCGAAACCAGGTGAGATAAAGACAACTCCTACTTCTTTCATCAACGAAGAAATAGTCAAGCGATCTTTGAAATGCTATAAAACGAATAAGCTGTATCAGTTTCTGGCCTCCCAATTTGGAGAATCATCTGCCATGAGCCTTATGAAAAAGTATCGCGTCGGTTCATCCAGATATTGGGATGGAGCAACCGTGTTTTGGCAGATTGACCACAACAACCAAGTTCGTACAGGCAAGATAATGCTTTACAATCCAGAAACCGGAAAGAGAGTAAAAGAACCACACAATCACATCACTTGGGCGCACTCCCTACTCTATAAATCCGGTTTTAACCTGAAGCAATGTTTCTTTGGCGAGCACCTGTTGTCGACTGATAAAACCCGTCCGGTTGCATTAGTCGAAAGTGAGAAAACAGCTCTTATCGCCTCCTATTATCTGCCACAATATCTATGGCTCGCTTCGGGCGGAAAGAACGGATGCTTCAATGAAAGCAGTCTTTCGGCTTTGACGAAAAGATGTACCGTCTTGTTTCCCGATTTAGGAGCTACCAGCTATTGGCAAAGCAAAATAGGGATGATGCGGAATCATGGAATCGAGGTGCAACTCTTCGACTATCTCGAAACAAATGCCCCCGAAAGTGAACGAAATGAAGGGTACGACATTGCCGATTACCTGCTGCAAATCCAGCCGGACGAGGCCATTCTCCAAGCGATGAGCAGGAAGAATCCGCACCTAAAAACATTGATTGAAACGCTTGGCTTGGAGTTGGTAAACGTACAACGGGACTGCTCCTGAACGTGGTTTCGGGCATACCGAAAGTGAGGTTTTCAATACTGACCGCAAGGACTGAAAACCGGAACTTTTTAGGGTAAGCAAGTTTATGTCGGTGTATTACATTTCCCGACAACTTGCCCACCCTGAAGTCCGGTGTGACAGCTCCCGATGGTCACAACTGTAACAATTAAAAAGCAACGAAAATGAACAAGAGAAATACGATTACATTACGCCTAACCGATGACCAGTTGGCATGGTTAGGAGCATTAAGCAGACGCAGTAAACGGAGTAAAAGCGAGGTTATCCGTTCTCTCATTGAACAAGGGTCTGTACGAGAACGTATCACCCATGACCACTTGCACATCATCCGTCAATTGATTGGCGAAAGCACGAACCTGAACCAGTTGGCTAAGCAGGCCAACACTTACGGATTTTTTGCAGTAGCTGACCAATGCATGGAGATTTCGAACCATATTTCAAAACTCATCAAACAACTGAAAGATGATAGGTAAACTGACAAAAGGAACTTCTTTCGGCGGATGCGTGCGCTATGTGCTGAAAGAAGAAAAAGCAAGGCTTCTGGAAGCTGTTGGAGTGGAGGGTACACCAGAACAGATAGCAGAGCAGTTCGAGTTACAATCCTTGCTGAATGACAAGGTAAAAAACATTGTCGGACACACTTCGCTCAGCTTCTCTCCGGAAGACAGTCTGCGGTTAAGGAACGATGATGCACTCATGCTGAAAATCGCCCGTGAGTATATGGAACGGATGGGTATCCGAAACACGCAATACATCATAGCCCGTCACACTGACCGCAGGCACGCGCATTGCCACATCGTCTTCAACCGTGTAGACAATGACGGCAAAACAATCAGTGACAAGAACGACCGCTATCGTAATGAAAAGGTCTGCAAGATGCTGACGGCAAAATACCGTCTGCACTTTGCCCAAGGTAAAGACCATATGAACGAAGAACGGTTGCGCCCGTATGACAGAGCGAAGCACCGAATCTACAAGGCTTTGAAAGCAGAAGTGCAGAATGCCCAAAGCTGGAACGAACTGAAAGATGCGCTTTCCGAATATGGCATCGACATGAAGTTCAAGGTCAGCCGCACCACACGGGACATTCAAGGGGTGAAGTTCGGATATGGGAGGTACATCTTTTCCGGTTCAAAAATCAGTCGGGAGTTCAGCTATCTGGCCATTGACCGCCAGCTGGAAAGAAATGCTTACGCTCCGTCCTATTCATATCGGGAAACAGTCAAGGACAATGCCGTACCAGCATCTCCTTTACAAGAACGGACATCTGATTTTGAAGAAGCACATTCTTCGAGATTGGGATTGTTCATGCCGACGCCGACATCCAACACATCAGACGAGGCTGCATTTGAAGCGGAACTGAAACGGAGAAAGAAAGCCAAACGCAAGCGCGGCTTCCGATTATAACAAACCATTTTATTAACATTTTAAATTTCAACATTATGATTGACAAGAATTTTGTGAAAGACATTGAACTTTACATCTGTGAGAAGTTCGGGTATCGTAACAGCGTGTATGTGAATTCGACCTGTAATGGTTGCTGCATTGACATCCACGAAAAGGACGTGAAGCTGTATTTCCGCCTGTGGGAATACAGCAAGGGTGTCAACGGTTTTCCTGACCGTTGTATCATCTTAGTGAACCATGCCTTCGAGAAAAACTACCAAGAGAATTTGTTGGACCTGGTAAGTTTCTTCAAGGAGTATGCTCCACTCTACGGTTTCTACTACCTCGGCATCGAGAATGACATGCGAGGCGATTATCGCCTGTTAGGATTGAAACCTACGACCAATCATCGGTTCGGTAACGATTGCTATGCGGCACCGTTGGAAGCTATCCATGCTTGATTGAACGACATTTGAATGAATTTGAGCGAAGAGGGAGAGTTTTCTTCCTCTTTTCTCTTTTTATAGCATGATATTTTATACCTTTGTAAACAAAACTAAGATAGAAGGTATGGACAAACCCATGAACCGAATAAAAGAAGTTCTTGAAGAACGTGGCATCAAACAGACATGGTTGGCAGAAAAACTCGGCAAAAGTTTCTGCATGGTTAACTCATACGTCTGCAACAGACGGCAACCCAGTTTGGAGGTGCTGTTTCAGATAGCGGATATTCTGAATGTGGATGTGAAGGATTTGATAAACGAAATAAAATAAAGATATGGCTAAGACTAATACAGCCGACATTGGCTTTGAAAAAGAAATATGGAAAGCAGCAGATTTGCTAAGAGGTAATCTGGATGCATCGGAATATAAATCAGTCGTATTAGGATTGATTTTTCTTAAATACATCTCCGACCGTTTCGAGGCAAAATACAATGCATTGCTTGCTGAGGGTGACGGCTTCGAAGAGGACAAGGACGAATATACATCGGAAAACATCTTCTTTGTCCCCCAAGAAGCCCGCTGGTCTGTTGTGGCAGAAGCTGCTCATACACCAGAAGTGGGTACGGTAATTGACAACGCCATGCGCTTGATTGAGAAAGAGAATGTACGATTGAAAGGTATTCTTCCCAAGAACTTTGCCCGTCCGGAACTTGATAAACGACGGTTGGGCGATGTCGTGGATTTGTTCACCAATATTCAAATGAAAGAACATGGCGATACCAAAGACATATTGGGACGAACCTACGAATACTGTCTTTCCAAATTTGCCGAGGCGGAAGGAAAACTGGCTGGCGAGTTTTATACACCAGCTTGCATTGTCCGTACATTGGTCGAAGTGCTTCAGCCATACAGTGGTCGTGTCTATGATCCTTGTTGCGGTTCTGGAGGAATGTTTGTACAGTCTGCCAAATTCATTGAAAGGCATCAAGGTAACATCAACAACATTTCCGTGTTCGGGCAAGACAGTAACCCGACCACATGGAAAATGGCTCAAATGAATCTTGCTATTCGTGGCATAGAAGCTGATTTGGGGAAATTTGCCGCAGATACGTTCTTCAATGATTTGCACCCGACATTGAAAGCGGATTATATCCTTGCCAATCCTCCCTTCAATCTCAGCGACTGGGGAGCAGATAAATTGCAGGACGACGTACGTTGGAAGTATGGGATTCCACCCGCAGGGAATGCCAACTTTGCTTGGCTTCAGCACATGATTCACCACTTGTCACCCCGTGGGCGAATCGGCATGGTGCTTGCTAATGGTTCACTCTCTTCACAGACGGGAGGTGAAGGCACAATCCGTGAAAATATCATCAAGGCTGATTTGGTGGAAGGAATTGTGGCTATGCCCTCTCAATTGTTCTACACTACAGGTATCCCTGTATCCTTGTGGTTCTTGAACAGGGCAAAGAAACAAACGGGGAAAATCCTGTTTGTCGATGCTCGCAATATGGGAACAATGGTTACACGGAAACTTCGGGAACTGTCAGAGGACGATATAATGAAAATAGCCAAGACATTCGAAGATTTCGAAGCTGGAGCACTGGAAAACGAAAAAGGATATTGTGCCGTAGCCACACTTGAAGATGTGGCAAAACAGGACTATATACTTACTCCGGGACGTTATGTGGGAATTGCAGAAGTAGAGGATGACGGCGAACCGTTTCAAGAAAAAATGGAACGGCTTACTTCAGAACTTTCCGATATGTTTATCCAGTCACATCAACTGGAAGATGAAATCAGAAAACAATTGAAAAGCATTGGATTCATTATGAAATAAATTGAATGAGCCACATTCTTCAATTAGGAGATACAATTATCAAATAAGCGAAGAATATGAAAGAAAAACTAATTCAAGAAATCAGCAATGCAATGACAGAGATTTTAAGTGTAGAACAAATAGCCCAACTTAATGGTGTGCTGCTGCAAGTGGTCAGCAAATATACCATTACGCAAGACGAAGAAAAGGCACAACATGAAGAAACTGCCACCAATGAGCGTCTGCTTGAAATCTTTCTGTCTGCCAAACAAGTGGAAGGATGCACTACACCTACCATTAAGTATTATGGTTCTACCATCCGGCAACTCTTCAAAACCATGCCAAAGAAAGTCATCAATTATACCACAGAGGATATTCGGGCTTACTTAGCGGTTTTCCAACGTAAGCATAAGTCCAGTAAGGTGACCATTGACAACATACGCCGTATATTCTCTTCTTTCTTCGGATGGCTTGAGGAAGAGGATTACATTATCAAAAGCCCGGTGCGCAGAATCCATAAAGTCAAGACTGGCACACAGGTGAAGGAGGTGCTGACAGATGAGAATCTTGAACATTTGCGGGATAACTGCAAACAGATTCGTGATTTGGCAATTATTGATTTGCTGGCTTCTACCGGGATGCGTGTGGGCGAACTGGTAAAACTAAACCGGGAGGATATCAACTTCAATGAGCGTGAATGTATCGTATTTGGCAAGGGAAACAAAGAAAGGATTGTTTATTTCAATGCCCGTGCCAAAATTCATCTCCAGCAATATCTTGCTACACGTAAAGACCGCAACAAGGCTCTCTTTGTTTCATTGGCTAAACCACATAACCGCCTTGAAATATCGGGAGTGGAAACCCGTTTGCGGAAAATCGGGCGTGAAGCAAAGATAGTCCGTGTGCATCCCCACAAATTTAGAAGAACACTCGCAACAATGGCAATCGACAAGGGAATGCCCGTTGAACAGGTACAACGCTTGCTTGGGCATGTCAAGATTGACACGACCATGCATTATGCTATGGTCAATCAAACAAATGTGAAACTTTCTCACCGCAAATTCATCAATTGAAAATTGAAATGAGAACAGGATATTATACATATAAACCTCATAACCTTTCTGTACGAAAAAATAAACGCAGAAATGGCAATTTAGAGCAGCAGGCACAGGCGTTGTTCAAGGCTTGGTTCGTGGATTTCGAGCCGTTCAAAAGTGGAAAATTCGTGGATTCAGAACTTGGAAAGATACCGGCAGGATGGAAAGTTGTTGAACTTGGCAAAGTGACAACCCAAGAAAAAGAAAAAGTTGGAATACGTTCTGACGTAAAAGTATTATCTCCAGTAACTACGGGAAAACTAATGCTTTCCGAGGAGTATTTTACCAAACAAGTTTTCAGTGATAGTATAGCAAAATACATTTTGGTAAAACCAAATTCATTTGCTTATAACCCAGCACGTGTTAATATTGGCTCTATGGGTAGAAATACTTTTATGTTTGATGGCTGTGTTAGCCCTGTATATGTAGTGTTCTCATGTGAGAAAGAATACCATTATTTCTTTGATATGTATAGGCAGTTACCATCCTTTAAAGAAGAGGTGATAGCTCGTTCTATAGGAGGGGTAAGACAGACGCTCAAATATTCAGATTTTGCTTTAATTAGAATAGTCTATCCACCTCAAAATATTGTCCTAAAATTCAATGATTTATATAAACGATTACTTCATGCACAGGATATGTATCATACTGAAAGTGAAAATCTCACAGAAATAAGAGATTTATTGCTTCCAAGATTAATGTCAGGTGAAATTAAAATGCAATAAATAATGAATATAGAAAAATATACGAAAGCAAAAGGATATTGCTCTTTTAGATTGGGAGATTCTTTAAGAAAACAAACCAAAGATATACCAGATGGTGGATATGGTGTCTATATTTTTCGTAAAAATACAGAAATCGGAGATATACTATATATTGGGAAAAGCGGTACCATATTGCAGAAGGGAAGTTTTAAGTCACAAGATTTAAGAAAGAGGCTAAATAACAAACAGGACGGTATAAAAAGGGAAGATTTTTTTGCTAAAAAGATAAAAGAAGATACTAAAATCGAACAAATAATCATTGAATGGTATATTATAGATGAGCGAAAATATCTTCCTGGCTTAATTGAAGCTCTATTATTACAGGATTATTTTACGCAGCACTCTTGTTTGCCTATATGGAATAAAGAATTTTGAACCGCTAAATTCTCATTTATGGAAGATTCGGGAAAACAGCATAAGAAATCCATACGCTTCTTTAATGACCGTGAAGTACGGGCTGTATGGGATGACGAAAACAACTGTTGGTGGTTTTCAGCCACTGATATAGTACGTGCCATCAACAACGAACCGGACTATACGAAAGCGGGAAACTATTGGCGATGGCTCAAACGGAAGTTGAAACAGGAAGGCATCCAACTCGTGAGTGACACTCACGAGTTCAAATTCGAAGCTCCCGACGGCAAATTACGTAAGGCTGATATGCTTAACAGTGAGGAGGTTGCTCTGTTAGCCAAACATTATCCAAATAACAGGGCAAACGAATTTCTTGATTGGTTCACATATAGCGACAATACTTTAGACGGACAAAGCCGTAAGAAAGCATATCAACTGTATGAAAGCGGTTTATTGCAACGCCTTGAACCGGGCAGTCTGAAATGTTTGCAACAGATTCACGCATATATCTTTGGCGGACTGTATGATTTTGCCGGACAGATACGCACCAAGAACATCTCAAAAGGCGGATTTACTTTCGCGAACTGTATGCATTTCCCTGAAACGTTGCAAATCATTGAGCGAATGCCGGAAACAACCTTTGATGAGATTTTGGACAAATATGTTGAAATGAATGTTGCCCACCCTTTTATGGAAGGGAACGGTCGCACAACCCGCATTTGGCTTGACCTGATGCTAAAACGGTCACTCAAGCGGTGTGTGGACTGGAGCCAAATAGACAAAAACGAATATCTGACAGCCATGCGCGAAAGTGTGGCAGACAGCACCCACATCAAGACTTTGGTAAAGTCTGCACTGACCACTAAAATAGATGACCGTGAGATGTTTATGAAAGGCATCGACTATTCTTATTATTACGAACAAAACGATTGATTCTTATGGAAGATTGGAAAGAATATAAATATACTGAGCTCGCTTCGCTAATTGGTGGAGGAACTCCAAAAACTACTGAAGCATCTTATTGGAACGGAAATATACCATGGTTATCTGTAAAAGATTTCTGTGGAAATTCTAAATACGTATATAAAACAGAAAAGCATATTACTGAACTTGGTTTGCGTAAGAGTTCTACAAAACTTTTACATCGTGGTGACATTATTATTTCAGCAAGAGGAACTGTAGGGGAAATCGCAATGTTACCTTACGACATGGCGTTTAATCAATCTTGCTTCGGGATAAGAGCTAACGTAAATGTTATCAACAACCATTATTTGTATTACTTAACAAAAACAAAAGTAAGAGAATTACAGAATTCTTCTCATGGTTCGGTTTTTGACACGATAACAAAAGACACATTTGAAAATATAAATTGCTACATACCTAATATCAACGAACAAATTAAAATTGCCGCAATTCTTTCCTCATTCGACGACAAAATCGAGCTGAACCGCCGGATAAATGGCAATTTAGAGCAGCAGGCGCAGGCGTTGTTCAAGGCCTGGTTCGTGGATTTTGAACCGTTCAAGGACGGGAAATTTGTGGATTCGGAGCTTGGAAGGATACCGGAAGGATGGAAAGTTGGGCGATTCAATAATATCATAGAATCAACACTTAGTGGTGATTGGGGAAAAGAAAGACAAGAGGGTAATTATATTAAGAAAGTCTTTTGCCTTAGAGGTGCTGACATTCCTGATGTTAAAACAGGGAATAAAGGGTATATGCCAATACGATTTATCCTTGAAAAGAATTTTGCAACAAAGGCATTGACAGCTGGAAATTTAGTAATTGAAATCTCTGGTGGCAGTCCAACACAATCAACAGGTCGAATTTGTAGAATATCACATGAATTATTGACTAAATACAATAATTCTATTGTATGTACTAATTTCTGCAAAGCAATCAGACCAATGGTAGGATACTCTTCTTTTATGTATTATATGTGGGAGAAACTCTACAACGAAGGAGTAATGTTTTCTTATGAAAATGGAACTACAGGAATTAAGAATCTTGACATCAATGGATTGACTCAGAAAGAGCCAATTATTATTCCTCCAATAGAAGTCGCACTGAACTTTGAGAAATATGTTGATATTTATTATAACAAGATACAGAAAAATGGAATAGAATCAGAACTGCTTTCTCATCTTAGAGATACACTCCTCCCCAGACTAATGTCCGGCGAACTGAATGTTAACACTATAACTGAATGAAACAGAATGAGTGATTTCGACAAATATATAAAGCAAGGCGAACCTAATAGCAAGGAAAAGGCGCAAGCGTGGCAAACCGCAATCGGGCTGCAAGACGTTGACGGTCTTAAACCATCGAAGTATCTGTTGCAGACGGCAGGCAGACACATTGAAGGCGACATTACTATTGACGAGGTAAAGCACTTGATTGACAGCTATTATCTATCAAAGGCGAACAGGAAGGACGTAGAGAATGAACGAACCAAAGAGGCCGATAAAGTATCTGCAAGAATTACCGAGATACTATCCGAAAAATCCTTCTCGTTCACGCCGGATTATCTGATACTCATCCATAGGCGGTTATTTGAAGGCTTGTACAAATTTGCAGGAAGATTGCGCGATTATGACATAACTAAAAAAGAATGGGTACTTGACGGAGATACTGTTTTGTACTCCAATTACGAGTTAATCCGTCAAACGCTTGAATACGATTTCGGACAAGAAAAGAGTGTAGATTATCCGTCACTTGATGCTAACCAAGCATTGAAGCATATCTGTAAGTTTGTTTCAGATATTTGGCAAATCCATCCTTTCGGAGAAGGGAACACACGTACCACAGCCGTGTTCACCATGAAATACCTTCATACATTTGGATTCACATTTGACAACAGCGTGTTTCAAGAACACTCATGGTATTTTAGGAATGCATTGGTTAGAGCCAATTACAACAACTACGCAAAAGGAATCTCCGCCACAACATCATTCTTGGAACTGTTTTTCAGAAACTTGTTGTTTGGCGAGAAAAACGAATTGCATAACCGGGCACTGCATATCGCAACCCTTCAAAGTGCCAACACCAATGATTCAAAGAGCCAAAATGACACTTTGAATTGCACTTTGGATGAAATTGCCCTGCTGAAATTCCTCAAAGACAATCCCGAAGCTACTCAAACTGAGATTGCCGTACATATCGGCAAATCTCTCCGAACAGTCAAGCGAATAACCCCTTCTTTGATAGAGCGTGGCTTGCTGGAACGGGAAAACGGAAAAAGAAACGGGAAATGGGTCGTTAAAAATATAAATTTGAACCGCTAAATTCTCATTTATGGAGCTAAAGAAAATACACATATCAGATATTGGCAAAGTTGTTACTGGAAAAACTCCCAGAACATCTATTGTTGAAAACTATGGCGGTAATATTCCTTTTCTTACCCCGTCAGATGACTTATCTTATAAGTCCGTTCCTAAAACAAGTAAAACTCTTACCGAACAAGGATTGAACGAAGTGAAAAATTGCTTACTACCTCCACACTCTGTGTGCGTAAGTTGTATTGGATCTGATTTGGGTAAGGTTGTAATGACATTAGAGCCAACTATTACCAATCAGCAGTTTAACTCTATTATCCCCAATCGGCAATTTAATACTGATTTTGTGTACTATCTCATGACATTGGTCGGTAAGGAATTGAATTATCTTAGTAAAACTTCCACTGCCGTACCTATTATAAATAAAAGTTCATTCTCAAACTATGAGGTTGAAGTCCCAGATTTGAAAAAGCAGGAAAAGATAGCTTCAATTCTTTCTTCCCTTGACGACAAAATCGAGCTGAACCGCCGGATAAATGGCAATTTAAACATAGCCGCATAAAAATAGCAGTATGAAATGGATTCGTGAACATATTAGTAAAATGCCAAGTTTCAATTACTTGAATGATCATCTTTCGACCATTGAAAGTATGATTGAAACCAATCCTGATTTATGCATTGAAGTCTGCAAAAGCATGATAGAAAGTCTTTGCAAGACAATTCTTACTAATCAAGCTGTCGCATACAATACTGATTGGCAGTTTCAAACTTTGGTGAAACTGACATTGGAAAATATGTTCACAGACAAATTACACAAAACGGACAAAATAGAATTGATTAGACGGATTGCCTCTGTTGTCCAAAAACTTGGTGAAATGAGAAATAGTTCAGGTTTTGCTTCACATGGGCAAGATAAACAACATACCCCCTTTGACAAGACTACAGCCTTATTGACATACAAAACGACAGATGTAATAGGAGGTTTTATTCTGCACGTTTATACCAGTTCCAACAGACCCAATTCACGCATCCATTACGAAGATTGCCAGTCATTCAATGAATTGTTTGATGAAGAAAATCCTTTGGAGTTAGGCGGTGTGATTCTCTCTGCTTCTGAAGCTCTATATAAGCAAGATTACGAAGCGTATAAAGAAGTTTACTATTCTTACTTGAACAACTTAAAGAATTAGCGATATGTCATTTACAGAAGGAAGTTACGAAAACGCATTGATTACCCTGTACGAGAACATGGGGTATCAGCATCTATATGGTCCGGACATAGAACGCGATTATTATGTGCCGTTCTACGAAGAACAGGTGTTGGGTAGTTTGACCACAATAAATCCAAGTAAGCCACAAACTGCCATCCACGAGGCTATTGCCAAGCTGAAAGACATAGATACCGGAAGCCTGACTCAAAAGAACGAGCTTTTCATGGACTATCTTCAGCATGGCGTAGAAGTTTCTTACTTTGACGGAAAAGAGCAACGCAACGAAATAGTTTATTTGATTGACTATGAACACATCAATCGAAACGATTTTCAGATAGCCAACCAGTGGACATTTGTAGAGAATTCAGAAAAGCGAGCCGATATGATTGTTTTCATCAATGGGTTGCCGCTTGTTGTCATTGAACTCAAATCACCCTCACGAGAAGAAACAGATGCATCAGAGGCATATCTTCAACTGCGGAACTATATGAAGGAGATTCCATCCTTATTTATATACAACGTATTCTGCGTGATGAGTGATATGGCTTGTTCCAAAGCCGGAACAATCACCAGCAAGGAAGACCGATATATGGAATGGAAAACCAAAAACGGTGATTATGAGAGCACAGATTTTGCCGATTATGATACCTTTTTTGAAGGGATATTCTCCAAAGAACGCTTGATAGACATTATCAAGAACTTTGTCTGTTTTTCAAAAGATGAATCTGGAGCTGCCAAGATTTTAGCTGCCTATCATCAATACTTTGCCGTAAAGAAAGCTATAGAACGCACAAAGAAAGCTATTGGAAATGATGGAAAAATCGGTGTGTTCTGGCATACGCAAGGCAGCGGGAAATCACTGTCAATGGTATTCTATGCCCACTTGCTGCAAGAAGAACTTTCACAGCCGACCATTGTTGTGATTACTGACCGCAATGACTTGGACGACCAACTCTATACTCAATTCTCTAAATGCCAAGACTTCTTACGCCAAGTTCCCATACAGGCAAAAAGCCGGGAAGATTTGAAATCCCTACTGTCCGGACGGGAAGCAAACGGCATAATCTTCACTACCATGCAGAAGTTTGAGGAATCGGATGAGCCTCTTTCTTTGCGGAAAAATATCGTAGTCATGACTGATGAAGCCCACCGTGGACAATACGGCTTTGAAGAGAAAATCAGAATGACAAAGAATGAAAAAGGCGAAGATGTAGCCAAGCGAGTCATAGGCACTGCAAGAATCATTCACGATTGCCTGCCCAATGCCTCTTATATCGGTTTTACGGGAACACCAATCTCCACCAAAGACCGTGATACCGTAGAAGTATTCGGTAATTACATTGATGTCTACGACATGACACAAGCTGTGGCTGATGGAGCCACTTGCCCGGTATATTATGAATCGCGTGTAGTCAATCTGAATCTGGATGAAGCTACCCTCAAAGCTATTGATGATGAATATGAACTTCTCGCTGAGGAAGGAGCGACGGAAGAACAGATAGAGAAGAGCAAGAAAGAAATGTCGCATTTGGAAGAAATTTTGGGTGCTCCTGCCACAATAGATTCCCTTTGCCGGGATATTCTAAAACATTATGAAGAAAACCGCCAACATGAACTGACCGGGAAAGCCATGATTGTGGCATATTCACGTACCATTGCCATGAGTATATATCACAAGATATTGGAACTCCGTCCCGATTGGGGAGAAAAAGTAAAGGTAGTAATGACCGGAAGCAACAAAGACCCAGAGGAATGGCACGACATCATTGGCAACAAACAGTACAAGAAAGAGCTTGCCAAACGCTTCAAGGACGATAACGATCCGATGAAGGTAGCTATTGTAGTAGATATGTGGCTGACTGGTTTCGATGTTCCTTCTTTAGCAACCATGTATGTGTATAAACCCATGAGCGGACATAACCTGATGCAGGCCATTGCCCGTGTAAACCGAGTATTCAACGAAAAGGCTGGCGGATTAGTGGTTGATTATATAGGAATAGCTAAGGCTCTGAAAGAAGCCATGCACGACTATACCCGGCGCGACCGTAAGAATTTCGGAAATCCTGATATTAAAGAAACGGCTCTGCTTAAATTCAAAGAGAAACTGGAAGTATGCCGTGACCTGTTTCATGGCTATGATTACAGTCATTTTCAAACCGCATCAGATGCCGAGTGTGCCCAGATTATTAAAGGTGGCGTGAACTTTATCATGTCGCCCGACAAACAAGAGAAGCAACAAACATTCCTAAAGGAAGCTATGCTACTGCATAACTCCATCACATTATGCCGTAGTCTGCTAAATGAGCAACAACGCTACGAAGCGGCTTTCTTTGAAACTGTCCGTACCCTGCTCTCCCGAATGACAGGAAAAGGGAAAGTTTCCAAGAAAGAAATAAATGCAAGAATTGGTGAGTTGCTGAAACAAAGTGTAAAAAGTGACGGGGTAATCAACCTGTTCTCAGATGTCAAAGCAGAATTTTCTTTGTTTGACTCTGCTTTCTTAGAAGAAGTGTCGAAGATGAAGGAAAAGAACATTGCGGTTGAACTTCTGAAGAGATTGTTGGCAGAACGTGTGTCGTTGTACCAAAAAACTAACATTGTGCAGGCTGAAAAGTTTTCTGACTTATTGAACCGTTCCTTGTCCTCCTATCTGAAAGGCTTGCTTACCAACGAAGAGGTCATACAGGAACTCTTGAATTTGGCAAAAGAAATCTCGTCTTCCGAGTCTGCCGGGAATGACTTAGGTCTTACACGAGAAGAAAAATCATTCTATGATGCCTTGACGAAGCCGCAAGCCGTACAAGATGTATATACCAACGAACAATTGGTTGCCATGACCAAAGAACTTACGGAAGCTCTTCGGAAAAATCGCACAATAGACTGGCAGAAAAAGGAATCGGCACGGGCTGGTATGCGTAAAATGATAAAACGGCTATTAAAGAAATACCATTATCCTCCCGAAGAAGCTGCCAACGCATTGGAAACGGTTATCCGTCAATGTGAACAATGGACAGACAATGAAGATACTTCAAGCGAACCGAAATTGTATAGCTTGCAAGAGAACTCTTATTCAATGGCTGCGGAACCAAATGTTGAATATAATAAGCGCAATAAAGAATGAACGAACAGAAATTAATGAAATACCTTGCTTCTTATAAAGAATGGCTGACTCAAAATCCGTCAGCAGCCAATGAGGCAAAACAAGAACAGATGGAAGCACAGCAAAAAGCTCAGGCTTTCACCAAAGAACGGCTTCTTTCCTTGTCGGAAGATGAACTGTTCGAATATCTTTCACCCCTATGGGCCATGGCTATGTGGGGCAATAAGCATTATCAGATTGATAATATCATAGAAGCCAATGGGATTGAATTGCTCCGCAAACAATTTGCCAATTTAATTTATGGAGAAGCCGACATTGAAAAGCGATGGGATGATTTCCGTTCAAAGATTAAAGGTATTGGTCCGGCTATTATGAGCGAGCTGTTATGCAAAACTTATCCCTCGCAATATCTACTCTGGAATAAAAAGACATACACCGGATTTAAAACTTTGAACATTGACAATCTCCCACGTTATGAGGCAAGATTGGACGGGGAAATGTATGTACAGCTATCCGGCATCGGACGGGAATTGGTCGCGAAGTCCCAGGAATACGGATATAATGAAATCTGCGATTTGTTGGCGTTAAATTCTTTTATATGGAATGAGTTACAAGACGATTCTATAGATTGCACCATTTCCGACAAGGAAGAAGAACTTATTGCCACGAGCAAAAAAGATGCGACTTTCATCCACAATGACATCCGGGACAAAGTGGCAGAAATCGGTCATTGCCTAGGTTTCCGGGCTGAGGTTGAAAAGAAAGTTGCCGCAGGCGCGGTGGTCGATGCAATATGGGAAGTCACCATTGGGAACATGGGGCGCGTGATTTATGTGTTTGAAGTTCAAACTTCCGGCTCTATCGACAGCCTGATACTAAACTTAATGAAAGCCAAGAACAACAAAGCGATTCAAGGCATTGTCGCCGTCACAGACCAAAAACAGATTGAACGGATTAAAAAAGAGATAGAATCGCTCCCCATAAAAGATGAAGTGAAATTTTGGGATTACACAGAGGTGCTAAGGATACATGAAGCCTTGCAATTCGTAAATGAATCCATTAATCGGCTCGGACTTGTTCCGAATGGTTTGTAACAAAAGATGCTGCATTTATGAATGATTCCAAAGTCAAATAAAGCTATACGATGAAAGATATTGATAAAAAACTTATAGAAACCATCAGTCGATACACAGCTTCGGGGATTGAGCAACAGGTGGATTATGAAAAATTCTACCTCTATTCGCTTATCACGCACTCAACCGCCATCGAAGGTTCTACCGTAACAGAGGTGGAAAACCAATTGTTGTTCGATGAAGGCATTGCTGCCAAAGGTAGAAACCTTGTTGAGCAGATGATGAATGTGGACCTTAAAAACGCTTATCTTTTCGGTTTTGAATGGGCAAAAACATCCAAGCCCTATACAGTCAATTTTTTATGCGAGTTGGCAGCTAAAGTCATGCGACGTACGGGTTCTGAATACTCCACAATGGGCGGCAACTTTGATTCCTCAAAAGGTGAGTTGCGCCGATGCAACGTAAGTGCAGGCATTGGAGGAAGAAGTTATATGGCATTCCTAAAAGTTCCACAAGCCACCGCTGATTTCTGCCAATGGCTGAACGATACACTTGTTTCTGTAGATAGAAATGATATGGCGGCCTGCTATCGTCTGAGCTTCGAAGCTCATTTTCGTCTGGTAACCATTCATCCGTGGGTGGACGGTAATGGACGCACCACAAGGCTTCTGATGAACATCATACAAAGGCAGTTAGAACTCCCCTTCCATCGTAACGAAAGAAGCCAAAGGTGAATATATCCAGGCTTTGATTGATAGCCGTGAGCAAGAAGACAGCACGATTATTCAAAATGTCATGCTTACCCAGCATATCACCAACCTTGAAAGCAGAATTTTACAGTATCAGCAAAGCATAAATGATACTGTAAACAATGAAAGTGATACTGTAAATGATACTGCAACGCGACTTATTACCCTGATTAAGGCACATCCGGAATATACCTACGATGAATATGCCAAAGCACTGAACATTGGTCGGGCTACAGTGGCACGTCACATCAAAAAATTAAATGGAACGATAATCAAGCGTATCGGATCGGACAAAGACGGGCATTGGGAATTTATAAAAGAACAATGATGACAAAGAAAATACTTTTCCTACATGGTTTCTTCGCTTCGGGCAGTTGCATACCTGCCCAAGCATTGCGACAGGCATTTACGGGCAAGGCAGAAGTCCTTACGCCTGACCTACCCTTGCATCCGAAGGAAGCACTGACATTCATTGAGGAAATCTGCAAACAAGAAAATCCCTGCGTATTGGTGGGCAATAGCAACGGTGCATTCTTGGCACAGATAGTAGCATCACGACTTGAAATACCCGCCCTATTGGGCAATCCTTATCTGGAAATGACTCACTTTCTCATCGAACGTATCGGAGAGCATGAATACAAGTCGCCACGGGTAGACAGGCATCAACATTTCATAATCGACCAATCCCTCATAGAGGAGTTTGCCGAGGTACAAGCCCACCAATGGGATGCCTACCGACCGGAACTGGATAACCGCATCTGGGGACTATTCGGGGAGAATGACCATCTGGCGCATTTTGAACCGTTGTTCTTGCAACACTATACTCATACCTATCACTTTCCTGGTGCCCATACGCCCACAGCGGAGGAGGTACGAGAGTATTATGTGCCGCTGGTAGAAAAACTATATACAACAACCCTATAACAAACAAATATGTCAAAAGCAAAACTAAAGAAATACCTGCAAACGCTTTCCAAAGAGCAAGTCATAGAAGTGATGATTGAACTTTATGATGCTCGAAAAGAAGCCAAGGAGTATCTGGAGTTCTATCTGGCTCCTGATAGCAATGCCGAATTAGAGAAATGCAAAAAAGCTATCCGACAAGAGTTCTTCCCTACCCGTGGTTTCTCGGAAAAGCCCTCATTCGCAAAGTGCAGGAAAATCATTTCCGATTTCCAAAAACTGAAAACTGAACCTACCTATGTCGCTGACCTAATGCTATTTTACATCGAACAGGGATGCGAATACACCGTGACCTTTGGCGACATGTGGGAGCAATATTACATTACTTTGGAAAACAACTTCGACAAAGCCATGAAGTTTATTTTCATGCATGGTTTATTGGCGCAATATTATGAACGGATAGAGAAATTGCTTGATAATGCCAGCAACTGTGGTTGGGGATTTTATGATACGCTTTCAGAAATCTATCACCAATACAGGTAACTAAAAAAGAAAACCATTCCCTGCTTAGATACACAAAGAATGGCTTTCCCAATTTCTACTCCATTGACTCCCGGATAATGCGCAAAGTTTCCTTTTTATATTCTTTACGATTGTACTTTTCTCCTCTGCACATCCAGCAGCTACACGGAGTTCCTGTGGTTTGATAAACCTTTGCCCATTTGTCCTTTGCCAGTTCGAACCAATGTGGATGATTGTCTATACTTCCATCCTCACGGATAACAGGAGTTCCATAAGCTGCATAAAGAATCATGCGAGCCTTAAACACACGCGCCATTTGTTGGCGCCTCCAAAGTTTGTTTCTTTTGTCCATCGTCTCTTTGTATTAAAGTTAGGATGAACAATGATTTTACTTTCGTGAAACTTAATGTATCCATAGTTTTTCCTTTTTATTATTCTTAATTCATTGACTTGAAGGCTTAACCTCCTCAAAAGAGTTTCCTCACATCCATTGAAAGAAAATCCTCCGCACTGATGCCACCGTCTCCCACAATAAACGCCGCTTGCGGATTGAATAGTTTGCGGAATTTATCCAGCCCGTCCGTCCGTTTTTCCGCATTGCTTCTCACCTCAATGGCTACCACCGAACCTTTCTTACGCAAAACGAAATCAACTTCATCATCCCGCTCACGCCAATAAAATATTTCAAAACGATGCACGAAGGCTTGGCTTACCAAATAGGCACCGATACCCGATTCAAAGATTCGTCCCCATGCTTTGCGGTTGAGTATCGCTTGTTCAAAGGTCAACGGACTATATACCATCTTCAACGCATTGTTATAGACCTGCAACTTAGGAATACTGGCACGTCGCCTTGCCATATCCATGCTGAATTTCTGGAGTCCGCAAAGCAATCCGCTTTCGTCTAACAGATTGATATAGCCTGCCAATGTTACTGTGTTCCCGGCATCTTGAAGCGAACCTAACATCTTGTTTAGTGAAAGCAATTCCCCTGAATAAGCTGCCCCCAGCTCAAAGGTCTGCCGAAGTAAGGCTGGCTTACTTATTGGCGTATCCATCAGAATGTCTTTGTTAATGGTCGCCTCGATGATTGCCGACTGGATGTATTGGCTGAAGCGGTCTTCATCGCCAATTAAAGTGGCAGCACCGGGATAGCCTCCATAAAACATATATTGGTCGAGCGAGAACCCGAAGCTCTCCTTCATTTCCTTATAGCTCCAATGACTCATGCGTATCTCCTCGAATCGCCCAGCTAATGACTCAGACAATCCCTTTTCCAACAGTACACGACTGCTTCCTAAAATCAAGACCTTAATGTCGCAGTCATGGAACGTATCATCGTCCCACTCCTTTTTCACCACCTCGCTCCAATTGGCAATCTTCTGTATCTCATCAATTACAAGAATAACGCTTCCCCAGCCTTTGCTCTCCTTCAAGCTGCGCACAGCCGCCCAACAATCAGAAATCCATGCATTGTTCGTAGCCGGAACATTGTCGGCAGAAAAGAACTGGTAAGGCATATCCAAATCTTTCAGCACTTGTTTGACCACCGTTGATTTTCCTATCTGCCGGGCGCCCATAACGACCTGAATGAACTTGCGAGGCTCTTTCGTGCGTTCTGTAATCAGCTGATATTCTGCTCGTTTATACATTCTATTACATTTTACTCAATGTGATGAAAACTTTTACTCACAGCAAAAATAACAAATTTATTTGAGTAACAATCATGGATTTACAAGAAAAACATTATCTTTGCGAAACTAATCAAGCGTTCTGTAACATATACGGTGAAATCCTTTGTCTATCAATGTTTTGTACATGGCAGAGGACATTTCACAAAAAGACTGAAAAAAGGCGGTACAAGACCATGAGCGAAAGCCATTGAATGTAAACACCTTACACTTTCTTTTCGACTTCGTTCAATTGTCAGAATATGACTTGTACCTTTTAAAATGAATAGCCGCTGATATTCAATGATGTATGCCTGATGCATCGGCAAGTAAAGTTTTCTCCTTTTCCTCCTCATTGCAATAAACAACAACTCCACAGTTTATCCCCTCCTTAGAAAAAGGAGAAACTCAACCCCCACGAACTTTTTCAGTAACACCCCAGCAAAAATGTAAAGCAAACTATCAGCTATAATCAAGCATCTAAGCACATTTATGTGAAAATAGAGTTAAATTTACCTCGACACGTACGTGACGAGGTCTTGACACGTTCGTGCTGATGTCTCGTCACGTTCGTGTCGAGACCTTGACAGCTACGTGTCGAGGTATTTTTGTATAGGTGCAATCACATCTGCGTCTATGCCACAAAAATTCTTTTTCTTTGTACATCGGGACGATTGGATAAAAGCTGAAGTGGAATCCCCACCGAAATATCGTCAGATAAATACTGACTACTCAGTGTTCCTCGTTCAATCGTGTGAGTCGGTTCTTTCAGCAAAACAGAAAGAACATTTTCTGTTTCACTGATACTTTTACGAATAGTCTGCAAAAAGCCTCAAGCACACTCGGGTTTGCCCGCGCCTGATGGACAGCTATACAGAGCTCTATCGCCCCTTGTTGGGCAGCAAACTGCTGGAAAGGGTTTATAATACGCATCATTCGGGTTGAGACTGTTCCCGTATCCACCTCTACCGGCACCTGATAATCTATCTGATTGACATATATCAAGTATTAAGGTCTTTCATGAAAATTTTATGCTATACAACATATTATGTAATAAACAATGCGTACTTTTGTGTTGTAAAACATAAAAACAACTACAAAAATGAGATTCCTTATTAAATGCTTTATTAAAGGCCTGAGAATGATGGGCGACAACCAACTACAGATTCTGAACAAATAATAGTTCACATTTGCCCATTTTGAACGAGAATAACAGGCAAACAAAAAGACAAGAAATGAAACCGACCACCGGATACGACTTTAGCATATTCCGATGATCGGTGTTTTTTTTGATATAAAGGCTTCTGAGAGCTGATGCCACAGCCTTGTCGTTTACCTGGGTTGCCGGTTCGTTAATTCTCATCAATTACGTCTTATCGCATTTCAGCCATCGTCCACGTTTCAGGCGTACGAGGAAGATAAATCCACGAAAACACAGTTCTACGCACATGGCAATCCATACACCTTGCAGTCCCAGTGTCGGGGCAAGCCAGGCAGCCAGAGCCAGACGTACAGCCCAGATGCTGAATAAGTTCATCAGGCATGGAATCAGTGTATCGGCTGCTCCGACAAAGACTCCGTATGCAACAATAGAGGCCGCAAACATGGGCTCAGCAAAAGCTTCGATGCGTAAAGCCATTACCCCCAGCTGACGGATTTCTTCGACCGGAGTCATCATCCCAATAATCTGAGGGGCGAACAGATACATAAGGATACCCATTATGCCCATGATGGCCATTCCCATCAGTACGGTAATATGGGCAAAGCTGCGGGTCAGCTTCTTCCGTCCGGCTCCTATGCTCTGGCCAACAAGAGTGGTGGCCGCATCCGCAATTCCGTAGCCGGGCATATAGCAAAGACTTTCGGCCGTAATGGCAAAAGAATTGGCTGCAATGGCAAAGACTCCGAGTGGCGCTACGATGACTGTAGTCAAAATCTGGGCACCGCAAATGACAACATGTTCTATTCCCATTGGGAAACCGATACGGAGTGCTTTCCTGAACGTGTCGGCTTTCAGCCGGAAGCTGCCTTCCCTACTGCGGTAGCTCAGTTTCTCTGAGCGTGTCAGCAGATACCATAGTAACACACCAGCGACGACGGTCTCTGCGGCAGCCGTACCCAAGGCAGCACCGCTCACGCCAAGTCCGGCTCCCGGGATAGTGAACTGCATGCCTACTATGCTACATCCGCGTGTCGGGAAAATCAGAAAAAAGTTGAATACCACATCCAGCACGCACATGATGACGCCCAGCAGACTGGGGATACGCATATTTCCACTACAGCGCAGCATACCGCCTGCCAGAAAAATCATTTGCAGGACAGGCAGGAAAATGGAAAATATGAAGAAATAAATGGAAGCATCCCGACGGATGGAAACATCGCCTCCCAGCCATGCCGGCAGCGAAGAGCTGATACCTGCACCCAATACAGCCAGCAACAGGCTGAAGACCAGTGTGCCGGCAAGTGACTGCAGCAGAATCATACGCGCTCCCTTCAGATCGCCTGCTCCGACTTTGTGGGCCACTTGTACGGAAAAGCCGGTAGCGGCAGCCGTACAGAGTCCCCAGAAAAGCCATGTGGTGGTCGATACCAGTCCGATGGAAGCAGATGCCTCTGCACCGATACGTCCCACCATGGCTGCATCGATATACTGCATGGTGATGGAAGACAGCTGTGCAATGATAGCCGGAACGCTGAGTTCTACGGTCAGGCGCAGCTGCTGTCGCAAGGTCATCGGACGGCCGTCACGGATAAGGTCAAGCAACACATCTGTTTTCTTTTGTGCAGCCGGATGCTCCCTGAATTGCTCCGGTAAGGCTCCATTTGTGTCCGTTTCAGGTAAGTTACGTTTCATCGGGTCATCCTTCTGTTGTTAAGGCATCGACAAAGCCCTTGAAGCGCGACAGGGCATCCTGTAATACCGAACGCGGACAGGCAATGTTCCAGCGCAGGAATCCTTCTCCTTCGGCTCCGTACATAGTACCGCTGTTGAGCCAGAGTCCGGTGGTTTCCAACAGACGGGCTTGCAAGGTATCGGAAGGCAGATGCAGTGCTCTGCAGTCTGTCCACACCAAATAGGTTCCCTCCAGCTTCGTCACGGGTATTTCAGGCAGGTGGGTACGGAAGAATGCACACAGACAGTTATAGTTGGCCTTCAGATAGTCCAGCAACTCAAGAAGCCAGTCCTCGCCTTCATTATAAGCGGCGATGGTAGCCTCAACCCCGAAAGGATTGACATCGCACACCTCGTTGATGTTGATGGCGCGATCTATCCGCTGGCGCACAGTCTCATCGCGAGCTATGATACTCGCTATTTGTAATCCTGCAATATTGAAGGATTTACTGGGTGATACGCAGGTGACCGAATTCCACAAATGTTCCTCGCTGACAGATGCATACGGTGTATAAGTATGTCCGGAGAAAACAAGCTCGCAATGTATCTCGTCCGATAGAACGGTTACATTATGCCGCAGGCAAATCTCTCCTATCCGGCACAGTTCCTCACGGGTCCATACACGTCCTGCAGGATTATGCGGGTTGCACAAAAGCAGCAACTTTACGCCCGGTTCTTTCACTTTACGTTCCAGATCGTCAAAGTCGATATGGTAGGTACCGTCCTCGTATATCAGAGGATTGGTGACAACGCGGCACCCGTTGTTACGGATGGATGAGAAGAAGCAATTGTACACGGGAGTCTGCACAACCACCCCGTCGCCCGGTTCTGTCAGAGCCTTGATGACAGCAGATACGGCCGGAACTACTCCAGAGGTATATAGCATCCATTCTTTACGGAAAGCCCAGTGATGGCGCCTTTCAAACCAGCGGGTTACTGCCGTATAGTATTCATCGGGGACACGCACATACCCGAATATACCGTGCGCTACACGTCTGGCCAGTGCTTCGGTAATTGCCGGCGCCGTACGGAAATCCATATCAGCTACCCAAAGGGGAAGTATATCCTTATCTGCCGGCAGGCTGTCCCACTTGTAGGAATTGGTTCCCCGTCGGGAAATAATTGTATCAAAGTCGTATTTCATGGTCCTTACATTTTAGTCGGTAAAGCAGGTACGTTCATCTCTAAGCCGGATTTCGCAGTCGGCAGGAGCCTTGATGTTCTCATCAATGGTTATCGAGCCATACTCGTCGGCTACGATACGTCCCGATGTAGGATTCTTAATGTTGGTTATGGCACCGCGGATATCGGCATTCAGCGTGCTGTACTCAAAAGCACGATCGCAGTCCGGCCCAAACGTACAGTTTTCCAGTACAAGGTCGTGTGCATAGCAAAGCGGCTGCTCTCCCGTGATGTGGCAGTTCACAAGACGGAGGTTTCTGGAGTGCCAGCCAAGGTATTCGCCGTTAAGCTCAGAATCGTAGATAGTCACATTCTCCACTTCCCAGAAAGCATCCTTGGTGGTAATCTTGGCATTGTGAATCTCCACATTCTTCACATACTGGAAAACATACTTGCTGTCACTCTCCAGTCCGTCCACATAAATGTCATTGCTGAACATAAAGGGATAAGTTCCTCCATGCAACTTAAGGTTTTTGATGCGGATGCCGTTGCAACGCCAGAATACCTCATCGGCATCGTTCATCGTGACGTTTTCAATGTCAATCTCACTCATCTCGCGGAACATTTTAGGAGCGTCAATCACGGTATCCTTCATCTGCAGATGGTCGGAATACCATAACGCCGAGCGTCCTCCCACATCGAAATAGCAACGTTCAATCTTAAAACCGTGTACGTGCCAGAAAGGGTAATTCCCCTCAAAACGGCAATCTACTGCCTCAATGTTGCTGCACTCCTTGATGGCCGATTCTCCGGCGCGGATTATTACGTTTTCCAAACGCAGATTATGCGACTCAAACAAAGGGCGTTCGCCCCCGAATTCTGAATTTCTGATAACTTCCATATAATTTTCTTCTCCAATCATATCTGTTACTTATCAATTAACCGATACAAAAATAGAAAAGGGCAGAATGCCGAATGGTATACAAATCCTCGGACTATATACCCATGTTACAGATTTTGGAAAAAGGTAGACAGAGCCGGCCTTGCATATACAGCAGAAGCTGAATCACATTCCACAAACCAGAAAGAGTAGTTTGCCCATATTCCCGCCAAGATTCGCACGAAATTTTGTAGCTTTACAGACAATTTTGAAAAAATGACAATGAAAAATAAACTCATCCAAATTTCAGCATGGATTGCAGCCCACATCACCCTTGTGGTGGTGTTGGTGACAGTCGTGGCTCTCTTTCTTCCCTCCTCGTTCGTCTGGATAGATACATCGGCTATCACACCGATGCTGGGCGTGGTGATGTTCGGCATGGGACTGACACTTCGTCCGTCTGACTTCCGGCCGGTCTTGCAACATCCGAAAGACATCCTCGTCGGCGAACTGGCACAGTTTCTTATCATGCCCTCGCTGGCGTGGCTGCTCTGCAAGTTATTGTCGCTGCCGGAAGAGCTCGCCTTAGGAGTGATTCTCGTGGGATGTTGTCCGGGAGGTACAGCCAGCAATGTTATCTGCTACCTGGCCAAAGGCGATGTAGCCCTGAGCGTGGCCATGACCGGAGTTTCTACACTGCTGGCTCCCATCGTAACACCTGCACTCGTATGGCTGCTTGCCGGAGAGTCGGTGGAGGTAGATGTGGCAGGCATGTTTTTAAGTATCGTACAGGTGGTGATAGTGCCCATCGTACTGGGAGTGACTGCCAATCATTACTTCCAGCGCACCACCCGACGGATTGTACCGTTGCTACCGATGATTTCCACCTTGTCCATTGCGTTCATCATCGGCATTATCGTAGCACACAACGCAGCCAGCATCCTTGCATGCAGCCTGATAGTGGCCGTAGCGGTGATTCTGCACAACGTACTCGGACTGGCTTGGGGATATGGTCTCTCCTCTCTTGTCGGAAGCGAGCCGTCCAAACGATCGGCCATTGCCATCGAGGTGGGCATGCAGAATTCAGGTCTGGCCACTTCACTGGCCGCCACCCATTTTGCCCTGTTTCCCATGGCGGCCGTACCCGGAGCCATGTTCTCGGTATGGCACAACTTTTCGGGCAGCATTGCGGCACAGATTTTCAGAAGACAGGCAGATAAAAAATAAAGAATCAATGCCTGCACATGCGGCATTAGAATGACAGCATAAAAAAAGCCTGCGGTTCAAAGACGCATCTGAACCGCAGGCTTATCATGTTTCAGTAACTGATGTTACTGCGCTTTTCCTAACAGCACTTCTTCTCCCTGCACAAAGGTAATGTCACGAGGAATGCCTGCTCCGTTAATCCGGTCAAGGTCGGCCTGAAGTGCCGGAGTGATTCCACCGTTCTCTTCTCTGTATTTCTTCGCAAATTCCACGTTGCCGTCGCCCTGTGTCTGAAGAATCAACGCAGCCCAGCCGTTCATGGCTTCCTTGGCCTTTGCAAAATCAATCACATACTGACCTTTGTCATCGCGTGAAAATGCCCCTGCTTTCTCCATATAATTGAAACACATCATATTGGCTTTTCCGTGTGAAGAAGCTGCTCCAAAACGGACTGAGCGCAAGATGCCTGCAATGTAAGTAGCCATCGCATCCTCGGATGTAATGTTCGTGATTTCGCCCATTTCGATCAGCTTGGTCACCATGAACAAGCCCAAGATGTCTGCCTTGGCTTCTTCCCAGGAAGTCTTCTCTGTGCCCATCGCCGCATCCACACTTTCATTGGTGCGGATGGTCTGCTTCACACCCAGTCCGTGTGCCACTTCATGGAAAGTCACGTTCCAGAAAAACGCATCAAAGTTAAGGTATTTCTGCTGTTCGGGCGTAACGACAAGTTGTCCGATAGGCAACAGAATCTTGTCGAACTTAGCCTTCATGGAATTACGCAATTGCAGACGGCGTGTACCTTTCAGCGCATGTACCCGCTCGTCGTTCGGCAGGTTAATGGCAATAGTTTTGCTTCCCGCGTTGCAGTCGCCGGCATAGTACACTGCATCATACACATTCAGGTCGGACAACGTACCCGGCACAAAGGTTTTATATTCCGGCGGACAAGGCAACTCTTTCTGAAGAGCCGGAAGCATGGCTACGAACTTGGCCAGGTCCTTGCTGCGGGCTTCATCCTTCAGCAGGATAAACGACTCGTACGAAGCCTTGGTTTCGCGGAACTTATCATCGTAAGTTTCAATAGGTCCTGTCACGAAGTCAATCTTGCTGTCCTTCATGTCCATCCATGCCAGGTCACTGGCCAGATAATCATCAGTCTTGAATGCTTCGATACGCTTTTCAAGGTAGGTTTTCAGGCCCGGGTCTTCTGCCAGTGCCACCGCTTTCTCCAGCAAAGCACAGATGCGTTCTATTTCCGGAGCATAGGCTTCATGATACCATACGCTCTTCAGAGAACCGTCTTCGTTGCGGCGGATAACCGTGTACCATGAGTCCTTGTTTTCATCTTCAAAGGTATTGAACTCGGCTTCGGTAATATCCAGCGGGTAATAGTTGCATACATCCGGTTTTTCGCCATAACCAGCCAGGAAAGGTTTGTTATTGTCCAGACGGTCCCATGCGCCATAGTGAATCATGGCAAACTCTTTCGCATAGCTGTCGGTAATGGTATCAAGCAGACTTTTATCACCGAATGTCTGCTTCCAGAAAAGGTCGTCAGTAATTTTCCCCACCTGGAAAAATATTCTCACCAACTCTTTTTCCTTGTCACTCAAGTTGTTCACAAGATCAGACTTCAGTTCAACAGATGCATACTCCTCTACCTTTGCTTTCATCGGCGATTCCTTCTGCTGGCTGCTGCACGAGCACAGGCTGGAAGCCATCGTGGCAACTCCCAACAAGGCTGCCGAAAAATTAATCATTCTTTTTCTCATACTTCATTGATTGTTTTGTTTGTTTGCGAAGATACGAAAAGTCCTCAATATCTCAGACATTCAGTGATATGGTTTTGCTTCTGTCTACACACCTTTCATGCGGAAAAGCTGCAATGCCTTGACTAGAATACCCCACTTCTTGTATGAGAATTTTCCATAAACCTGTAATACTCGGCAAAAAAGCTATAAATTTGCTATCGAGTTTAAAACAAACCAATAGGAAAAAAAACAACCAAAAACAAGATAACATGAAAAAAGTAATTGTGATTTCAACCAGTCTGCGTGCTGGTTCCAACAGTGACATGCTGGCCGACAAATTCATGGAAGGTGCTCTCCAGGCAGGTCACGAAGTAGAAAAAATCTCACTCATCGGAAAAGATATACGTTTCTGCCGTGGATGCCTGGCTTGCCAGAAACTGGGCAAGTGTGTGATTCAGGACGATGTAGATGCCATCATGCAGAAAGTGTTGCACGCAGATGTCATCGTATGGGCTACTCCGATTTATTATTTCGAGATGAGCGGACAGATGAAGGTGCTCATCGACCGTATGAATGCATTGTATACCCTGGATTACCAGTTCCGCGATGTCTATATGCTGACCGTGGCAGCCGAAGAAGAGCCGGAGGTTCCTCAACGTGCCGAAGCGGGTCTCACGGGCTGGATTGACTGCTTTCCGAAAAGCCGCCTGGCCGGTACGCTTTTCTGCGGTGGAGTAGCTGACCCACGCGCTATCAACGGACACAGTAAGTTGAATGAAGCTTATGAGATGGGCCTTCACTGCTGATTAGATAACATCTTTAAAACACCCCACAATGAACGAAGAAATTACCCTGCGCGAAGTGGCCGACTACCTGGACCACGTCGGCATCCAGTTCATGGCTACCATCGGACTGGATGGCAAACCGAAGGTACGCCCCATGCAATACATGGTGCTGGAAGATGAGAAACTGTGGTTCTGCACCAACTCAAAGAAGGAGGTCTATGCCGAATTACAGGCCAACCCTACTATAGAACTTTGCGGATGCAAGCTGGAAAAAGATGAAATTCAGACACCGTGGATTCGTTTCTCGGCCGAAGTGGTTTTCGAGGAACGTCAGGACATCCGCGATGCTATCATCGAGAAAAGTGCTATCGTCAATGCACTCTACAAGAATATGCGACAGGATCCCATCTTTAAGGTATTCTATCTGAAACATATCGACGGCTGGCTGACTAACTTAGGTAACGTGAAGGGACTGGAACATAAAGCAGAGTTTGCCAAGCCTGTGCATTTCAGGTTCTGAGTATCTGCCATACCGAAAGCCGGTTCAATAACTCTTGTTCCGGAGTTCCAGTGTCACGTCCATATAAGAACGCTTGCCTTCAATGTAGTCGGCATACAAAGTTTCCGCATCCTTACCTTTCAGGATGCGGCACTTACCGCACGACTCGCAATCGTGCAGGCACTTCCAGGCATCGAGCACATACGCCCTGCGAGCTTCCTGGGTGGATTGTTCAATTGGAGGAGGTGTCATAGATTCTGTTTTGCTTCATACAATAATACGCAAATATATCTGTTTTGTTCATTATCTTACAAGGAAAAATTACCGTAACCATGAAACAAGAACCCCTACACTCCTGCCCCGAACTGATTGACTACATCAATGAAACGGGTTTCCTGCCCTTGCTAAGCATGGGCATTGCCGGATGGTCAGCCGAAGAAGTCACGGACGAAGACTGTCAGTACACCCGTTTGCCCGACGGCGGATGGGAATGGCCGCTTTGGGAATGGAAAGGTGCCATCCTGCAAGAAAGCGGTTGCGCATACGGCAAGTTCTTCAAGGACAAAGCTGCATTCATCAGCCGTGAGTGGTGGCCCGACTTCTGCAATTACCGACGGAGTATTTTTCCTTATCCGGAGGCGGGAAGCATTGAAGAAACCATCCTCGACGTACTAAGATGTGAGGGTAGCCTGATTACACGGGAACTGCGTGCGGCATGCGGATTTACCGGACCGAAAATGCGGAGCCGCTTCGATGCCTATCTCACCCGACTGGAAATGGGCGGCTACATTGTGACGGAGGATTTTATCTACCCCCTCGACCGCCACGGACGGGAGTATGGCTGGGGCTGGTCACTACTCACCACGCCCGAACGTCTCTTTGGACGGGAGGCCTGCCATCCCGACTGCAGTCCGCAGGAATCACGCGAACGGATGCTCACCCAGTTCCGGAAGATACTGCCGCATGAGTCTGAAAAGACGTATGCAGCCCTGCTGAAATAAGTCTACAGGAACATCGTCAGCAACGGAATGCTCAGCACGGAAAGCAAGGTAGTGAGGAAGGTTCCTTCTGCCATGATGACCTCCCCTTTCTGATACTGGATACAGAACAGGGTGCCGTACGAAGCTACGGGCATGGCCGCCAACACCACATTGATATTGGCAATGGTTTCGTCCACCCGGCAAAGGCGCGAGAGATACAGGATAAGGAGTGGAACCAGCATCAGACGCAAGGCCGACATCAGGTAGATGGCCGTATTGCCAAACATCCGGCGAATGGGTACACGGGCAATGGACGAGCCAATGATGAGCAAAGCTGCAGGCACGGTGACATTTCCCAGCAGGACAAACGGGGTACTGATGACACGGGGAGGTACCCATCCGGTCACGACAATCAGAATGGAGAGGTACGACGCAATCATGGCCGGACAGTAGAGAGTACGCCAGTCAAAATGCATCTTTCCCTGACCGCCTGAAATAAACAGGGTACCGAATACAAAAATCAGCAACGTGCTGGGGAAATTAAGAATGCTGGCATAGAACACCGCACTGGCTCCGAAAATGGAAGCCACGATGGGATAGCCGATGAAACCCACATTGCCGAATGCCAGCATGAAACTGTAAATACCGCGGTCGGACAATTTGACGGGCAAATAGCGCGGAAGCAGAAAGGCTAACTCGATAAGCACCACGTAGGTAGCAAAACCTACCACGAGCAAAGGCAGAATCAGCTTCTTATCGGGAAGCGTGTCGCCCATCACTGACGAAAGTATCAGACTGGGACACGTCACGTTGATAACCAGTCCCGAAAGTTTGCGGTCGAAATCCGCATCCATCATTTTCTTCTTACTCAGATAATAGCCGATGATTACCAGAATAAACAGGATAATCATCTGTGTAACGATTGCATCCATTGTTTCTTCTTACCTTAAAAAAAGTCGTGCAAAGATACAGATTTTTCTTTACTATTTTATGTCCACCATTAATCGGCTTTTCGTACATTTGCACCGCATTTTAAACGTATTGACCACACACCAGGCTATTTCTTTCGGGAGGTAGCCTTATTTATATAGAACTACTTAAAAACGAAAGCAATGGAAACTTTTTATGACGTAGTAGCAGGCAATCAGCTTGTATTGGTGGACTTCTTCGCCACCTGGTGTCAACCTTGTAAAATGATGCACCCGATTCTGAAACAGGTGAAAGACGTGCTGGGCGACCGCATCCGTATCATCAAGATTGATGTGGACACACACAGCGTATTGTCTCAGAAGTACCAGATTCAGTCCGTCCCCACCCTCATGCTGTTCCGCAACGGAAAAGTGCTTTGGAGAACCAGCGGCGTGATGCAGAAGGCCGAGCTGCTCAGTACGATTGATCCGTTTCTGAGATAATAATCCGCACGAAAAACAACATCGCACAAAAAAATGACGAGAAAAGAAAAAATCATATCTTTTGCCTGGCAACACTTACTGCTCTTCGTTGCCTTGTACATCATGACACTGGGAATTGCCGCCTGCGTAAAGAGCATGCTGGGAGCAAGCGTCATCAGTGTATTGCCCTATGTATTTCATGATGCGGGAACCGGCGGACTGACACCGTCACTGACCATCGGGCAATACACCTTCATCATGAATGCCCTGCTGGTAGTGGGGCAAGTGGGAGTACTCCGCCGGCACTTTGACCCGGTCCAACTGTTCCAGTTGCTCGTGGGTTTTGTATTCGGCATGTTAATCGACCTGAACCTCTACCTTCTTTCATGGCTGCAACCCGAAGCTATATGGGAGAAAGCCGTGGCCCAACTGGCCGGATGCACCATTCTGGCAGCAGGCATTGCACTGGAGGTAAGATGCGGCAGCGTAACCATGCCTGGAGAAGGCTTTCCCGTCGCCACCAGCAAGGTGACGGGCATAGAATTTCCGAAAGTCAAGATTGTGGTAGACGTTTCACTTGTGCTTCTCGGCATCGTCTTCTGCTACATATTCTTCGGAAAATGGCAATGGCACATCATCGGAGTAGGTACGCTGTTTGCCATGTATTATGTAGGATGGGCCGTACGTATTGCCAGCCACCATCTGAAATGGTTCGACCGTCTGCTTAAGTACCGTCCGGGATTCCGGAGATACATCTACGGACTGGCAAGATATATTTACAGAAAGTAGGCACACGGGAAGAATCTCCCCCGCCACAAGCGCAGGTTTGTCATTTAATAATTAATTTTGCACCCCGATTACACAATTACATCTACCCGCACATGAAAAAACTAAGCAAAAATGCCATTATAGGCTATCCGGCAGGAATTATCACCGGTATTACCTACGGATTGAATCCCTTATTTGCGATGCCGCTGATGAAGAACGGTGCCGCCACAGAGTCCATACTTTTCTTCCGCTACGCTTTCGCAGTGCTGCTCTTAGGCCTGTTCCTGCTGCTCCGCAAACAGAGTTTCCGGGTTTCAGGAAAGCAAATCGGCGTATTGTTCGTCCTCGGACTGCTTTACACCTCCAGCAGCATCTTTCTTTTCGATGCATACGAATACATCGCTTCCGGACTGGCTACTACGCTGGTATTCCTTTACCCCGTTCTCGTGGCCATTATCATGGTGTTCCTGAAAGTCGTTCCCTCATGGCCGGTATGGCTTGCCATTGCCGCCACCTTCGGAGGTGTGCTCATCATGACACAAAGTGACGGTTCACAAACCATCAACCCCATCGGTGTGCTGCTCTCCATCGCCTCGGCACTGGTGTATGCACTCTTCATCGTCATCATCAACCGCAGCAAGGCCATTGCCGGCATATCCAACTCCCTCCTCACCTTCTATGCACTCATGGTAGGAGCGATTGTCTTTATCGGAAAAATCCTCAGTTCCGACACTGCAATTACGGCTGGAATCACTACCGGAGCAGACTGGCTTAACCTTGTGGGACTTGCCCTGCTGCCAACCATCGTTTCTACGGCCACCCTCGCCATTGCCTCCCGTAACATCGGGGCCACCAAGGCTTCTGTACTCGGCGTATTCGAACCCATCACCGCCATCATTGTCGGCACACTGATGTTTGGCGAACCGCTGACTACCAACATCATTGTCGGCATTTCCATTGCCATGGTAGCCGTCACGTTCATGATTACCGTGACCAAGCGATAACGCATATAGAGCAAGTAAAGACATGAGAGACTTTGCCGCAATAGATTTTGAAACCGCCAACAACCAGCGCTCATCCGTATGCTCGGTGGGCGTGGTCGTGGTGCGCGACGGCGAGATAGCCGATACCTTTTATTCCCTCATCAATCCGGAACCGAATTATTACACATACTGGTGCTCACAGGTACACGGACTTACCCGCGAAGATACCGAAGATGCACCGGTATTTCCTGCCGTATGGGCACAGATTGAGCCGTTGATAGAGGGCCTGCCGCTCGTGGCACACAACCGTCCCTTCGATGAGAGTTGCCTGAAAGCTGTCTTCCGCGTCTATCAGATGGACTATCCCGACTATGAGTTTTATGACACCCTGTGCGTGGCACGCAGAGTATTTCCGGAGCTCCCCAACCACCAGTTGCACACCGTGGCCGCAGCCTGCGGATACCGTCTGGAAAACCATCACCACGCACTGGCCGATGCCGAAGCCTGCGCGTGGATAGCTAGAGAAATATTATGACACCCATGAAAAAAATCCTGCTCGCCATCGATTCCTTTAAAGGCTGCCTCTCTTCCGAAGAAGTAGAAGCCGCCTTCTCGCAGGCCCTCACCGCCCGCGGGGCAGAAGTCCGTTCCCTCCCCATGTCCGACGGAGGCGAAGGGATGCTTCCGGCCTTTATCACCGCCCTCCACGGGCAACTTCTCCAAGCGAAAGTACACGACCCGCTGATGCGTCCCGTCACCGCTTGCTACGGCATTGCTCCCAATGGAACCGCCGTCATTGAAACTGCGCAAGCCTGCGGGCTGACGTACTTGTCTGCCGAGGAACGCAATCCGCTGTTGGCCACCACCTACGGCGTAGGCGAACTTGTGGCGTACGCCGTACGGCACGGATGCCAGCGCTTCCTCATCGGACTGGGCGGAAGCGGTACGAGCGATGCCGGAAAAGGCATGCTTCAGGGCCTCACTGAGTCCCTGGCTCCCGGCGGCACGATAGAAGACGTGTTAAACGGTCCCCTTTCCGACTGTCACTTCATACTAGCCAGCGATGTACGCAATCCGCTCTACGGACCCGAAGGTGCTGCTCACATCTTTTCCCCACAGAAGGGAGCCACTCCCGAGATGGTGGAAGAACTGGACTGCCGCGCCCGTCAGTTTGCCGAAGAATCCGCCCGACGCATGGGCAGAGACGCATCCTTCCAACCTGGTGCCGGAGCTGCCGGCGGACTGGGATACGCCTTCCTGCAATACCTTCAGGCCACTACCCAATCGGGTGCCGACCTCCTGCTCGACCTCTGCAATTTCGACACCCTCCTGACACATACCGACCTCGTCATTACTGGCGAAGGACATGCCGACCGTCAGACACTCATGGGCAAGCTTCCCGAGCGGGTGATGCGGCGGGCACAGGCACAGCATGTTCCCGTCTGGCTGGTAGCCGGAAAAGCCAGCGATGCCGAATCCTTGCAGAATGCCGGGTTCAGTCGGGTGGACAGCCTTACGCCCAACGATATGCCCCTTGAAGAAGCCGTTCGTCCGGAAGTCGCCCGGGAGAATATCCATCGGTGGGTAGAAACCGTATGGAATCAGCTGAAAAAGTAGTATCTTTATCCCGAAATACACACATCCAAATTCCTAAAAACATGAAAGCTTATTCATTACTGTATCTGTCGCTGTGTTCTTTGGTAACACTCTATGCGTGCCAGTCGTCACATACTACCCAGATGGAAAAGAAAGAACTGAAAATGCTGGAAGATTCCCAGCCGAAATCAGAAGAAGAAGCCTTCGAGAATTTCTACACTCCCTCCCACGAAGGTCTGATTAATTGGGTACTCACCGACACCGCCACCTTCTCCCATCCTTTCACTCAAAGCATCGAAAAGGAATACGTCACCATTGCCACTTCAGACGACAAATGCCTGCGCATCTATTCATGGAATACGGGCGAAGGAGGAACCATGATCTGCTGGGGAAACCTCATCCAGTACAGAAGCGGAACGGAAATAAAAGCTGTCCATCAGTCGCTCGACATGCTGCTGCATCCCGACGGCGAGCACGATGAAATCGATTTCGGCAGCTACATCGACACCATCTATACCTATCCCTGTACAGACGGCAGCAAGCTGTACATGGTCGACGATTATTTCAGGATATCCAGCAACTACTCCGCCAATTCCCTGGTGGCTATGCGGATAAAAGATGGGAATCTCGTCAGCGCCCCTTGCTTCGTACGCCACAGCAAATGCTCAGACACCATAGGCTTTGAACACAGCATTGCTGACTGGTACTTTCTTGCCAATCTGGGCGAAGGATGGGACTGGCTTTTCCAATACGACAAAAAAGCACAAAACCTGTACGTAGCCACCACAGACAGCATGAACTGCATTTCCGACCGATACGACATCTACCATTTCAATGGCACAGATTTCGTCTATCAGAAAACCGGCGCTCCCTTCTGGCTGCATCCCCAGTTGCACCATTACCAGCGTCTGGAACTGTTTTTTAGGACGAAAGATTACATCATCCGCATCGACAATCTAGACGGAGAAACCATGCGATACGCTTCCTGGAAAAGCACACAGCAGATGTCGGATACTCCCGAACTGGTGCTGAATGGCAACTATGTAGAGAAGGACAACACCTTCCTCTTCTCAAAAGGCAGCTACCGCTATGTGGTAACCATGGGCGACAAAGCCACCCTGAAAGTACAGCACAACGGAAAAACGATTCTGCAACAAACGCAAGAAACAAAAGAGTTCTGATACACCCGATGCAGACTTTATAAGGCAAACAACCGGGGCCGGCTATTCTCTTCCCTTCACATTCAATCAGCAACATATACGCATCGAAAGCGTAAGCATTCGAAGAAATGCACCTTTTACACTTTGAGGTTTGGTTGTAGCTTTGC
>ENA-ORVG01000410-ORVG01000410.1-human-gut-metagenome-genome-assembly--contig:-NODE-410-length-60532-cov-7.203400_pt1 | contig 60532 bp, 45 predicted proteins | sample MGYA00242091_ERZ509233 | MGnify/ENA primary metagenome ERZ509233 (study PRJEB26280, sample SAMEA2338840) | human gut metagenome | biome: human gut; feature: human-associated habitat; material: faeces... | reverse complement strand
AATTGCCCGCGAGCTGCTTTGGCTTACGCCGCAGCCCTTCCGGGCGCACTATATAATTTGAAAAATCTCCCGTACACCGTCATTATGAGAAGAAATGACATTACCGTGATAAACAAGCCGCCGATGAGCGTAACCGCCCAAAGCGGAATTGACTCGAAAAAGCCGCAGCTTTCAATGGTATCAATCATTGACTGCGGCAAAGTTGTCTGCTGTGCTGAAGTAAAGCCTGCGGCGGTCATAATCGTACCGATTGTACCCTGAACGATATTGAACAGGGCAAGCATTAACTCCATACCGTAAGTAATCGCCGCTTTTGCAAGGGCAAAGCGTATAAAAAACTTCACGGCGTGTTCCGGTTTCTTAACCTCTGCAAATGAGCCGCAGGTTTTTACCATACCGACAACAAAGAATAAAACGAGCAGCGCAAGACCGATAGCCTGCACAGCGCCGTTGATGTTGACAATAACCGCCCATATCCCGCCGCCTTTGAAATTCTGCGGCGTAGTCGTAACGAGCTGCCAAATCTCAGCGAGCTTTTCATTCCAAGTTTGAAGCGCATTTTGGAGATTCTGAACTATCCAGTTATCTGACATTTTCATCACCTCCACTGGTTCTTCTATATGACTCAATGTCAAAATCACTAGCAACTTCATTGCCCCAAACTGTCCAACCATCCGTTTGCTGCCGTGCAAATAGCTCTATACGTGGTAAATCACCTGCAAGTTCAATTATTTTATTTCTTGCCTCGTCTGGCTTTTGACTATGTCTTCTCAGCGGACTGATTATAAATTGATGGACTTTATTTGATTGACGTTTAGGACTTCCTTTTGTTGCAATTAGGCAGATTTCTGCATTTCCTCTCGTCCAAAAACCAAGTCCATAAAACCAGCCATTACCACTTTTGTTTTGTTTTAGCCAAACAAATGCAACACTTTTATAAGTAAATCCCCAAGCATTTATCACCTTTAAAGCCTCTGGAATCTTGGGGAATGTTGCCCATAGAAATAGGATTGAATTTTTATCAGATAACTCAGCAACGGGAAGATTACATATATCATCAACAGACATGGTAGGATATATTTTCTCAGCAGATCCTTGTGCCCCCGTACGTTCATATTGCCACGGCGGATCAGCATAAATAATATTGTATTTTTTCAAAAGCACACCTCCTTAAAAACAAGGTGTTCCTGAAAATGAATTCAGGAACACCCCTAAGCGTTGTTTTTTTGTTAGGGTTAGCCCGTAATCAAAGTGAGAATTTCTTTCGAAAAAACGATAATCACGCCGCCCGCAAGCGTCAGAAATCCGTTCGCACGCTGCGAAGGATCGTGAGATTTCAGCGAAAGACCAACCTGAACGATACCGAAACCGAGCAGGATAAGACCAATCGCACGGATAAAACCGAAAATGAAATCGGACAGGTTATTTACAACCGTAAGCGGATCGCTGGCGGCAAACGCCGTTGTTGACATAGCAAAAACAGCGGTCAAACTTAAAACCGCCATACAGTAATAACGAAAGCCTTTTTTCACCTTTCCGGTCATAGGCAGTTTGCTGGTTTCTTTCTTCTGTGTTTTAGAAATAAGTTTCATTCTATTTTTCCTCCAATCAATTTGATATAGTTTCAAAGTCCTCATCGGACAACAGCTCGTAAGTGGTTTCCGAAAGTTCTGTTTCAGGAACACTGTTGAGATCAATCCAAATGGTTTCAATAGTCGCCACATCTTTTGTGACTTCGCCGTGCTTATAAACGCCGCCTTTTCCGTCTGCGGTATACGCCACATTCGGGTGCTTCAGAATGTCGTACTTCAAATCCATCACCGGAAGCTCGCCACGAATGAATAAAATGGCGTAGCGGTTATCGAGCATTCTCACTTCATCAGGGGTAAGCAGCTCACGACCGGAAATCTGATAGTTGGTCGAGTAGTTTCCGCTTCGTCCTGAGCTTTTTCCGTAGGTGTTGGTGTCAATCGTTTCCTTGCCCAAAAGCTCAGACACATATTTATGCGTACTCTGTTCATTGCCGCCGAGATAGAGAAATTCGTCGCAGTTGCCGACAATGCTTTCCCATTGTTTCTCGAACAAAGACTTCAACTGAGCTAAATTTTGCAGGATAATGGAGACGGATACGCCTCGTGAACGCATAACGCTCAGAATTTTGTCAAAATCATCAGGCAGCGACACATTCGCAAATTCGTCCATCAAAAAATGAACGGGTACTGGCAGCGAGCCACCGTGAATATGGTCGGCTGAGTAAAAAAGCTGCTGGAAAAGCTGTGTATAAAGGATACTGACAAGAAAGTTAAAGCTCGAATCATTATCCGGTATCAGAGCAAACAGCGCCGTTTTCTTTTCGCCCATAGAAGCAAGGTCAAGTTCATCAGCGGAAGTCAGCGCCGCCAAGCTTTCAAGATTGAATTTCTCCAAGCGTGCGGCAAGGGTGATCTGAATAGATTTCAGGGTTTTCGCTGAGCCGGAGTGATAGGAACGATAGTATTTCAGTGCGATATGGTCGGGATTATCCATTTCCAAATCCGCAAACAGATTATCAAGCGGCGAAGGGCGGTTATCCTCCTCGTCCTCAATCGCTGCGGCTCTGAGCATTTCCATTACCATCGCAAAATTTTGTTCTTCTTCCGGTGCTTCGTAGTGCAAATAAAAAATAAGGGCGAGTAACAACATTGACGCCGCAGTATCCCAAAAGGGATCGTTGCTCTGCGAGCCTTTCGGTGTGGTACTCTTAAAAAGGTTTGTTACAAGGCGCTGAATATCGTTATCATTTCTGAGATAGACGAAAGGATTGTAACAATGACTTTTCTCCATTGAAATCAAATCCAGCACCTTGATTTCATAGCCTGCTTTTTCAAGCAAATTTCCTACATCACGCAGGATTTCGCCTTTTGGATCTAAAATTACCTGAGACGAATTGCTCGTTTGCATTAAGTTTGGCTTACAATAGAATCTCGTCTTGCCTGCGCCGGAGCCGCCGCACACCAAAGTATTCAGATTTCTTCGGTGCTTTTTCGCATTCAGTCCGATTCGGACATTCTGCGTCATCAGCTTATTTTCCGAGGGCGGGTTTTGACGGTACTTTTGGTCAATGGCTTTTGCGTTGCCCCATTTCGCAGAGCCGTGTTCCTCACGCCTGCGGTAGTTCCTCCGTGTGGACAGATAAATCCCAATCCCCATTCCGTAAAGCAAAAGCAAAACGAGGACAGTTTTTAAGCTGTCCTCGCAAATTTCTATATGAAACGGATTGTTAAACACAGTCAAGAGGCTCGGCAGTATCTCCGGCAGACCGCCCTTAACAGACGGTGCAATCAGAAGTCCGAGCCATACAACGGGAAGAATACCGATGAGCGAAAGGATAATCGCAGTTTGTCTGTCGCTATCTCGATTCACGGCAGGAGTCCTTTTCTACCACTTTGAACTTGCGTCTTGGGGCGTGACCGATTTTGATAATCAAATCATCAACGGCGTCGGTAGACTTTCCCTCTTTTTTGAGATCGGTCTTTTTATCATTCAGAGAACGGATAACAACGCCGTGTTCATAATCGTCCAAAGCGATATGGTAGAGTTCTTCTTTCATCACAGCTACCTCCGGTTATCTCTCCTGTTCCTTTGAGCGTTCCGCACGCTGGCGGTACAGCTCATCGGAAACACGGGCAGTAATTTCCTTAAACGCTTTCTGCGTTTTACCGAGTTCGGCTTTAATATCTTTCGGCTCTTTGTTTTTCAGTTCATCGGGAATACGGTCAATCGCAAAATTCTGCGTATCCACACCGTACTTTTTGCAAAGCATATACCCAATGCAAACCGCCTGAAATCCCATATCTCTGCGGCTATACACTTCGTTGTTCATAGAAAGCTCGGCGTGACCGAGTTCCTGAGCAACGCACTGGCAAAGGGCAACGCTGTCACCGATGTCCCGCTTCACATAAAGCGTCTGATCTTCGTTTTTATAGAAAGCGCCCATATCAGGATAGGGCAGCTCGTCAACGCTCTCAATATTGATCGGTGCGCTGTCGAGCATAACCGCTACCAGCTTGCGGGGATCACGGTTAGCAGTAGGGGCTGCTGGTCGCTTGCCATTGGTCTGTGAAACATCAAGCACCTTTTTCAAATTGAAATCAATGCCGATTGTTCCATCTTTCTTTGTGTACTCGTAAGGATCGAGGATAATAAAGGTCTTGGAGCCTTTATTGACCTTTACCCCTTCAGCCGCCCAATCGTCAAATTCTTTCACCTGACTTGCCTGCGGGAACTGTTTATACATCAGCAGTGCATTGTTCGCCGTATATCTATCCATTCGGCTCTGCACATCGAGATAGCTTTTGAATTTTTCCGGAGACTGCACGACTTCCAAAGCAGTATTGTCGAGCATTTGATAAACAGCTTCTTTCTCCGCCTTTTTCTTGGCGGCGTATTCCTCCGGCGAAAGTCTCGGCGGTCTTGCGCCGCTGCTTCGCTTTGTCTTAAAATCATTTGTCATATCTTTTTACCTCTCTTTCGACTTTTTAGATTTTTTCGGCTGCTTATGAACGGTCTGCCGATTTGCTTCGGGAGTTTTCGGTTTCTCGTTGGCAGCCTCCGGCATAGTACGCTCTGCTTCCTTTTCTACTTTGGCAGTCGCCTTATATCGGTCGAGCTTTTCCCTGACTGAAGGTTTTTTATCCGCTGCCTTTGCTACACCCTTATCAGTGTGCGTACCTGTCGTTTCTGAGTCTCGCTCGGACGGAGGGTTTTTGTCCGTCTTTGCGACCGAAGGGTTTTGGTGGGAGTTTTTCTCTTTCTGCATTGGCTTTCCCATCGCTTCCTCAACGATAATCTCGCCCCTTGATTTTGTAGGGACTTCATTTGCAGCCGCTTCACGATTTGCTACATCTCTTTCTGCTTCAGAAACAATCGAAGCCTTATCGACTTTACCAAGTTCAAAGCGATCAACAATTCGTTGAACCCTTGGCGAATCACTTTCTCGGACAATTATATCCACCATAGCAGTAGGATCTTTCGATGTTTTATCTCTAAGAATACAATATAAAATACCATACTCTTTTGCATGTTGCGTAAATTTTTTCAGATCTTTTTGCTGAAGAGCAAAGACATCCAAATTCTTCTCATTCTTGAGCATTTGCGTAAGACGTGCTTTGCCACGTGTTTGCTTTTCCTGTTTCAAAACCGCTGCAAGCAGTATAGCAATTTCTTTTGCAGCTTTACCACTTAATTTGACAGCCACTTCAAATCCTTCAAGCGATAGCCTGACGATTTGCTCTGCCGCGTCACCGCCGTTGTTCATAGTTTTGGGACTCCTTTCTTTGAGATTTTTCTTCCTCTGCTTTCACTTGCGAAAGGTTATCGGCAATTACGCCCGACCGTTCCGCAATCCTGTCGCAGAGTTTCACTTCTGACCGAAGCTCTTTCAAGCGTTCGGAGATAGCGGAAATTTTCATCTTTGCCGCCGACAGCCGTTCATCTGATATATTTACTTTTCGTATTTCGTTTCGGAGATGTGTTCTGTCGGCGGTGAGAGTTTTGATTTCCGCCTCCAGCGAGCGCTTATATGAAAATAGCTGCTCGTCCGTACCGATCTGGTGCTTGCCGAGCAGCGTTACCTGTTTGGTGAGTTCGTCCATCTTCATCAGATCGTCTTTGAGAAGATAGTGAAGCCTCGCCGTATTCTGTTGTTTCTGATTGTGCTTCGGAAGGTAGCCGAGTCGATAGCAGTAGTATAGATACAAGCCATACAACCCGCCGACCTTTTGGATTTTATGTTCTCTTGTGGGCAGGCGGTACTGCCGAACGATATAGGTCTTTGGCTGGAACGGCTTGAACACGATATTATCCCGATTGACAATAAGCCGTTCAAGGATTTTCTCTTTGGTGTATTCCTCGCCGAGCCGATAAGTCCGTATCGGCTTTTCGCTGCCCTTGGGTGTAACCGTCGCATACTTACGATTAGGACTAAAATTCGAGTGATAGCCCATCACGCTCAGCTCATATTGGAACTGCCGCAGGTTGCGGCTCATCGCAATCGCTTCGTCAATCGCTTTTTTGGCGTTGTTGTATCGGGTGGGCATACCCGCCTCGTCCTTCATCGTAAGATAAGCGGGCGATCTGTGCAGCTCCGGTTTTTCTACAATGGACAGCTTGTGTTCCAAGCAGATCTCATCGGCGATATGGCGGAAGTAGTACCAAGACTTTTCTTTGTCTTTCAGCCGCTTCCCATCGGCAAAGGAAACGGAGTTGATGACAAAATGGCAGTGGAGATGTTTCGTGTTCAGGTGGGTAGTAACGACCACCTGAAACCGCTTGCCCCACATCTTTGTTGCAAACTCCATTCCGATCTGCTGCGCCTGTTCGGGCGTGACCTCGTTTTCCTTAAAGCTCAGATACCCGTGATATGCCTGAATCCCGTCCGTCTTGCCAAACTGCTCCTTAACGGTAATGAACTGGTCACGAGCCATATCGACATTGCAGTTGATCCCATCGCAGAAAAACTCGTGTTCCGTTTTCTCCTCGTCCTTCGCATAGGCAAGCACATCTTTGAGCGCCTGATAATCTTCGGGCGAGTATTCGGGGTTGGCGGTCTTTTCAGGATTGGTCGTATAATCCAGCACCTGACCGAGCCGGACGCTTACCTTCCAAAGCTTTGTTACTGCCATTTCAATCCGCTTTTTTCAGGGCGCAGAAATTCACGCTCAATCGCCGCCTGAAACTTGTGCCACCTCAGCGCCTCGTTCTTCAGCATTTGCGAATCCACAAAGCCGAGGGCATTTGCTTTAATGGCGAGCTGATTGATGTTGTTGCCGATAGCAGAAAGCTCCCGCATAGTGTCATAAAATCTCTCGTCCGGTTTTTCTCTCGGCTCATAGCCACGAAGAAGCAGTCGTACAAGCGCTGCTTCGGTCAGGCAAGTTTTCTTTGCTTTTTTCTGCAAGTCCTGTGCTTCCGCCTTTGAAAACCAAAACTGCTTTTTAACGGTTCGCTTCATCGCCCTCATCCTCCTTTCGGATCTCAGTGGTACGGTTGAGCCGGTTAATTTGCAGAAGGCACATAGTTAAAACGCCTGCAATAGTACCGAGCAAAAATCCAACTATAAAGATTATAAATTCGTGCATAGTCAAAATCCTTTCCTGTATTGGGGTATTAGGGGGCATCCCCTAACGAGCTTTTTACTGTTTTTGCCCGGTAGGAGTAAAAACAGTCTGCTCGCTAAGCTAACGCAGACCTGTCGGGCTGCCCCGTATTTTCCTGATATTTATCGTTCTTTGTCCGCCCTGTCGGGCTTGAACGGCTCGATCTCAATCCCGTGTGCGGTTTCGTGGAATCGCTCAGGATACCGAAAAAGCCGTTTGTACTTCAGTAGTTGTTCGCCTGATAAGCTGCTGTATTTCTCATCGGCGACATTGGAACGGGCAATAAAAAATCGCCGTGAATGATGTCGGCGACCTCTCCCACTTCTTTATATACCGCCCGATTCATCGGCAGCTTTTCCTGCTTTCCGTCACGGTTGCAGACGATAGCGGCGTCATCTTCAAAGGGCATATACTCGTCTAAACCGCCCCCGCCGACTAACGCTTTCATCGCTTCATAGGTGTTCGGTATCTCTTTCACAATCGGAGATTTGCCGACCGGAACGAGCAGAACTGAGATTTTCTCCTGCTCGGCAAGCGATAGGAATCGGTCGCTGATCTGCGTCTTTTCCGGCTCAAAATCAACCTTCTGAAAACCGAAGCTGTCGCAAAAGTGGAAGTAGCTTTTTCCGGTATTCCCGTCAATGATCTCTACCACATCGGATACGGACATCGACCGCCCTTTATAGCCTGCGGGGTGTTCAAGATTGAAAATCTCATAGAGTTTTTCCAGTGTGAAGCAGTTTACTTCTCCCTCAAACACTTTATCGTAGAGGCTGCTGTCGATCTTTGAGCTGCCCTGAAATTCGGGTAGGCTCTCATAATTCATAAAGGCGACATTGTTGGCGTCACGCTTCATATTGATCTGATAAATTCGTACATTCAACGCTCATAGCTCCTTTCTTTGGATTTATAGATTCCAAGCTGTATGCAGAGGTAATCGTTATAGTCCTTGCCTTTCTTCGGCGGCTCGTCAAAGACCTCGTACCGCTTTGGCAAGATGATCTTCAACGCCTTAGCCGCTTTCCTTCCTGCGCTGTCGTTATCAAAATGGATATGGATTTGCCGGATATGCGGCTTTTCTTCAAGGTATCGTACAAGGGCGGCGGGAGTAGTGCTGTCCTCGATTTTCTCTTTTGGAAGGTAAACGCCCGCAAGGGAAACAAGGTTTTCCTGCCGCCAGTCCCTGCCGGACAGCTTGGAAAGCGTTGCGTAGGAAAGCAGGTCAATGGCACATTCAAAAAGGTGTACCTTGCTGCTTTTGCTGTCTGCTAACCGAAAAGAATAGTGCTTATCGCTGCCGGAGCAGTCGCCTAAAATGCGGCGGCTGTTGGTCGCCCGGAAAGCAGCGTATTTCGGTTTCTGCTTTTCATCAAAGCCGACGAAAACGATATTATGGTAAGGCAGGCTCTCAAAGATAACGCCTTTTTTGATACATTCGTCGGTAATGGCTGCGTCAATCCCTCTGCCAAACAGGTACTCCCTAATCTTATCGTTTGTTTTGCTTTTTTCGGGAAGCAGGAGAGTTTTTGGCTTTTCTTCCTGCTTCGGTCTGACGGTCAGCGTGGGCATAACCGCCGCCTTTCCCATCAGGGTTTCGACTGCCTCTACAAAGGAAAAGCCCCTGACTTTCACAAGATAGTCAAGGGCGTTATATCCGCCGATCCGCTGCGACCACCACATCCATTTGCCGTTTGAAATCTTTAAGCTGTCGTGGGTACGGGTAGTGTAGTTGTTGCCTGAAATCCGCACCAGCTCGTGCGGCTCACAGTTTTGCAGATAGGTTAAAAGGTCGATCTGCTTTATTTCTTCAATGAGTTCCCTCGGATAATACTTCATATTATCATCCCCTTTCTTAAAGTGAAAAATCTTATTAAAAACAGGATGCCTAACATATAATCTCTATTGATCTGTTAGCACATCTTCTAAAAAAAAGAAAGCCGACTGATTTTCAGAAGAAAACCCATCGGCTTTATGTAAGTAAATTATTCTTTGCTCGGATATTTAGTCTAATCAATCAGTTAGTCTATCGAACTTGAAAATCAATTAAGAACATATACTTTGACATTAGTTTTTTATTATTTCTAAATAATCATTAACTCCTTTTTCCATTTGCATTTTATCATTCTGATATCTTGCCAGAATCTGATTACATTTATCAATATAATCATCTGTTTTCACTTGAAGTTCATGAAACATAGTCAATATCTTAAAAGGATAAATTGAATAAAAGCTATCGTTTCCTAAACTATGAGATATATCATTTATCGTTTCATTTATTATTTTTTCGGCAGATTGATATTGTTTACCTAAACCCTTCTTTTTTATATAATGCAATGAAATTGCTAGAAGTAATTTGCTTTTAACAATTTGAAGAAAATCCGATGATTCCTCATCACATAGCACATCTAAAGAGCGGTTAGAATAATCAAAAGCTGTTGTATAATCTTTCTTTATAAAATAATATAGAGCACACACGTAATAGGTATGTCCCATAATTTTATCAAAACCTTTAGGTAAACTTTGTTTACTGTCGATTATAGTTATAATTTGAGAGGGATTTTCTGCTTTTCGAAGTATTAATTCCAGTTCTGCTTGCACATTTAACGAACTACAATAATCCCTATTACAGCTATCTAATATTTTTGATCGAATTTTATTTGCTAAAAGCACATATTCATATGCACTATCAAATAGCCCAACATCACGACATAATAGACCTATATTGAATAACGCGGTAGCCCAAGATGCTTCTATATCATTTTGCTCCTTTTTATCTGTGTACAAATATTTTGTGAATTTCTCTTTAATCTGTGCAGCACGTAAATACGATTTGCAAGCTTCAAAAGGGGAGAGCAACTTAGATATTGAAGCATATAAATCTAGAGATCTTGCATATAATTGCTGGTTTTCCTTATACTGTTGCTTTAATTCAATGTCTTTTGTGATTGCATCTAATGCGTCTTTTAGTTTTCCTTGATTGGCAAGCGACAATGCTAAATTATAGTAGCATTTTGCTAGAAATAACTTTTCCTTTTCATTCTCTAAGCCACTTTTATTTACTAATTGAATTGCTTTCCTTAAAAATTCTTCACCTGCCACACTGTCATTATAATAATATGAAAACGCACCAATAGAATTTAGTAATCGTGTCCTTGTATGATATTCCATTTTATTACCTAAACAAGTCTCAAATTCTTTAGCAGAACTATAAATATGAGTAATATCTGAAAAGCTCATTCCATTTTTATACTGTAAATGATTTAATAATGCTTTTGCATTATTATTGATTTCTTCTTGTGATAAATTCTTAAACCAAGAATTGCTTAACGGTAAATTCGATAAATTGTGTTTTATTGACCATCTTTTTTCGAGCAATTCATTTATTGATTTTTCTTTTAAACACAATTCGGAAAATCTTTGCTTAAAATAGTTTTTGATATGATTTTTATTATCAACCTGACTCGTTTCTACATAAGTGTTAAACATAAAAATCAATATACTATAAATAGTATCAGACTCAGACAATGTCGACAGTTTATCGCTCAGGGCTTGTTCATAACTGATCGGTGAGGGATAAGTTATACTATCTAACAATTTTGGGAAAACATTAGCAGTGTCGTAAAATGAATTATTAATAAGTGCATAAATGATGTCAGACGTTATGTCATCTGTAAGTTCCTTAATTATCAAGTAGACTTTATTAGTGAAAAGATTGTCTTTAGCTAAATAGCGCAATAATTTTTTTACTGAATCAAAATCGCCTTCGGGGAAATAAATAGGTTCAATTCCTAAGTTTGTGAACCATCTTGAACGAGCAATCCTTTTGTCTTCATCATTTACCCAAGGGACAATGGCAAAATGGGAAATTCGGTTTCTTTGTTTTATGCAATCCAAAAGAACATCTAGCGTTCGATCGGAATCCAAACTACAACCAACAAACAATAATTTTTTAGAAGTGAAAATTTTTTTTAAATATTTTGGCAGTGGTTTATTTTTTCTATTGCCAGGTTTTCCATAAAATTTGTCATACTGATCCGATGTTAGAATAATAGATGATTCTTCTTCAATAGACCCATGCAATTTAAGTAAGCATCTATCGTTATTTTGTATTGCTGCATCTATTTGTCCTTCAAGACACGGAAGCAGCGGTCGTAATGGTGATGAATGAATATTTTGGCGTGAGGCTTCCTCCAAAACAGTATCATAGTTTGTAGTAACAATTAAATCAGAAAATGAAGAGATCAAAATATATGGGGAGTCTGTTAATGAAATTTTTGAATTGTCAAACAATTGTCTGATTTTTTTCATAATCATATCTGAATTCTTGACCACTTTTATTATTTCGTCAGCATAAGCATAGCAATCACCTGCATCATGCATTTTTTTGATCTCATCTGTTGTAAAATAATCTTTTGCTATTTGATCCAGCAGATCCATCCAAGAATATAGACCACACTGTATTGAAATACCAGCACCAACAAAGGGTACTATGTTGTTTCTATTTTTACGTATTAGATTTAATTTGCTATAATTTTCATGATAAAATATAAGTTCGCTTAATTCCATTTTATTTTTCCTTTCACTAATGACAAACGGCTTCTAATTGTCAATTCTTCCACACGCTTTTTCCGAAAATCCCATTTTTATATATTATATCACAGCATTGTGTCTTTTTCCACCTTGCCGTGAGCCGTGATATGTAAAGGCGGTATGAGACTTCTCCCATACCGCAAAAAGGTTATCGCTCATAGGCTCTTTCCTTTGAAACAGGTACGCTGTCGCCCTCGTCCGGCGCACCGTCCACCAGCTCATTTTCCCGCTTGTCTACATTGAGCAAGCCGTTTAAGACATTGAGGCGATTTGTCTTTTCGGTCAGTTCTTCTTCCTTATCAAACGGTTTTTCAACCTCTGCTTTCGCAGTAGCGAATTGCTGTTCGAGGGTTGAAAGCTCCCTGCTTTTTGCCTCCAGCCGTTCAGGAATTTTCTCAATGGCATTGTCGATTCGGGTAATATTGCCGATAGCGTCCGTGCCTAAAGAAACGGAACGGGAAAGACTGCCCTTGATTTTTACCTGATAGGCTTTCTCAAAGGTATCAAAGGAAAGCTCCAAATCAAAGCCTCTGTACTTGCCGAGAGGTACGGGATCAGGCGAGGTCATCTCTTTGCAGGCGTCAATGATTTTCTGTCCGCCTTCCGCTTTTTCGGAATAAGAAACACCCTTAACCTCTATTCCTACGAAGGTATCGTCAAGAGGTTTCGGGTGTTCTTTTGCAAGAGATCTATCCTTTTCCAGCCCCGCAATCGTCTCTTTTATCCGGGCGATTGTTGTCGGGTAATATTTGATGATTTTGTCCTCCAACTCATATTTTTCGGAGAGATAATTGGACTTCAAAAGGCGCAGTTTCTGCACCTGAATATCCAAGTCCATTTTCTCCTTGATGTGCGGATTGTCCGCCGCAAGCATTTTGATCTCTGCATAAGAGAGAGCCGTAGCGTCCACATCTTCACAGGAACGCACGGGCGATTTGCTCGTCATAATCTGACTTGCGAACTTCTGCTTGCCCTCAACGAGCTGCCAGCAGTATGCGTCAAAAGTACCTTCCGTAACATATCGGTACAGACCGACCTTCGGGTTTTCGTTGCCCTGCCGCACTGTCCGTCCGGCTCGCTGCTCCAGATCGGCAGGTCGCCACGGGCAGTCAAGGTCATGGGAAGCAATGATCTTGTTCTGCACATTCGTTCCTGCACCCATTTTCTGCGTACTGCCCATCAGGATTCGTACTTCGCCACGGCGCACTTTTTTGAATAGCTCCTGTTTCTTTGTTTCGGTATCCGCCTCGTGGATAAACTTGATTTCCGATTCGGGAATACCACGCTCAATCAGCTTCTGTCGTATATCCGTATAGACGGAAAATTCGCCAGCTCCCTTTGGAGTAGAAAGGTCGCAAAAGAGAAGCTGCGTCAGCCTTTTATCGCTGTTTTCCTCCCATATACGATAAACCTCATTCACACAGGCGTTGACTTTGCTGCCTTCTTCATCGGGCAGCATGGGATTCATCATTCGCTGGTCAAGGGCGAGCTTCCGCCCGTCGTTTGTAACTTTCAGCATATTATCTACGCTGGAATCCACATTGCCGCCCCTTATCTTTTCGGCTCGTTCGCCGAGAGAGGCGACCATTTCTTTTTGTACCTGCGACGGTTTCACGGCGATATTGTGATACTCCACTTCCGGTACGGGAAGATTGAGCATATCCGCTGTTTTGATGTCCGCCACCTGTTTGAACATCGCCATCAGTTCGGGCAGATTATTAAATTTCGCAAAGCGTGTTTTCGCTCTGTATCCTGTTCCTTCGGGTGTAAGCTCGACTGCCGTGACCGTCTCTCCGAACATCGACGCCCAAGCGTCAAAGTGCCGTAAATCGTGTTCTTGCAGCGTTCGGTACTGCAAATACCGCTGAATCGTATATAACTCTACCATACTGTTTGAGATCGGCGTACCCGTCGCAAATACAACGCCACGCCCTCCGGTAATCTCGTCAAGGTAGCGGCATTTCATAAAAAGGTCGGAAGATTTCTGCGCCTCCGTCTGAGCGATACCGCCCACATTCCGCATTTTCGTGTAGAGATACAGGTTTTTGTAGTAGTGTGACTCGTCAATAAAGAGACGGTCTATACCGAGTTCTTCAAAGGTTACGACATCATCCTTTCTTGATTGATCGTTCAGTTTTTCCAGCTTCGTTTGCAGGGATTTCTTCGTCTTTTCAAGCTGCTTGATCGAAAAACGGTCGCCACGGTTTCGCTTTACATCCGCAATCCCTTCGATAATATCGTCAAGCTGCTGCTGTAAAACAGCCCTCTGCCGTTCAACCGAAATCGGGATTTTTTCAAACTGCGAATGCCCGATGATCACGGCGTCATAATCGCCTGTGGCAATCCTGCCGCAGAAGCGTTTGCGGTTTTTCATCTCAAAGTCTTTTTTGGTAGCGACCAAGATATTCGCCGCAGGATAGAGCTGCAAGAACTCCGCCGCCCACTGCTCCGTCAAATGATTCGGCACGACAAAGAGGGACTTATTGCACAGTCCAAGCCGCTTGGATTCCATAGCGGCGGCAGTCATTTCAAAGGTCTTGCCTGCGCCCACGGCGTGCGCTAACAGGGTGTTGCCACCGTAAAGGATATGGGCGACCGCATTTTTCTGATGTTCCCGAAGCTCAATTTCGGGATTCATACCGCTGAAAATGATATGGCTTCCGTCATACTCACGGGGACGGATACTGTTGAACTTGTCGTTATACAGCCGCACCAGCTTTTCCCGTCTTGCGGGATCACGCCATACCCAATCCTGAAAGCCCTGCTTGATCAGCTCCTGCTTCGACTGGGCGATAGCGGTTTCCTTTTTATTGAGAATAGCTCTCTTTTTACCCTCATCATTTTCGGTATAGTCGAAAACACGCACATCTTTCATATTGAGCGTATCTTCGATAATTTTGTAGGCGTTTACCCGTTTTGTGCCGTAGGTATTGTAGGCTTTCAGGTTTCCACGGTCATAAGATTTTCCCTCCACATTCCATTCGCCCGTCAACTTTGAGTAATGGACTTTGATGTTCCATCTCGCATAAACGGGTGTATCCAAAAACTCATACATAAACTGCTGTGCGATTTCTTCCGGCAGCCAAGTCGTGCCGAGCTGCACGAAAATCTCGCTGGCAGTCAGGTCTTTCGGCTGTACCTTTTCGAGCGCCTCTACATTGATGTTGTAATCTTCAGGGTAAACTTCTGCACACTTTTTCGCCCAAGCGAGCTTCTCCCGTACATTGCCGGAAAGATATTCGTCCGCCATCAGGTACTTTTGCTCGGTGCTGTTTCCGTAGCCGTACATCGGGTTTAAGAAGATAACGCCCTTTAATTCCTCGTAGATTTCCTGCTCTGTCTTGCCCGTAAGGGAACACATATATTCCATATCCACCTGAGCCTTTTCGCCCATAGATACGGCAAGCGCTTCGCTGGCGGTATCCACCGAGGTAACGGGCGTGTGAGGCTTGATCGTCCGCTTCGTGAACATATCCGCCTTGCGCTCCAGCTCCCCATTTTCGTCCAGCACCTCCAGTGCGGAAAGCAGGGCAAAGGAGCTGTCCTGCGAAAATGCGGACACATTCGCACGGGAATTGATCAGCCCGTACTTCTTGGAGAAGTTATCATAAAGCGCATTGAGCTTCTGCTGTTCCTTTTCGATTTCATAATCGGGATAGTCTGCGGTCTGCATTTCAATCAGGCTGCGAACACTGTCCCTTATGGCAATCATACCCTTGATCCGGTTCTCTGCCGTAGCCGAACACTCCACCGGAGTCATTCGGGAATTTTCACGGTAATAGATTTTATCGTCCACAACCGTATAGGAAAAGTTGCGGGCTTCAGGATCGGCGGGAATGGAGTTATCTTCTTCGGTCAGTTCCTCGTCCACTTCGTAATCCGTGATCTCTGCGTGGATATTGGAAATGGCTTCTTCTAAAAGTTCGGCAAGGTCGGCGTTTTCATAAGGGACAACGGTATCTTCCTCTCCGAATCTGCCGGATACGGTTTTCCATTCGCCCAATACCATTTCAGGGTGATCTACAAAGTAGGCGTTCATCTTCACACTGTTTTCATCGGTGTTCAGGTGTACCCACTCCGGCTCAATATCAATGAGCCTGTCCCGTTTTTGCAGGATCAGAATATCCGAAACAACCTCCGTTCCGGCGTTTCCCTTAAAGGTGTTGTTCGGCAATCGAATAGCGCCGAGCAGGTCGGCTCTCTGTGCGATATACTTCCGCACGGCTGGATTTTCCTTATCCATTGTGCCTTTGCTTGTGATAAGCGCCATTACGCCGCCTGGTCTAAGCTTGTCTAAGGACTTCGCAAAAAAGTAGTCGTGGATTAAAAAGTTATGCTTGTTATATCTCCTGTCATTGATACGAATATCTCCGAACGGCACATTGCCGATCACAGCGTCAAAAAAGCTGTCGGGGATATTTGCTTCCTCAAAGGCTAAAGCCGCTATCGAGGTTTTCTGATAAAGCTGCTGTGCGATACCCGCCGAAATCTTATCAATCTCAACGCCGTAGATTTTGCTGTCCTGCATTGTGCTGGGCAGCATACCGATAAAGTTGCCGATCCCGCAGGAAGGCTCTAAGATATTGCCCTCCCGAAAGCCCATCTGCTCCATCGCCTTGTAAATTGCGGAAATGACAACGGGCGGGGTGTAGAACGCAGTCAGGGTGCTTGCCCTTGCGCTTTCGTATTCGTCTGGAGAAAGGGCGGTATAAAGCTCGATAAACTCGTTTGCCCAAGAGGAATTGTTCTCATCAAAGGCTTCGGGAATACCGCCCCAGCCGACATACTGTGAAAGGATTTCCTGTTCTTTGGGCGTTGCAAAGCGGTTGTCAAACTCACATTCCTTCAGCACATTGATTGCCGCCATATTTCTACGGAAGCGTTCTTTTTTGCCAGCCTGTGGCACTTCGTGGGAAGCAAGGTCAAAGGTGTGCCGTTCGGACAACGGGATTTCAGGGTGCAGATCAAAGGTCTGTACCCGTGAGCGCTTCGTCTGGCTGAAATCAGGCGTAAATGGCTCGTCTTTTTCGGGTGTAAGCTGCTTGGCAGAAGTTTGTTCTGCCATTTCAAGTTCCTCGTCGGACAGATACACAAGATCGTTAAAGGAAAGGCTCTGCAAACTCCTTTCAATCATATCTTCAAGAGAAGAAAACTGTTCGCTCCTGATAACTTTTCCGTCTACAAGGGTTTCAAGCCGGTAATCCACAAGATTCACTCTTGCCTGAATTTCGTGCTTATCATCTTCGGTTGTTGTATAAGCAAGCTCCACATTAGAAAGGTCGGTATAATCCGCACCTTCCTCCTGTTCAAACTCCTCACGGTAATACTCATCTATGAGCGCTTTTGCCGTATCCAGTTCGGAAACAGATTTCTTGACCTGTTCCAAGTAGTCGTTTGCCTGCCACTCGCTCTTAAACTCCTCGCTGACGCCATCATCGTCGATATAGATCGCTTCTGTCAGATCGTCCCAAATGGCATAACCGTCATCGGTTTCAATAACGAAAAATCTCTCGTCGGACGGAAGCGTATTTTCTGCCGCCCTGTCGTTTACAAGATAGGGCGAATCCATGATTTCTATGCCCTGCGGCGGCGGATCAAGCTCGCTGATAAAATCCTTCGGTATGGTGTTCCCGGCTTTATCCTTATAAAAAACGACGGTAAAAGGAACACCGTAGTAATTTTCTTCCTTTATATCCTTTTCAAACTGATATGGACTGGTGTATTCAGCGCTTTCCCGCACCGTCCCGTCCGTATGCAGATAGTCGATCCTGCCGATTGGCTGCGACTGCACTGGATCTTCCTTATTGCTTGATATGATGTTTCGGGTATTTCGTTCTCCGCTTTCAAAGGAAGAAACCGCCACATCAAAGCCACGGTCAAGCAGCATATTGACATAGGTTTCCAAGCGGTTTGCCGGAAAGCCGCACATCTGTGTTCGCTGATTGCCGCCGATAGAACGGGAAGCAAGATTTAGTTCCAGCGCTTCGCTTACGGTCTGTGCGTCCGCACCGTAGGCTTCAAAGAAATCGCCCATCTGATACAGCACAAGGCTGTCAGGGTTATTTTCCTTGATTTCACTGTACTCACGGTAAGCGTCCGTAAAGCTGCTGCGCTCGTTCTGCTGAACAAGGCGCATAAAGCTGTCCTTTTGCTCCAAACGGGGCTGCGGATTTTGCACAGAGCGATCCATCAGCTCCACATTCCAGTCATTTATCCGTGTGATTTCAAAAGGCTTTCCGTCTAAATTAACCTTATCGCCGATTTTATAAGTGGCAGAGAATAACGCTTTTTGCTGTTCCCGTGCCGCCGCCTGCTCAATCCTTGCAACTACATCTTCGGGCAGTCCGTCCACATAGTAGTGGATTTCGCCCTCATCGCTGATATGGGCAATCGTTTGGTAATCGCCGTTTTCCTCAACGGCTCTGTTCCAGACGGTAAGACCGTTGCCGAGATAGCCCATACCAATGTCAAAGGCAGGCGATTCAGCCGGATCAGCTTTTTCCTCCGGCTGAAGGTAATCGCCGAGTCCTTCGTTTCGGACAGCCTGAATATAATCGTCTTGCAGGATAGTATCGGGCGTGACAACTGCCAAAACCTTGTTTTCCATATCCTCCTCAAAAGAGTAGGACGGGCTTAGATCACGGGGTGTAACATAGAATTTTTTAATATCCCCGTCGTAGCTCTGAACAGCCTGCTGGAACTTTCTTAAATCCCCGGCAGTAAAAATCTCCTGCGTTACCCAATACATCTCATTGCCGTTTACCAAATCGGTTTCCTTGAAACGCATATGGTGGGGAATAAGCTTTTCAAGCTCGATAGAATTGAAACGAGGCTGCTGCTCTGCAACCGCCGCCTGATTCGTTACCTTCAGGTGGTCGTTCAGCGGATTTTCCCGCACCCTGCAGTCAAATTCCGCCCTGTCCATTTCTTTGTTGAACAGAGGGAACTGCGTGTCAAAGAGCCTTACCTGTTTATCATCAAATGCAAGGATTTCGTATTCGTCAGCGCCCATATACACCGTATCGCCGAGATGATAGGCATACTGCGCCTCCTGCTGCGGATCGCTTTCAGCCACCTGCGCCGATTCCTGTTCAGACGGAGCAGAGGAGAGGATTTCACGGCTTCTCTGTTCTTCGGCAAGTTCGGCTCGGCGTTCCTCCTGCTTTTCAAGCCACTGCGGGTAAATCTCTTTCTCCTTTGGATTGAGATAACGATCAAGGTGTATCAGTTCCTTTATCCGCTTCTCGACCTGATTCCAATTCAACCTGATATGAGGCTTGTCATTACCGATACCCTTTGTAATCAGAATACCTTTCCCATCGTGCTGCTCATCAATGCCTGCGCCAACTATAACGGGATAAGCGCCGCCCCAACCGTATTCCTCTTTCAGAAAATCGGCGTTTTCCTTTGCAGACAAGCTCTTTTCAAACTGCTCATAGATACGGAACTTTCCCTCCAATATGCCGCTCCCACGGGTGAGAACAGCGTCGATCATCTCCTGAGAAAAAGAAAAAGCAGAGGTCTTTTCCTCTGCCTGCATATCCAAAAGGTTCAGTTGCCCGTCCATAGACGGTAACGGCTTCATCGTATCCTGCAATTCGCCGAGCAGCCGCATTGCCTCAAAATACTGTGCGATCACGCCCCAATCGTAAAAACTCTGTGCTGTCCGGCTATCGTAATTTCCTTCCCAAAGCTGAAGCACATTCTGCCAAGTTTTGTACCCGACTCGCCGCCCGTCGCTCAAAATCTGTTCGGTATAGTCGTTATTAAAAATGCCTTTGACATATTCGGTACGGGCGGCATTATCGGGATTGCTTTCATAGAAAGCACGAATTTCCTCTTTCGAGGCTTTCAGGTGTGGCGTTGTGCCAAGGATTTCACGAATGGTATCGTCCCCGCCGAAAAACGGCAGGCTCTTGTCCTCGTTGCTTCGGTCGTAGTAATCTAAGCGAAGATGACCTCCGCTTTCACGATCTCCTGCACTCTGTTCCTCAGATTGTTCATTCCCTGCACCCACTTCATCATATCCGCCGCTTTCAGGCTCTCGGTCAAGCCTTCCTGCGCCGCCATCTGCTTCATCAGGGTTTCTTCCAGCTTCATCGCTGTCTGCTCTGTTTCCGACAAATGCTGTGTCAGGGTGCAGCTCGTCAGAAAATTGTAGTACCGGATTTTGTGGTGTTCCCTGAGAAATCTCCGCCTCATCTGAGCGTACCTGCCCAAAGTCACTTCCGGCTGTTCGGGCATTGTCAGATTCGGCAGACTGTAATCGCCCTGCATTGTGTATGTCAATTCGTTCATCATCAAAACTCCTTTCGCTTTTATTTTCAGCCTTATTGTATTCAGGTTTTTCTCTGTCCGCAATTATGCGATTTTGTTTATCGAGGGCAAGAATGGTACGGGAAATCTCTCCGAGTGCCATTTCCGCAATATCGCTTGCCGCAATGCCGAGAGCATTTAAGGTTTCGGGCGTGTTAAAATACGATACGCCGTTGAACGAATCGGGCGGATAAAGTTCAGCAGTATCGGCACCCAAACGGGATAACATCATATATGCAATGCTGTGGGTAACGAGTTCTTCGTATAACTCGTTTGCTTCTCCTGCCGAAAGATAAGCAAGATCGCTGTCGCCTCCTATCTGCATAAAGTCCTGCATATAGTCGGAAAGATTATCTTCGGCTGCATTTTTGGCAGCCGAAAGGACAGCGTTCTGCAAATCCTCTTTGTTTTCCAACTCCCCGAAAGTATTTTCAAGGGATTCAATGACCTCGCTTGTATATTCCGGCTTCATCTGCCAAATCGGAACGGGGCGGGAGTAGCGGCTCTCGTGCGTGTCGGAAATATCAAAGTAATGGATTAAACGCTGTCTGCTCCGATCAGCGTCCTCGAATACGGCAATACCTTTTGCACCACGGTTTACCCAACGACCAAATTTATTGTTCCAGCGCTCGATTTCCAAAACCGCCGTTGCGTCCGGTCTTTGAGCATAGATGAGAAGCTGTTCGTCAAAGCGCAGCCGATAATTCCGGCAGGCGCAGCGTAAAAAGGCTTGCCAATTCTGCGGATCAGCGGCAACAGCGTTTGCGGTACGGCGGTACAGCTCGGAAATCAGGTCGTATTTTCGTGCCATCGGTTATGCACCTCCTATCTTTCATAGTCTTTCTGTTTCGGTCTTACGGGAATACCGTTTTTATCATAGCTTTTCAGATCGGCGGCAGGGGTATCCCAGCCGAACATCGAGCCTGCCTTCATTGCTTCTGCCTGCCCTTTTGACAAGCCGAGCTTTTCGTTCATCTCATTCACAAGGGCGTTTGTTTCACTGGGCTTGCCGCCCTGAATATCCGTGCGGTAAAATCCGCTTTCGCCCTTTTTGACAATGCCGACGCAGTTTTCCGTCTGCACGAACACATAACACTGCTCCGGCAGAGAAGAACGGAGCGGAATCACGGTATTGCCGTTTTGCTCCATCCGCTCGGCAAACTCGCAGATGTGATAGAGATTGTTTCCAACCTCTAAATGATAATCGTCAATATATCGGCAAGTCCGGTCAAGCTGTTCGCCATCGCTTAAAGTAATGCGTATTTTGTCCCCGTCGGGGATAGTAAACCTTTCCTGATAGTCAGGCGTAATAAAGCGGATACCACGGCTCGCTTTTTCCATATGGCGGTCGAGCCATTCCCGCACATAGCAGTAACAGTAAAAGTTATAGTCCCCACGGGCAGGATTGCACCGTATCAGGAAAGCGTGTTTTTCGGTATCGGCACGAAAACCGTACTCGGTCGTATAGTTTCCCTGAAAGGCGCTGACGGGATATTTCGCCGCATACTGCGCCATAGCCGTGCGGCTCTTTAACAGCCCATATTCTTCGGAACGAAGGGCGTTGATAACCTCGTCCAGAGCGCTTTTGAACTCATCTGTTTTCAAATCCCGCCTGTGGTCAAACCAAGAGGAAAAGAACTCTTTGCCGCCTGCGCCGAAGTCGCCACGCAGATAGCCGATACTTCCGGTTTGTCCCTCGATCTGCGTACTTTGCCTGTAAGTGTATTTTTGTTCGTCTGTATAAAGCGGTCGGATTTTCATTTTCTCACCTCGCTTGCTCCATTGCTGTTCTTTGTTTCGGTATATGAAAGCCGTAAACTGCGGCTATTTCATCTCCGAGCCGTTTTGTTACCCTTGTTATATCTGCCCTTGTCGCTTTGCCGTAATAGATTTTTTCCTGTAAGCGTTCAATCTGTTCCGGCGAGGCATTTTCCTTAAACACACGGTACAGATAGTGATTTGTCCCATCGTGATGAACAGCGTCGGCACGAAGGTCGCCGTACCGATCTACATACCACTCGGTCATATCCGTATCAGAATAAAGGCAATCTTTAATATTGCCGGAATCAATCATCTTGTATCCCATCACTCTGCCGTTCCATCTGCCGATGTCGCCGATGACAATAATCGGCTGAGCAAGCTGGACATTAAGATTTTCCCGTTCATCGGAAAGATACTCGCCATTGGTTTCAACCATATATTCGTACAGCCCCTGGTCGTCATTCGGATTCCCGTCAATTTCGTTGATTTCAAGAAAATCCTTATAGCTCTCCCGCCAATCATCAGGGTTGAGATTCATATCGCTCCAGATAATATACTTATCCACCGTTCTGTTCTGACTTCTGCTCATCATCAGCACCTCCCAAATAGGAAAAGAGCCTGTTTTTTGCGATCTGCTCCTGAAGCTCTGTGATAACCGTCATATCGGAAACGGATATATCAGGGATTTTCAAAATGCTTTGCAGGCTCAGCGCCTTCAAATCTTTTTCTGTTTTACAGCCGGAATCATAGAGCTTCGCCAGCACCTTTACTTTCTGCTGCAAAGCGGTGTTTGCGTTTTTTTTCGCTGCCATTTTCTTTTACCTCCCATCTTAGTTTTTAGCGTAGTCAGAATAGACACGCTGCATTTTGTGCCTTGCCCTGCGTACTTCGGGAGAACAGCCAAATTCAGGGTACTTCGCCTGAATTTTCTGTCTTGTCCTTCGGATACTCTCAAAGCAGGGGATACCGTAAGCCTTGTAATTGCTCATCACATCTTCAAAGCTGAAATGGCTGATACCGTGGGTATCATAAATACACGCCTTGCTGACAAGCAGATACAGCTTCATATCGTCATTTCGTGCTTCGGGGTGTTCCTTTAACACCGCAAGCACTCGGTTTTCAATCGTTTTCAGGTTTCTCATTTAAGCCTCCCAAAATAGAAAAAGGGGGCGGAGTTTTTAAGCCCCGCCCCGCAGAAGTTCTTACTTTTTCTTTCTGTTACGGATCTGCAAAAAGATAAAGCCGCCTACGATAAAGGCGACCAAAGCAATTCCGATGATCGCTTTCAGTTCCATCAGTTATCCTCCTTCTTCTTTTTCTTAAAACCGATGATTCCGCAAGTCACAATGCCTGCTACCGATACGCCCGCAAGAGTAAGCCAAAGACCGAGTTTGCTGTTATCTCCGGTTTTCGGTGTATCTCTCAGCTCATTGTGCATTTCAACGACCGTGGTAGAGCCTGTCTGTACCGCAGCCTCCTTGTCGGCAGGCAGGATATACATAGCGGAAGCGGAATTGTTCACTTCGGAAATCTTGTACTCGCCGATCCGCAGTCCTTCAATGAAGATTTCGCCATTTTCGTCCGTTTCAAGGGTAACATCATAGCCGTTTGCTCCGGTAATGCGGAAAGCGAAACCTTCCACCTTTCCGTCAGACGATGTTTTCACGATTTTCAGGTTTCCACGCATAGGCGCATTTGCGAAGCCTTTGCCCTCCGTGTTTTCCACCTGATAGGTCTTACCGTCCGTGTCGATGAATACCTCGTACACACCCTCGTCAAGAACGAAGTCCTCCGGCGCTTTGCTTTCTTTCACAAAATAGCGTCCGTAGAGCAAATCGTTCATTTCATACTGCCCGATTTCCTTTTCGGTCAGTGTCCCGATCAGCTCGTCCTCGCTATCCAGCTCGCCGTTGTCGTTGGAGTCCTTATAGACCTCAAACACAGCGCCCGTCAGCTTTGTATCGGTATATTCAGCGTCCACTTTCGTAAGAGCGATATTGCCACGCACCAGCTTATTGACGATTTCAATCTCAACAACCTGCTCATTCTCTGAGATGTTCACATCGTAAACCGTTTCATCAAGGACAAATCCGGTCGGCTGCTTAATCTCACGGATATACCAGCTTCCGTAAGGCACATTCTCAAAAGAGAAGCTGCCATCGTCGCCGGATACGGCGGTCATCAGGGCGTTTTCTTCGGTAAATTCCACATCATTGCTCTTAAACAGACCAATGAGCGCACCGCCGAGTCCATCGCCGTTCTCGTCTACCTTTTTACCGGAAACCGAGCCATAAATCAGCTTGTTTTCCATCGGCTCTCCGTCATTTACAGCAATCACAACCGTTGCGGCTTCCTGTCCCGCATACTCAAATACTACAGGATATTTTTCTCCGCTGAGCTGATAATGCTCGTCTGTCGCAAGCTCTTTTACATAATAGCTGCCCAAAGGCAGGTCAGTCCCTACGGTCGCTCTGCCGTTTTCATCAAGCGTGATGATTTCAATCAGACCATCTTTCGGAATGGAAGTGCCGCTTGCGGACACAAGCTCCTCATCGGCGAACAAGCCGAAGCTGATATTTTTGATTTCTCCGTTATTGCCGATACCAAACAGCTCGTTTGTCTCCAGTGCTTTTTCAAGGCTGACCTCAACCTTCTGCCTTTCATTGACAAAAGACGTCGCCGTTTCGGTTACAGGTACATTCTGTCCAGCGTAAATGAGTTCTACGGTATGGACTTCATTACTCAGCACCATTCCGTATCCCGCTTTGACTTCTTTGACTTCATATTTTCCGAGATAGAGTTCTTTACTTTTGGCAAAGCCGTTTTCATCGGTTGTAACCGTATCGACCAGCTCGCCCTTGCTGTACCTCAGTGTACCATCAGGCGTTACCACATCTTCGGCGGTACGGATTTCATAAACGGTATCAGGCAGTCCCTGTGTTTCATAAATCGGCTGATAAATTGCCGGAAGTTCCTGCCCGTTTTCATCTGTTCCGCCGCTTACCGAAACGCCGAAGAATACCTCGCCCGTCTTTTCAATACTGATCGTGCCTTTCTGCGGCATATTGGTTTTTTCAACTTTAATCACTGTTACCCCGCTTTCCTCAGAGGAATTTTCTTCCGCTACATCAAAATAGACGGGCGTAGAATCAAGGACATATCCATAAGGACTCTGTACCTCAACGATAGAGTATCCCTGACCGTATGGCAGTGTTTCCGGCGTTACGAGCGAGCCGTTAGCGTCGGTATAGAAAGTATCAACGGTAGTCGGGGTAGGATAAGTAAACTCCATCGTTACGAGATTACCGGACGGATCATAAATCTGGAATCCTGCGCCCGCATATGGAATGGTCTTGCCTGTTTCTGCGTCAACCTTTACCACTTGGATATAGCTTTCAAAATTACTGTTGTTAATCAAATAGCGGTAGGTCTGTGCGTCTTTTGCGATAAACACATCAAAGTCATCCATCAGCTCTCTGCCTTCCCAACCGGATACCTGATGAACGGTATATACGCCATACGGCATATCCTTTGTCTGTGCAAAGCCGTTCTCATCGCAGATGAGCGTATCACGCTCAGATTCCTTTGCGTTCGCAAAAGAGCCTGCGGATTTTAGATATACTTCAAAAACTGCGCCTTCTTCGGGCGTTTCAATCTGTGTCTCGCCATCGTCCGTATGTTTGATAATGGCGATATTGCCCTTGATGACCTGTTCGTTTACATCATTTGCAGTCTGATTATGCTCGATGGTATAAAGTTCCGGCTCTGCGCCAACCTTGTGAACGGTCGGATCGAGCAAATAGCCCTCGCTCGGCTCAAGCTCCCTGATTGTCCAGTCCGCACCGCAGATATATTCTTTTGTGGTACACTGACCGTTTTCATCGGTATAGTATTCGTCAATGAGCTGCTCGCCCTTGAAAATCCCGTATTTTGCGCCTGCAAGCGAGGCGTTGCCCTGAGCCGTTCCCGTCTCAGCGTCGCTCTTGGTCACGGTAACGGTAAACTTCTTCAGGATATTCGTGAAATTGCGGGTAGTGACCTCATTCCACTTGACTGGTGCGCTCTGATCTTCGGGAACAACATAACGGATTGCGGTATCCACTTCCTCGATGGTGTACGGCGTTGTACCGCTGATCAGCACATCTTCAAAGGTCGCCACACCGTTTTTATCCGTAACCGCATACTCGTCCACGGCAATGCCGGAGAGCGAAGTACCGTAAAGGTGGAAGGTCACGCCCTCATTGAAGTTATCCTCCGAGGATTTAATGACCTCAATATCGCCACGCTTCAGCGTGTTGTTGAAGTTGACGGTTGCAACCTGTCCCGCAACTACGGTTACTCTGCGGGACTCCTGCGGCTCGTATCTGTCATATTCCTGCTCGGTTACGGTATATACTCCCGGCATTAGGTTATCGACCTGAATCTGACCGCCGTTTTCTGTCTTGACGGTTTTATCAATGCCATTGCCCTGAATGCGGAAGGAGATACCGTCCACCTTTCCGTCCTCGCTGGTTTTCACAATTTTCGCCGAACCATAGGACACCTTCAGTTTGAGAAAACCCTTGACCGGATCATTGACGGTCTGCGTATATGTCGCAAGGTCTTGAACGCCACTCTGCGGCTTATATATACCGTCTCCCCATACAACAATGCCTTTTCTCTGCGCTGTCTTTTCGGCAGTGACCGTAACTTCTGAGCTTGGCGCTTTTTTCGCTGTGATAATCAGCTTGTTACCGTCTTTCTTAAAAGAAATACCGGACTGATTTGCTGAAAAGTTGTAATCGCTCAAAACTCCGTTTGCGTCGGTAAGAGTAACCGTATAATTTGTACCGTTCCATTCAAGCTCAACGGTTTCAGCTTTTCCGGTTGTTTTGCTGCAAAAATCAGGCAGCTTACTGTGTTTCTGCACGCTTTCTGCAATACGGCTATAATGCGCCATTATTTTTGAGCGCAGAGGATGATCCGGCTTGATTGAATCCAAAACAGCGTCATAACTTCCGGTATCGATCTTTTCGAAATTCTCATCACGCTCGCCGACGACAGTTTCCCAAATGAGAAGCTGTGTTGCGATTGCTTCAGACAACTTATCTGCGTCCGAAGCATTTTGAGATTTCCAGTTTGTACTCACTGTTCCGGTATAACCATACTGGAAAATACGGCCGATAAACATCTTGATCTCATAAGGCGTAATTGTTTTGTTGTAGTCGTCAGGATAATTATCCCAATAGTTTTCATCTTTTGAAACGAGGTTGTCACCGGTATAAATCGGCGCTCCCGGCTCAATACAGTAACAAATATTTCCGTCATATGAATTCACGGCATAAATGTTTGTATAAACAGATGATTTTGTTTTCCATCCATTCATATATGTTAGGGCATCATGCCCCCACGAAGCGCTGTAATTGCTGTCACCCTGACGGGGAAAAGAAATAACCAAAACTTCTCCCTTTTCACCAGCGGCATAGGCAGTTGTTGAGCCAATGCCGATAAAAGTGGAAAGGCACATCGCCAGTGCAAGCAGCGCCGATGTGCCTCTCTTAAAAATATTTTTCTTCATTATATTCAAAGCCTCCTAAAAGACAAAATGCACCGTGTTATCACAGTGCATTAAGATAAAATTATTTAATTTAAGCGTATCCGATATACAGTTCAAAGGTATTATTTCCGACTTCTTCCACCCAAACCCAAATAACGGTTATATCCTCGTCTTTGGCATAGCGGTTTAAGCAATCGATTATATCCCTTTCGAGATATTTGCAGTGCGCTCCGGCACGGATCGGATTATCCCAACAGTAAACCGCCTCGCTGTCTAACAGAAGCCCCATGCTCTGAGCGTAGCCTTTTGCAAAGGAAATCCAGTAGTCAATGTCAAAGTCGGTTTCGGTTTCGCTCGGCGTTTCTTCCGTTTCAGGCGGCGCAGGCGTTTCGGTTTCTTTTGGAACATCCGGCTGCGGTGTGGATACGGAATGTTCGGTCTTATCCGCTTTATCGGGCTGTTCGGCGGACTGTGCCGCCTGCCCGGATTCAGAAACAGTCTGAGGCTGTTCGGTGCTGACCGTATCCGTTTCCGTTGTTTCTTTCTGCTTTTCCGGCTTTACTTCCTGCACGGCTTCAGGCGTTGTTTCAACCTCCTTGCTTTCTTTTCCCGCAGGCGCTTCGGATTCAGGGGCGCTTTGAACACTCTCCGAAAAAGAAAACGGCTGCGGCTTATCTTCATTCGGCGGGGCATTGTTGCAGCCTGCAAGCACGACCAGCAAAAGAGCCGTTAAAAAAGCAATCTTTGTTGTTTTCATTGCGCTTCACTCCTTTTCTGTCGCCATTGTAATGCGAAACAGCATTTCAGGCAAAGGTGTGAAACAAGTAATCTTACATCATAGGGCATACCTCCTGTGTTTTGGAATGGTGCGTTCTCCTGAGATAGATTGAGTTAGGTAAGATAGCTGTAATCAGGAGAGATAGATTTATTCTTTCGGATAGTCAGGTAGTTTCAGGGGTTGGAGTGTGAGGAAGGGGAAGAAGAAAAACACACTCCGCCTTACCTGCTGTCACGCTCGGCACGGTTACGCAGAAACTTGTTGTAATGCTCCAGCGCCTTGCAGACATACTCCTCCGTTTGGTTAATGGGGATATTTTTCGGGATCAGGCTTCGCACCCTGTCCCCACGCAAAACAATCTTCTCACGCTGATTCGGCTTTTCCTCACTCATAATCGCAGAGATCGCCTCCGTAGTCAGCTTGCCTTCTTCAAAAAACTTTCGCATACGGATTGCCTGATCGTGGGATGGGGTACAGTCGTTTAAGTCGATTTCGTCCACCAAATCCCTCTGGCAGTCCTCGTTCAGATAGGACAGCTCAACGGCGGGGCGCATTTTAATCCTGCCCTCGTCCACAAATTCGAGCAGTTCAGGAACAAGGTTAGTCAAGCGGATATATCGCTGTATTTGCCTTGCACTTTCTCCAACACTATCAGCAAGTTGTTCATCAGAACGAGTACCGATTAAATTTGCGCCCACTGGGCACAGATTTTCTTTACTCGGTCTGCCTGCCTGTCTTTTCATAGCGTCAAGCCGCATTTTATATGCGTAGGCTTTCTCCGAGGGAAGTATCTGCGACCGTTGGAAGTTGCTTTCGACCATTAAAATCGTCGCTTCATCACGGTCGAGGTCTACTACCTCGCAGCGTAGTGTTTCAAATCCGGCAAGCTCGCAAGCCCTTTTTCGCCTGTGTCCTGAGATAAGCTCGTATCTTCCGTCCTCCTTCTGCCTTACGGTAGCGGGAGTAATCACGCCACGCTCTTTGATACTTTCCACAAGCTGAAACATATCCTCATCTTCCCGCACCTTAAACGGGTGGTCGGGGAAATCGTCGATTTCCTCAAGCGGAATATCCCTGATTTTTGACAGCTTCGCTTCGTCCCTTTCCTCCTGAGAGGAAAACAGCTCATCGAGCGTGTTCGTGGGCAGCGTGAAGTCGCTCTTTCTGCCTGCCATCGGCTAACACCTCCTTTGTGAAATTGGCGTAAGCCTTAGACACCGGACTGTTCGGCTCATAGGCGTAGATACTTGTCCCTTTAGAAGATACCTCAGCGGCTTTTACGGCTGCCGGAATCATGGATCTATATATCCTGATATGGCTGCCGAAATTTTTCCTGAGCGCTTCCACTGTGCTTTTCGCAAGATTTGTCCTTCCGTCCACAAGCGTCAGCAGAATACCGTCGATTTTCAAATCGGCGTTTGTGTGTTTCCTCACTTTCGCAATCGTCCCCAAAAGCTGCGTCATTCCCTTAGCGGGAAGATACTGCGCCTGAACGGGGATAATCACGCTGTCAGCCGCCGTAAGAGCATTGAAAGTAATCATACCCAAGCTCGGCATACAGTCTATGAGGACATAATCGTACTTGTCTTTTACAAGGCTCAGATAACTCTTCAGGACACTCTCCCGGCTCATTGCTGTAACAAGCGTCATTTCCAATGAAGATAAGCTGAGATTTGATGGTACAAGGTCAACCTTTTCAGCATGGTGCAGGATACCGTCAAAGGGATTTTGTTCCTGCTCCGATATGATTGCCTGAAGCTTCTCCGTCAGTGTTAAAGAGAGACTGTCTGTATCCCTCCAGCCGAGACAGGTCGTTAAATCGCCCTGCGGATCGGCGTCAATCAGAAGCACTTTCTTCCCTTGCATAGCAAGTCCAACGCCCAAATTGACCGTAGTCGTGGTCTTACCCACGCCGCCTTTCTGATTGCATATAGCAATCGTCTTGCAGTTTGACATCTCCGGCTCTTACCTCCTTTCTCAAAATTCACAGCCAGCCTCAATAGGAGGCGGCCATGTAAAACCGCAGTATTTGTTCTCAACACCCCCTGCGGAAAGCAACTCGCTTTGTACGGGAATCACTAAGGTTACAGTTTGCGAAACCATATCATAGGAATCTCACCTCTGCCGGGTACTCCGCCAGCTCCGTAGAGAAGTATCATTATCATTCTGACTGTCATTGCCGTTTCAGTAGCAAGCTGAATTTCAGGTCGGGAGTTCTCGCTCATTCTCCATATATACAATGGAAAAGTCTCGGCGTACCCACCTTCGGGCTATTATCAGAACTAATGTCCTTAGTGCCTGTCTATTCAATTTTCAAGGTACTGAGAAGGGGGAGATTTCGTGTTCGGAAATTAGTCCCTTCACTTATTTGGAATTGAAAGCCGAAATGACACCCTATTTTTGCAAAATTTTTTGAAAAAAATTTTTTTGAACTTGAAAATTGCCCTAAAAACGCAAAAAAAGCCGCCTGCTTCTCCGTAGAGAAACAAGCGGCTTGGCTGTTTTTTATTCAGATGTATTGAACGACAATCTTTTTCTTTCGGGCTTTCGTGAATTTGATAAGGACTTCATCTACTGCGTCCGTGTATCTACCTTGCTCTATGAGAGCATTTTTGAGAGAAATCAAACATTGTACGACTTGTCTGTACTAATCATCATCAAGATATATATGGAACTTATCATTTTTCATCGGACTGCCTCCTTTATTTTTGCTGTGCCTTTCTCCATTCAAAAAACCTCTGCCGGATAAACGCTATATCTTCATCTTCATTCGAGGTTATGAAAATATGTATGCTGCGAAACGCTTTTTTGATTTTCTCGGCGAAGTCGGCTTCGCTGCTTCCTAATGTATAAGGAATTTTTATGAGTTTGATTTCCCGCTTTCTACATAGGTACGCCTTTAAGGTTTCAATTTCTTCCGTCCCGCTGACTGTCTCAATCGCCGCATTTTCTTCAGGTACATACATTTCAAGCGGTATGCCGATAACTTTGTCTGTATCAAACTGTACCTTTATATGCTTCATTGCCGCATAAAACATAACCGCCAGCTTTGGAAAAACCGTCAGATAATCTTTCTCACATACCGTACAGCCTTTTTCCTCAATCGCTCTTTCTGAAATTTTAGCTTTCCAAGAATGTCCGAGTGAGCATTTCCACCACACACTCCGCATTGAGTTCCTTGATACTTTATTTGGGGAAATGCCTTTGTTCTTTTCATAATCCCATTCTGAAAGAAGATGTGCGTCCGTTGTTGCTAAATCATTATATCCTACCATAACTGCCCGATCTGCACAAACGGGGCATATTGTTCCTCTTATCCGAGCATATACAACCGACTGCCACTCGTTCCCGCACTCTCTGCATTTCCACCAAACATTTTTACGGGATTTCTCATTTATCATATCAGGAGTAAGCGGAAGATTTCGGTCTGACCATTCCTGTGCAAGCTGTGGGTGCGTTGTGGCAAAATCATTAAATCCTTTTAGTAGGATTTGCCCACTGCAATAAGGGCATTGGCTACCACCTGAACGAGTGGAAATAAGAGTATTCCATTCGTGACCTTTGCTGCACTTCCACCATACCTTTCGATTCGCAAAAACTGTAACCATATTAGGCTTTAATGGGTAATTTCTCTCAGACCACTCAGAAGCGATTAGAGGGCGTTGTGAAGCAAGGTCGTTAAATCCCTCCAAGACCTTGTTATGAGAGCAATACGGGCAGCCTGTGCCGCTTATTGCCCTACTCTTAACCGTAGCTGTCCACTCGTGACCGCATTTGCCTTTCCAAATTACTTTTTTGTGTGAGCCTACCGTTACCATTGTCGGCTTTAGAGGATTATTCTTGCTCGACCATTCAGCAGCCAGTTCCGGCTTCAGCGTTACTAAATCATTGATACCTTCCACGGCTCTTGCTCCCGAACAGATTGGGCATTTCTCACCGCTTGAACGAGCCTTTACGCTGGTCTGCCATTCGTGACCGCAATTTCCTATCCACCAAACTACTTTGTTTGATCCATATGTAATCTTATCCGGCGTAAGCGGCAAATTTCTCTCCGACCATTCCGCAACAAGCTCAGGGTGTACCTCTGATAAAAGATTACTCATATCGAATCCCCTCCTTCCTCTGTGATTACATTATATTGGGAGAGGGGATTTTTTCGTAGTTTGCGAATATCCCTATAAGCAAAAAAGACCTTGAAAGAGGTTGCTCTCTCAAGGTCTAAATTCAAAATTATGCGATTTTTTTGCCCCTTCACACTTTCCTGCACAAAATGATGTAAATTTGATGTAGTAGTGTACTTTCAGGGCATTTTCCGGATATATAGTACATCCCGTTTTCACAGGCAAAACGGTACAGCTTAGTAGAGCTTTGCGCCTGCCGGGATGTGGTCGTCCACCATCAGCAGATGGAGTTTTTCTTCGCCTTCCTCGTGGTGTACCGCACTGATCAGCATACCGCAGGAGTCGATCCCCATCATCGGTCTTGGCGGCAGGTTGACGATTGCAATACAGGTCTTACCCACCAGTTCTTCCGGCTCGTAATAGGCGTGAATCCCGCTTAAAATCGTGCGTTCCGTGCCTGTTCCATCGTCCAGCGTGAATTTGAGCAGCTTCTTGGACTTGGGCACGGCTTCGCAGGCAAGCACCTTGACCGCCCGGAAATCCGACTTGGCAAACGTCTCAAAATCCACGAAATCCTTGAACAAAGGCTCGATTTCCACTTTGGAGAAATCGATCTTTTCCGGCTCGGCTTTTGGGGCTTCAGGCTCGGTTTTGTTTACACCATTTTCGTCCTTTACACCACCCAAGGGCTTCATCGTGGGGAACAGCAAAACGTCACGTATGCTGTAGGAATCCGTAAGGAGCATAACAAGCCTGTCTATTCCGATGCCGAGGCCGCCCGTCGGCGGCATGCCGTACTCCAGCGCGGTAACGAAATCGTGGTCTATCATATTTGCCTCGTCGTCGCCCGCCTCACGCAGTTTCATCTGCGCCTCAAAGCGCTGCATCTGGTCTATCGGGTCGTTCAACTCGGAATAAGCGTTTCCGTACTCGCCGCCCATGATAAACAGTTCAAACCTTTCGGTAAGCACCGGGCAATCCGGTTTTCTCTTGGTAAGGGGACTGATCTCCACGGGATAATCCATAATGAACGTGGGCTGAACCAGATTCTTTTCCACAAATTCCTCAAAGAAAGAATTCAGAACATCGCCCCAGGTTTCCTTGCCGTTTTGCACTTCTATGCCCTTTTCTTTTGCGATGGCAACCGCCTTTTCATTATCGGACATAAATTCGGCAAAATCAATGCCGGAGAATTTTTTAACAGCCTCTACCATCGTCATTCTCGCAAACGGGGTTTCCAGATCGATATCCGTGCCGCAGTACGTGATATGCAGTGTGCCGCAGGCGTCCTGCGCCGCCTGGCGGATCAGCGCCTCCGCGATATCCATCATACCGTGGTAATCCGTATACGCCTGATAGAGTTCTATACAGGTAAATTCGGGATTGTGGCGAACATCCATACCCTCGTTTCTGAAGTTTCTGCCGATCTCATACACTCTTTCCATGCCGCCCACGATCAGCCTTTTCAGATAAAGTTCCGTTGCGATGCGCAGGTACATATCCAGATTCAGCGTATTGTGATGCGTGATAAACGGCCTTGCCGCCGCGCCGCCGGGGATCGTATTGAGCATCGGGGTTTCCACCTCAATGAATCCGTGGCTGTCCAGATAATTCCGGATGGAAGTGATGATCTTGGAGCGTTTGATGAAGGTATCCTTAACGCCGGGATTCATGATCATATCCAGATAGCGTTTTCTGTATCTTGTATCCGTATCGGTTAAACCGTGAAATTTTTCCGGCAGCGGAAGAAGAGATTTGGAAAGGAGACGAATCGTTTTTGCGTGAACGGAGATTTCCCCCGTGCGGGTCTTGAAAACATAGCCGCAGATCTCAACAATATCGCCTATATCCCATTTTTTGAACTCGGCATATTCTGCCTCGCCGATATCGTTCATGCGCACATAGACCTGGATTTTTCCTTCCCTGTCCTGCACATCAATGAAGTTTGCCTTGCCCATATCACGCCAGGTCATAATCCTGCCGCAGATATGAACGTCTTTGCCCTCAAGGGCGTCATAATCGTTTTTGATACCGGCGCTTTCCGCTGTCTGCGTAGCCGTAGTGATCTCAAACGGATCTTTTCCCTCCGCCTGAAGCGCGCGGAGCTTGTCCACACGGATCTGCCTTAATTCGTTTTCAGACAGCACAACTTCTGCCACCGCCATCGGCGCGGCGTTTGCGTTGTTGCCGATGAATTCTATATTTTTGAGCGCCTCATCCTCCGTATCCGCGCTGCCTGTGCAGGCAACCGCGCCGGTCTGGAGAAAGAGGGTATATTTTACCTTATCCCCGTCCTGCTCAATCAGGTATTTTGGGTTGGTCTTTTCCTCGTCGTTGTGCAGGGTGTTCTGCACTTTCATGCGGCTGTTTTTCTTAACCGCCTTCACACCGCGCCTGCACTCCTCCTCCTTTTGGAACACGGGCGACGCGGCATATATTTTTTCATCCTCTTTAAAGACGAAAGAAAAAGTGTTATCGGCATTTTTGCTGATTTCAAACTTTCCCGCCATATATTCTACCTCTTATTCAATATTCAAAATTTCATATTCAAGATTTCCGATCGGTGCCTCTACGGTTACGGTTTCTCCTATTTTAGAGCCGATCAGCGCCTTGCCGACCGGGCTTTCATCAGAGATTTTGCCGTTGGACGGATCAGACTGCGCAAAGCCTACGATCTCGTAAACGGATTCATTGCCGTCTGAAAGGCGCTTTACGGTTACTTTTCTGCCGATCGTAACGGCGTCCGCATCCTCAACGTCTATGATCTCGGCATGATCGATCTGATACTCAAGTTCGGTGATCCTTGCCTCGATCTTTGCCTGCTCTGATTTTGCCTCGTCATACTCACTGTTTTCGGAAAGGTCGCCGTAAGAACGGGCAACCTTCAGTTTTTCGGCTATATCGATACGGCCCTCTGTTTTGAGCGCCTCCAGTTCTTTTTCCAGTTCCGCTTTGCCTGCTGCGGTCATTTTAAAGGTTTTAGCTGCCATAATAAAATGATACTCCTTTACCATATTTTAATCACTTAATTATATATTATAATATATAGGATGTCAAGTAAAGTAAAATGACGCGGTTGTAAACAATTTGAAATCTAAAAATTATATTTACAGCCTTAAAAACGCAATATGCACAAATTCTGCTTAAACTAATATCCCAAGTCCTCATTGATCAGCAGGATCACGTATTCGCCGGTCATTGGCGGCGCCCAAAGAACACAAAGCCCGCGGCAAATCCTCTGCGAACTGTTACAATCATAGCATTTATCCGCCTTAACTGCGCACGGCGTTTTTGCGCCGACTCTTTTGGCGTTCAGCGGCGCCGCCGGAAATTCTTTGATGCCAATAGACCGTATTGCTTTTAGATAAAATCTCATACAGTTTCATTTGTTCAAGCGTTATGGAACCTCCAAAGCCGACTGTTTTATTTTTTATCTCTTTTCCCAAATATTCCGCTGCGTCACGCGCTGTTTCAAACTCTGAAACTTTATACCCCAAATTCCGAAGTTTATCAGTAATTGCTGAGAAATCCATATTTTTTCTTTCCATTCTTTTAACCCGAACTACGCTGCAAAATACTATTTGTTAACGCAATACTTTAACACAAATCGCTAAAAAAAGCAAAAGCACAGCGGGAGAACCTGCTGCGCTTTTATAAAGATTCCGTTTGCAAACCGATCAGTCGTTGGGGATAAACGCCTTATGGACGGCGGAAACGGCTCTGTCCGCATCCTCAGCGGCGATGATGACGGAGATCTTGATCTCTGAGGTAGAGATCATCTGGATATTGATATTCTGGGCATAGAGCGCCTCAAACATTTTGGAAGCCGTGCCGGGGTGGGATTCCATGCCGGCGCCGACGATAGAAACCTTGGCAACATCCGTGGAGCATTTGATCTCCTTATCCCCGATTGCGTCCATTTCACGCAGCGCATCTATGGCAACGGGGCCGTTTGCCTTGGAAACGGTAAAGGTAAGATCTTTCGTGCCGTCCCTGCCGACGGACTGAAGAATAATATCCACATTAATATTTTTCTGGGAAAGTTTTGAGAACACCTTAAATACAACGCCGGGGATATCCTCAAGACCTACCACCGAAATCAGGGCAACATCCGTATCTTTTGTTACGCCTCTTATAAGCATTTTTTCCATTTTTACTTTCTCCTTAACAATTGTTCCCGGAACGGGGTTTAAAGATGACAGAACTTCAAGTTCCACAGAATATTTCTTCGCCATTTCAACGGAGCGGTTATTGAGCACCTGTGCGCCGAGTGTGGCGAGTTCCAGCATTTCATCATATGTGATCTCATCCAGTTTTCTGGCGCCCTCCACCTTGCGCGGATCCGCGGTGTAAACGCCCTCTACATCCGTAAAGATCTGGCATTTATCGGCATGCATGGCGGCTGCGATGGCAACGGCGGAAGTATCCGAGCCGCCGCGGCCGAGGGTGGTAAGATCATCATATCTGTTGATGCCCTGAAAGCCGGCAACAACAACGATATTGTGCTTTGCGATCTCCGCCTGAAGTCTGTTTGTTTTGATATTTTTAATACGCGCCGCGCCGTAAACGGAATTGGTATTAAAGCCCGCCTGCCAGCCGAGCAGCGAGATAACGGGAAAGCCGAGGCTTTCGATTGCCATGGCAAGCAGAGAGATGGAGATCTGCTCGCCCGCCGCAAGGAGCTGATCCATTTCTCTTTTTGCGGCTTTCGGATTGATCTCCATGGCTTTTGCGATCAGGTCATCCGTTGTATCACCCTGGGCGGAAACAACAACCACAACATCGTTGCCCGCCTTATAGGTATCCGTAACGATGCGCGCAACATTCATCACGCGCTGTGCGTTCGCAACGGACGAGCCGCCGAATTTCTGAACTATAAGTGACATAAACTACGTATCCTCCGAATCAATAATTTGTTACTTTGATTACATTGAGCACCTTGGAATCGCCGAGTATCTCATAGAGTTTTGCCTGCGTCATGGAATCCGTAATAAAGGCGACCTCATCAGACGGCTGCCCTTTTCTGGACAGGAATTTCACATCGTTAAACATACTCATGACTTCGGTTTCCGAAAGTTTTGCCCGCACATAGAAAGGCATTTCCAGCTGCGTTTTATAATCCACAACATAATCCTCTTCGCCGGGGCCCCAGCCGAACACCTTTCTTCTGTCTATATGTTTGGCGCAATCCACCATATCGGCAACAACAGCGGATGCCGTGGGCAGTTTGCCTGCGCCCCTGCCGTAAAAGCACACGTCGCCGACCGCGTCGCCGCGCACAAGAATGGCATTGAAAACATCGCGCACACTTGCAAGCTGGCTGCCGTTATAAACAACGGCGGGGCTCACAAACGCGGCAATATTATTTTCGTCTATATATTTGATCTGCCCAAGCAGTTTGATCACGCCGTTTGCAGAATGAATATAGGAAACATCCTCCAGCGTGATATTGGAAATGCCCTCCGTTTCCACCTGCGAGGGATAAACATGTTTGCCGAACGCAAGAGACGCAAGAATGCAGACCTTGCGGCAGGCGTCGTGCCCTTCAATATCGGCAGTGGGGTCTTTTTCCGCATAGCCGTTTTTCTGGGCGAGCTTGAGCGCGTCCTCAAAGCTCATATCATCCTCAATCATCTTGGTAAGGATAAAATTGGTGGTGCCGTTTAAGATTCCCGCGATGCCCTCGATATGGTTTGCGGCAAGGCACTGCGACATCGGGCGGATGATCGGTATACCGCCGCCCACACTTGCCTCAAACAAATAATTCGTGCCGCTTTCTTTTGCCGTTTCCAGCAATTCCAGCCCTTTCTGGGCAACAAGCTCCTTATTTGAGGTAACAACGGATTTGCCGGCTTTAAGCAATTTCATCGTAAAATCATATGCCGGGTTTATTCCGCCCATGGTTTCCGCAACGACTTTGATCTCCGGATCGTTGAGGATCTCGTTAAAATCCTTAGTGAGTTCCTGTTCGTGCGCGTCGCCCGGAAAATCACGCAGATCAAGTATTTTTGCGATTTCAAGTTCGATACCGCCTGAACGTTTTGAAATTACGTCTTCATGCGTATCTATCACTTCGGCTACGCCGCTGCCAACAGTACCGTAACCCATGATTGCAACTTTCATATTGAACCTCCTGCATCAGTTGTTTAAATGAACGGCACGAACGCCGTTTACTGCATTCAAGCAATCCATAAGCGCATCCACATCCACGGACATTTCCGCCGTATAAACCGCCAAAGAAACATCCGCCACACCGTTTTTCGGCACGCTTTGATTAATAGAAAGCACATTTGCGCCCAGGCGGTACAGTTCCGCTGTGACCGCGGAGAGAACGCCTTTTGTATCTTTCAGTTTGAGGGAGAGCGTGAGCATTTCTCCCCCGTTCTGCGGATCATACTCAAAAATGCCGTCTTTATATTTATAATATGCCGAACGGGATATTCCCGCCATTTTCGCCGCCTGCGTGGCGCTTGCGGCTTCACCGGACGCGAGCAGGGACTTTGCGGTAACCACTTTTGCATATACCGCAGGCAAAAGTTCCTGATTGACCAGAAGGTACTTAAATTTCGCCAAATCTGTCCACCACCCGTGTACAACTGTTTTGCTATGAAACACACTTTAGATATAATATCACTAAACCATAAAATATACAAGCATTTTTTTAATTTTTTTTAAATATTCTTGATTCTTGTTGATTAATGAACTATTATTGAATTAGAATAAATAAAAAGAGGAAGTTAGAGGATCTTTTCATGACGGAAAAAACAGAAAAAAAGCGGGCGTTTCTGATCAACCTGCTCTTCATTGCGGCGGTGCTTGGCCTGATATATGTATTTTTTAAATATCTGTTTTGGCCAGTTGCGCCGTTTTTGCTATCCTTTTTCTTTGCCATGCTGCTGCAAAGGCCGCTGCGATGGCTTACAAAAAAAACAAAAAACAAAGGCAGAGGGATCTGGTCTGTTGTGCTTGTGCTGCTGTCCATTGCCATTATCCTTGTGCCGGTCATTCTGATCATTTACAATTTGATCGGTGAACTCAGGGAATTTGTTTCCTATCTGATCCAGCAGCTTTCCGATTTTCCGAAATTTCTTGCGGATTTGCAGGAGATTCTGCTGAAAGCGATCAGTTTCCTGCCGGACGATCTCTACATCGCCGCAGCAGAAAAGATCACTCAGATCATCAGTTCCCTTACCACGGATTTTGACATCAGCGCCCTCGGGCTGAGTGCGGATACCGTTCGCAACACCATTACAAGCGGAGTCAGCGGAATATACAATGTGGCAAGAAACGTACCCTCAGCCGTTATCGGCATTGTGATCGGGATCATTGCCTGGATCCTTTTTGCAAAGGATTATGACAGAGTTGTCGGTTTTATACAGCTGCAGCTGCCGGAAGGCAAAAAGAATCTGCTGGTTGAGGTCAAACAGGTATTCTCCAACACGATTTTTAAAATGGTTCGCGCCTATCTGCTGATCATGTTCATCACGTTCTGCGAACTCTCCATCGGCTTTACGATTCTGAGCGTTGCGGGAATCATGAACAACAGTTATATCTATTTAATTGCGCTTGCGATCTGTATATTTGACATTTTACCCGTTGCAGGCTCAGGCGGAATACTGATCCCGTGGGCGATCGTTTCCCTGATCATGGGCAACACGGCGCAGGCGATCGGACTGCTCGTGATCTATGCCGTGATCAGTATTATACGGCAGTACATTGAGCCAAAGATCGTTGGGGACTCGCTTGGAGTCAATCCGCTGATCACCCTTGCAGGGCTGTATTTCGGGCTGAAACTCTTTGGCGTTCTGGGCATGTTTATCGTGCCGATCCTGCTGATGACGTTAAAGGCGTTCAATGACACGGGCAGAATACACCTTTGGAAAACGATGAATCCGATTCCCGTGGCGGTAACGGCGCCAAAAGAGCCGAAAGCCAAAAAAAGTTTCTTTAAAAAACGCAGAAAAAAAGAGACGGAAACAGACCGTTCCGACGCTGAGCAAAGCGAACATGACGCACAATGACAAACATGCCGCCTGAACCAATCAGGCGGCATGTTTATGTTTAACTTTAATATAAAATGCAGAAAGATTTATACATTGAGCAGTTGGAGCACCTGTTCCTTGCTGATGAGGCCGATGCTTTTATTTACCGTTTGCCCGTTTTTAATGACCACCAGCGTGGGAATACTCTCGATCCCGAACATGGAAGCCAGATCTGACGCCTCATCCACATTGACTTTGCAGACTTTGACATCACTTAACGTCTCCGCCACTTCATCAATAACCGGGCTCATCATGCGGCAGGGACCGCACCATTCCGCCCAGAAATCGATCAGAACGGTCTTATCGCTCTGCATAACTTCTGTTTTAAAATTATTGCGGGTAAGATTTACGATTGACATAACGATCCGTCCTTTCCGGTCAATCCTTGGATTTGTAATAGAGCATACAATGGCAGAATCCCTCAAAATCAGGGTCCGCGATCTGCTCCCTGAACTCGCGGCACACACATTTGTTTTCTTCCGTGCGCTGCAAACGGCACGGGCAGTAGCCGCCTGTTCTTTTCAGCCCCTCTTTAACCGTTTTCACCGTTTCTTTATCGGGATTCAGTTTAACAGACAAAAGATCACGACCTTTGCAGATTTATTCTTCATAGCCCTGAAGAAATTCTTTGGTGCGCGCGAATTTAGGCGAATCAAACACCTGCTGCGGCGTGCCCTGTTCCAGGATCACACCGCCGTCCATAAATATGACCTGATCGGAAACATCGTGCGCAAATTTCATTTCATGGGTTACGATCACCATGGTCATATTATCCGCGGCAAGGCCCTTAATAACTTTCAGGATTTCGCCGGTCAGTTCCGGATCAAGCGCGGAAGTCGGCTCATCAAAGAACAGCACACGCGGGGAAAGGCAGAGTGCTCTTGCGATAGAAACACGCTGTTTCTGCCCGCCGGAAAGCTCGCAGGGGTAAGCGTCCTTTTTATCCGAAAGGCCGACTTTTGCAAGCAGCGAAGCGGCTTTTTCCTCTATCTGCGCAAAAATCTCTTTTTTATTATGCTTAAATTTAGGATCTTCCTTTGCAAGCAGTTTCGGCGCCAGAAGCAGATTATCCATAACGCTATATTGCGGAAACAGATTGAAATCCTGAAAAACAAGGCCGAAATTAAGGCGCATTTTTCTGATCTCCCTCTCAGAGACCCTGCCTTTCTGAGACGCGTCAAAAATCACATTCCCATCCACGGCGATCGTGCCCTCATCCGCTCTTTCCAGAAAATTGAGGCAGCGCAGCAGCGTGGTTTTACCGCTGCCGGAAGAGCCGATTACGGAAAGCACCTCTCCCTCCTCAAGAGAAAAAGATATGCCGCGCAGGACTTCATTATTCCCGAATTTCTTTTTAATATTGTTGATTTCAAGAACAGACATAATGATTAACCCTTATAATAATCCATTTTCTTTTCAATATAGTTGAACAAAAGCGTAAGGATGCCGTTAAACGCGAGATAGAATACCGCGGTGTAAAACAGCGGCCAGATGATACCCTCCAGCTTGATATAATTCTGCGCCATCCAAATGACCTCATAAACGGCGATGATTCTTGCAAGAGAGGTATCCTTTACCAGCGTTATGATCTCGTTGCTCATAGGCGGCACGATCCTTTTGATCACCTGGAAGAGAACGACCTTGAAAAAGATCTGCGATTTGGTCATGCCGAGCACCTGCCCCGCTTCGTACTGACCGCGGGGTATTGCTTCGATTCCGCCCCTGTATATCTCTGAGAAATAGCAGGCGTAATTGATCACAAACGCGATCAAAACAGCATTGAAACGCTCCATCAGATCCCAGCCGAAGATCAGGCCGGGGCCGTAATATACAACGATCAGCTGCAGCATAAGCGGCGTGCCCCGGATGACCCAGACAAACGCTTTTGTTATAAACTTAAGCGGCAGGAATTTGCTCATGGAACCGAAACTGACGATAAGACCAAGCGGAAGCGCGAACACAAGCGTGAGCGCAAACAGCTTTGCCGTCATTCCGAATCCCTCAAGCAGATCCTTTGTTACCGAGAGAAACAAATCCATATCCATAAGATCCATTTACCTTTCAAAGCCTGAGGGCAGAGAGATACCCCCCCTGCCCTCAGAAGATATTTAAACGATATTTCGAATGCGTATCACGCGCCCGCATTAAGCAAGGGCAAGCTGATACTTATCGGCAAGCTGCTGAAGGGAGCCGTCCGCCTTCATCTCTTCTATAATCTTATTTACTTCGGCGGTTACGTCAGAATCTTTTCTGAAACCGATGCCGTATTCCTCAGAAGTGAGGGCAAAGCCGGAGGCGAGATCCGCATAGCTTGTGCCGGCGCCCGTCATTGCCTTTGCCATAGTGCTGTCTATTACACACGCCTGAACGGAACCGCTTTCAACCTCAAGCAGCGCGTCAGACTGGGCTGTAACTGTTGTCATGTTATCGGCATAACCGGCAGCCTCGATCGCAGCAGCGCCTGCGGAACCGCTCTCCGCGGCAAACGTAACGCCTGCAAGGCTTGCGGCGTTCGGATAATTGCCGATCACGTCGCTTTTCATAACCAGAATCTGTTCATTCTTTACATATGGTTCGGTGCAGTTCATCGCCGACATAACTTCATCCGTTAAAGTCATGCCGTTCCAGCAGCAGTCGATTGCCTTAGAATCCAGTTCAAAGATCTTATTATCCCAGTCGATCACCTGGAACTGCGCCTCAACGCCCAGCCTTTCGCAGACAGCCTGCGCAAATTCGGTGTCAAATCCCGTCCAGTTGCCGTTTTCATCCTGATAGTTCATCGGCTCATATTCCGTGATGCCGATCACCATAACGCCTTTATCTTTTATGTACTGAAGATCGCTGTTATCCGCATCCGTCTGCGACGCGGAATCCGAGCAGGCGGCAAAGCAGCCGGCTACGAACAAAACGGACAAAAGCACTGCCAAAAACTTTTTAAATTTTTTCATAAGATTTCCTCCGTATATTTGATATGATTATTTTATCGTATTAGCGTGCTAAAGTCAATAGTGAATCTGCTTATAAAATCCGTTTTAAAACCGCAGATATTTATTGCATTGGAATAAAAAATAAGATATGATAAAACCAGAACCTGAAATTTGATTTACGGGTGGCGTTATGAAAAACAGAAAAACAAAGAAAAATATGATTTGCATTGCCGCCGCGGCTGCAGCCGTTCTGCTGGCCGCCGGAATCGTAATTGCCGCCGTTTCTATGCGTGCAAGGCCTAAAATCAGCGATTCGGCATTCCCCTCTGAACGGACGATAGAATATAACGATAAGATCTACACGCCCGCTTTGCCGGTCAGTTTATGCCGGTTTGAAAAAGGCGAGTGTGTTTACAGGCATTTTGATTTATTTGCGACGTCAAAGATCTACACCGTTAAAAACGACACGGAAAATGAGTTTCTGGTCTACTATGAATGGGACAACAATATGCTGTTCACCTCCATCCCTGATTTTGAGGAAAAATACCCGCTCAACAACTATGAAAAAAGCAGGGCAACGGCGGTGGAATTCGCCAACGGTTTTGCCCTGAACGATCCTTATTACACGGAAGACAACGGCGTTATTGATTTTATAAATAACATGAAAAACCATTCAGACGGCACGCAGGCAACATACCCGCTGCGGGAGTCTGACGGATTTACGTGCAAAATATATATTTATATGGACGGCATGCCCGTTTCCGACTGCTGCATAGGCGAACTTGCGCACTATGGCGGCAAATGGATCTTTACTGATGTAAGCACCGAGTTCAGGGCGAAGCCGGTCCGGACGGCGCGGACACAAGAACCTTTACAGGCATTGTGATAACGGATGAAAGCGCAATAGAATATTTAGAAGAATTTTGCGCCGAAAATCTGCCCTATATGCTTGAATCATAATAAATCTTTTAAAACAAGCGCCCTGAATCAAAGGCTTTTGATTCAGGGCTTTATTTTTTCATGACATGAAATTCTGTTATTCCTTTAATAATGTCAAGAGAGAGTAACCCCCCCACGAACGCAGTAAAACAAATTATAGGAGGCTGCGAAAGGGGGGGCTAACAAATGAATGAGATTATAATAATATTAATCTTTGTTTATTTCGTTTCCCTTGTTATAACGCAACGGAAAAAATAAATAGCCGCTACATAAAGTAGCGACTACTAAAAAAACCGGTGCGTCCGAGGTTCCCGCTTTTGCGGTTTCCCTCTTGGCACTCCTATAATACCATAAACAAAATAAAAAGTCAATGCAATGCAGACAGCAAAAGCTGTAAAGTTATTGAAGATGCTTTTTGCCGCCGCTTTCCAACACGAAAAATTTAATTATCTTATTATGCTTTAAAATTTTAGTTTTGGTATAGGTGAGCATCCCCGTATCCCCAACCGCAAAAACATTTTTGCCTGGGGGCAGACTGAATAAAAGCCTTTCGCCGCTTTCCGTTTCAAAAAAGATGTTATCCGTCGTGTATCCGCTAACATAGCCGGAACTGTAATCCCCTCTGCCGAAGCTGCTGCCTGACATGGAATAATCCTGCGTTATTTTTATAACAGTGGCAAATACGGTTACAGGCGGATCACTCTGCCTGTTCAGGAAGTTGTCAAAACAACCTTTTTTAAACAGCAAAAAGAAGATCAAAAAGATAATAACCAATACGATCAAAAGAAGCAAGCCGACTGCGCGATACACTTTTAAGCCCCCATTACACAGGTTTCAAAAGCATTTTATCAAATCGATAAACGATTGTCAATCAAGGTACAAAAACAGGGACTGTTCTAAAACGAAGAACAGCCCCTGAAAAATTTTAGGATACTTCGGCTTAAAGCCCGGTATTCTCGGCAATATATTTTCTTGCCTTAACGGCGTATTCAAACGGGTTTGCTTTGGCGGGATCCTGTTCCGCCTCCACAACGACCCAGCCCTCATAATCATTATCGGCAAGGATATCGAAAATGGGTTTGAAATCCACATCGCCGTCTCCGGGAACGGTGAACACGCCGGCGCGCACCGCATCCAAAAAACTCATATGATTCGGCACAACCTGATTATTGTAAACATCCATTCGCACATCCTTAAGATGAACATGCTTAACACGGTTTATATACTTTTTAAGCACGGGCACGGGATCGATTCCGGCAAAGGTGAGGTGACCGCTGTCAAACAACAGATAAACCAGTTCGGGATCGGTCATCTCCATCAGTTTATCGATCTCCTCCACCGTCTGCACACCGGTGCCCATATGGTGATGCACGGTAAAATACATACCCTTAGAACGCGCGTACGCACCCATTTCGTTAAAGCCTTTGGTTACAATTTCCCATTGTTCATCCGTATAATACGGTTTTTCGTCAAGTATGGATTTATCCAAACAGCCCTGAATGGAGTTGCCCTGCTCGGACGCGCCCACAACCTTGGCGCCGAGTTCACCGAGCATATCGCAGTGCTTTTTGAACGCCTCAATCGTTTCTTCATACGGCTTTGAAGTCAGATAAGAGGAGAACCAGGCATTACAAACCTGAAGGCCTCTGATATCCAGATACTGTTTCAGCACTTTGGGATCTTTGGGGTATTTGTTGCCGATCTCCGTGCCCTGAAACCCGGCGAGCGCCATCTCGCTGACGCACTGCTCAAACGTGTTTTCAGCGCCCAGATCGGGCATATCGTCATTCGTCCAGCCAATGGGAGCAATGGCGAGTTTTACTTTATTTTTATCCAGCATAATTTTTATTCCCTTTCAGAAGATTAATAATCGAATGTTTCTTTAATATGCTTTTGCATATCCTCATAGGCGGCGGCAACCGTTTTGCTCTTGGAGACTTCGGCAACACCCACGCGCCACCAGGATTCAAATCCGGGCGTCATCGTCTTGGGCAGCACCTTAATATCAAAAACTACGGTTTTGGTCTGCTTTTTGGCGTCCGCCAGCGCGGCTCTGAGCTCATCCGAAGTGCGGATCGTGTAGCCTTTTGCGCCGTAGCCTTCCGCGATCTTGGCAAAATCAACGGGGATCTCACCGCCGTCCAGCATACCTGTTTTGGGGTTCCTTGCGCGGAACACGGTGCCAAACGTATCCGTGCCCTGATTGTTCTGCAGATTTTCAATACATCCCCAGCCCATATTATCAAACACACAGATATTGAGTTTTAAGCCCTCCTGAAGGGAAGTATACAGTTCGGAATGCGCCATCAGGAAAGATCCGTCTCCGCAGAACGCGTAGACATCCTTTTCCGGCTCGGCAAGTTTAACGCCAAACGCGCCGTTGATCTCATAGCCCATATTGGAATAGCCGTATTCCATATGATAGGTTCTGCTGTTTTTGGGTCTGAACAGGCGCTGCATATCGCCGGGAAGCGAACCTGCAGACGCAACGGCAATATCGCTGTCGCCCATAAATTCATTGATGATACCGAGCGCAAGCGTCTGATTCAGGCCGCCGGGCAGTTCGGTTGAATAATACTCGTCAACAATGGCGTCCCACTCTTTTTTAGCATTGGCGATTTCGTCTTTATATTCTGTTTTATAGCCCTCGCACGCGCCGGTGAGCGCTTTCAGAGCTTCTCTGGCATCCGCCACAATCGCTTCCGCGTCCATTTTATACGCGTCAAACGGGCAGATATTGATTCCAAGGACTTTTCTGTTTTCATTAAACAGCCATTTGGACGAAGTGGTAAAATCGGTAAATCTTGTGCCCACGCCGATGATGAGATCCGCATCCCTGCCGATCACATTTGCGGCTTTGCCGCCGGTAACGCCGATACCGCCCAGATTGAGCGGATGATTCCAAGGCACAAGGCTTCTGCCCGCCTGCGTCTCGCTGATGGGGATAGTATACTTCTCGGCAAATTCCAGAAGTTCTTTCTCCGCGCCACTGTAGCGAACACCGCCGCCGCAGACGATAATGGGCTTTTTCGCCGAGCGGATCAGGGTTGCCGCCCTTTCCAGCTGGGAAGAGGTAATCGGTCTTCTGTCCATATGCCAAACGCGTTTTTGCAGGAAATGCTCCGGATAATCATACGCTTCGCCTTCCACATCCTGCGGCATTGCAAGGCAGACCGCGCCGGTATCCGCCGGATCCGTCAGCACGCGCATCGCGTTAATACACGCCGTCATCAGCTGCTCCGGTCTTACGATCCGGTCATAATAATGGCAGACGCCTTTGAACGCATCCGTAACCGTTCTGCCGTAATTATCAAAAAATTCCGCCTGCTGCAAAACCGGATCCGGCTGGCGGCACGCAAATGTATCGCCGGGAAGAACAAGCAAGGGGATCCTGTTTGCCGTTGCGCAGCCGCACGCCGTTACCATATTTGTTGCGCCGGGGCCGATGGAGGAAACGCAGGGTATGATGGCTTTTCGATCCATCTGCTTTGCATAAGCAACGGCGGCAAGCGCCATATTCTGCTCATTTTTGCCCTGATAAAATTTCAGGTTATGGCCGCCCTGCTCCAGCGCCTGGCCCACGCCGACCACGCAGCCGTGGCCGAAAATGCCGAAGATGCCGGAAACGAACTTGGATTCCACGCCGTCACACTCAATATACTGATTGTCAAGAAAGCGCACAAGCGCCTGGGACATCGTTAATCTTTCTCTTTTCATGCTCAGCATCCCTCGATCTCAGAAAGTTTTACGGGTCTGTGTTCCGCAACGGATTTCTTTGCGGCAAGACCCAGACGAAGCGCCTCCAGCCCGTCATATACGGTGGTCTGGGTTGGCTTATCATTTATAACGCAGTCAATAAACTGGGTCATCTCATCCGTAAAGGACTGCATATATCTTTCCAGGAAGAAATAGAGCGGCTTATCGGAAACGCTGCCGTTCTCATCAATGAAGGCAACATTTGTAGGCGTGTCATTGACCGCGGACGCCTGGCCTTTGGAGCCGAACACTTCCAAGCGCTGATCGTATCCGTAAGACGCCTTGCGGCAGTTATCGATCACGCCGATGGCGCCGCTCTTAAATTTAAGGGCAACAAGGGCGGTATCCACATCCCCCGCCTCGCCGATCGCGGGATCCACCATAACGGTAGCGTTGGCATAAACCTCTTCTACCTCGCCGCCGATAAAGCGCGCCATATCAAAATCATGCACCGTCATATCCAGGAACATGCCGCCTGAAACTTTAACGTAATCGATGGACGGCGGCTCGGGATCACGGCTCGTGATTTTGATCGTTTGGATCTTGCCGATTTTGCCGTCCTGCTCCAGTTTTTTTATGTAAGCAAAATTGTGATCATATCTTCTGTTGAACCCGATCTGAAGTTTGACCCCGGCTTTATCCACGGCGTCAATCACTTTTTTGATCTTTTCAACGGTAAGGTCAACCGGCTTTTCACAGAAAATATGCTTGCCGGCCGCGGCCGCCTCACACGCGATATCGGCGTGCGTATCCGTTGAAGAACAGATGAGCACTGCGTCGATAGACGGATCATTCAGGATCTGATGATAATCCTTATAATAATTCGGAATACCGAGTTCTTCTGCAACCTTTTTTGCGCCTTCCTCATAAATATCGGAAATTGCAACGATCTGTGCCTGCGGAATATGATAGGTGATTGACTTGGCATGAACCTGCCCGATTCTGCCGGCGCCGATAATGCCGACTTTGATCTTTTCCATAAATAAATACCCCTTTTTCTGTTATTTTACGGAAAAAGCGCGGAAAACAAACCCTGCAAGGCGGGGCAAGATATCCGCGGCTTTTCTGTTTTTTAAATTATTTTAATCATAGCACAAGGCAATATCCATTTCAAGATGAAAGTCGTGATAATTTTGATAAATTCAAAAATAAGTAATATTTTGTTATTGAAAAGGTATACAATATTGATTATAATTATAAAGTGTTATAATATATATTTTATTAATTATACATAAACAGGAAGTGTTGAAACGATGACCTATACCTATAAAACGCAGGGCACCTGCTCCAAACTGATCACCATTGATATAGACGAAGACGGGCAGACCATTCAGAACGTAAGTTACACGGGCGGCTGCAACGGCAACTTAAAAGGCATAGCGGCGCTTGTAAAGGGCAGAAAAATAGACGAAGTGAAAAACACGCTTGCCGGAATCAAATGCGGATTCAAGCAAACCTCCTGCCCGGACCAGCTTGCAAAAGCGCTGGACGAAATAGAAAAGAAAAACAACACGCAAGAATGAAAAGGAACTGAATATGTTTAAACTGAAAAGCAAAAAACTGGAACGGGAATTTAATGTTACGGATGGCTTTTTATATGCCTCCCAGATCAAAAACACATATTCCGGTATGAACCTGATCCCGGACGGCAGCGGCAGTGAATTTGAGATCAGATTTAAAGACGGAGATACCTTATCCTCCAAAAGTCTTGCCGTGAGCGAGGCTGTAGAACGGGACGGCAAACTCTTTTTCCGTTTTAAAGAAGAGATGCATACAACCGTAACGATGAGTTACCGTATCGGTTCTGACGGAGAAACGCTGGAAAAGCAGATTGCCATTGAGCAGAGCGAGCCGAAAACCATTGATTACGTTATGCTGGAAAACATCGGGATCGTTAATTCAAAAACGTCCTATACGACAAACGGCGGCGCTACCGAAACGGACGAATTTTACTCCAACCTTGGCCAGCCGTTTTATATTGACAGTTTATTCTTCGGCTGCGTATTTCCCGGAACAAAAAACGGCGTATTCCACGGCAGAGGCGAGATCGTATATTTTATCGGAAAAAGCGCGGAGCGCAAAATCGTTTGCCCCACCACGGTGATGGGCGCTGCAAAGAGCGGCATGATGGTGGATCTGAAAAAAGCGTTTTTTGAATATATTGACCGAATTGCCGTTAAATCGCCGTTTCGTGTGCAGTACAACACCTGGTATGACAGGATGATGGATATTGACGCGGACAACACGCAGGCTGCGTTTTACAAGGTGGAAAGCAAACTCTCTTCAAACGGAGTTCCCCCGCTGGACGGCTATGTGATTGACGACGGCTGGAACAATTACAAAGCCGGATTCTGGAGCTTTAACCAAAAAAGATTTCCAAACGGCGTTTTAGACCTCAGTTATCTGACCAAATGCCTTGGCAGCAGTTTCGGGCTGTGGCTCGGGCCGCGCGGCGGATATAATTTTAACTCCAAATTTGCAAAGCGGATCGAGCGCGCCGGAAACGGTTACTACAACGCAGAATCCGACGACATCTGCGTATGCTCCAAAACCTATTTGAACAAACTGAAAGATTTTCTGGTGCAGACGACAAGGGAAAACGATATTGCCTATTGGAAACTGGACGGATTTGCGCTGAAGCCGTGTAAAAATTCGAAACACGACCACATTACCGGCGGCGACCACGATATGTATTACATTACGGAACTGTGGCGCAGGTGGATCAAGATCTTTAAAGCGCTCAGGGAAACGCGCAGCGCGCAGGGCAAAGATCTTTGGATCAACTTTACGTGCTATGTAAATCCGTCGCCATGGTGGCTGCAGTATGTAAATTCCATCTGGCTGCAAAACAGCAAAGATATCGGCTTTGCCGAAAATTATCCGGAGGGCGAACAATCCCAGGCGGATGCTGAAATGACCTACAGGGATTCTGTTTACTATGATTTTATTGTAAACCGAGGACTGCAGTTCCCGATGGGCAATCTGTATAATCACGAGCCGATCTACGGTCGTGAGGCGCATCTGGACTACACGGACGCCGAGTTTGAAAAGGCATTTTTCTGGAACGCCTGCCGCGGCGCCGCGCTGAATGAACTGTATATTTCCCACTCCATGATGAATGATGAAAAATGGCGCATCCTTGCCCGCGTTCTGAACTGGCAGCGCGCAAACCATCCCATTTTGAAACACGCGATGATGCTCGGCGGCGACCCGGCGGACAACAATGTTTACTGCTACGCAGCGTGGACGCAGGACGGCGAAGGCATAATCGGGCTTCGCAATCCCACGCATGAGGCGGCGCCGCTGACGCTTACGCTAAACAAGCTAATGGGCTGCCCGGAAAGTTTAAAGGATGTGCGCCGTTTCAACGTTCTGAATAAAAACGGAGCAGAGAGTTCAGACCTGTATAACTATAACGACAAGATCAACCTGACGCTTGCGCCCTTTGAAGTAAAGATCTTCCAGTTTGGGAAAACGGACAAAAGATACACCGGCGCAGACGAAGGAAATGATTTTACCATTGTTTTTGACTATGACGGCAATGACGGTGTGATCTGCCAGAACGACGATATCCTGATACGCGTGGACAAAGGCATGATCACCGTGCATATGGGCACGCTGACACTGCGATCTGAAAACTCGATCAGTTCTTCCAGCCACACGGTTACGGTGGTGAGAGAGAAAAACAGAATGGTAAAATTATATGTTGACAGTTCGCTTGACTGCTCAGCATACGAAGAACGCGGAAAAGCCGTGCTTTCCTGCGAATTGACCAGCGGCGCAGAGGGATTCAAAGTGATCCATTCCGCCACGCCATACAACGATATCGTTGAGATCGGCGGCATATTAAAGAAATCAAGAAAGAGGCGCAGAAACTAAATGAAATGCAAAAAATGCGGATTTGACGGCATTGAAGAAAGCGGCGACTGGATCACCTGCCCCAACTGCGGGGCAAAGTATTTTAACACCAGCATATCGCCCGAACTCAGCGCCACAAAACAGATTGACGCCATTGAAAATAAAATGGCGGGAAATTCCGAGCAAAAGCCATATGGAAACGATGATTCCGCCGGCTTAGGGGAAAGCGCGCAAACGGAGGAACCAAGCGGCGGCAAAAAAGGCAAAAAGCAGAAAAAAAAGAAAAGCAAATTTAGGGAAACGATCGATTTTCTGCTGCCGATCATTATTGCCGTAATTGTTGCGCTGCTGCTAAAAACCTTTGTTTTTGCCAACGCCGTGGTACCTACGGGATCCATGAAAAACACGATCGGCGAGGGAGACCGGATCATTGCCAGCCGTCTGGCGTATATAAACAGCGACCCGGAACGATACGATATCATTCTTTTTTACTTTCCGGATGATGAGAGTCAGATCTTTGTAAAACGTGTGATCGGGCTGCCCGGCGAAACGGTAACGATCGTGGACGGCTCCGCCTTTATCACCGATAAGGACGGAAACACCTACGAAACCGACCAGAGTTTCATTACGAACGGCGATCCGATCGGTGATTACGGTCCGTTCTATATTCCGGAAAAAGGCGAAACGATCACAACGGACGGTGTTTTCTGCTACGCTGAAAACGGTATGCGCGTTGGGTATTCGCAGTTCATTGATAAATACTGCGATGTCAGCGCAAGCGGCGAATACACCGTTGCGGAAAACCTGTATTTCTGTATGGGAGACAACAGAAACGAATCGCACGACTCCAGATTCTGGGACAACACCTATGTTGCTGAAAACAAGATTCTGGGCGAAGCGAAATTCAAATATTATCCCAAATTTGAAACGCTGAAATAAAGACACGCACAGAAAACCGGCTCTGCCAAAAGGCAGAGCCGGTTATTTTTTACAACTTATGATTCTTGACTTTCTTTTTCAAATTCCGCTCTCATTTCAAGCACTTTATTGTGGATGGTCTCCTTGCGCTTTCCGGTCAGTTTATAGAAGAAGAAAGGTACGCCGGCAAGGAACATCATAATGCCGTGGAAAACGGTGTAGAAGAACAGCAGCAGTATTCTTGTTTGCAAACTCTGCTCCGGTTCCGGCACCAGATCTGTGGGCTGGATATAACCGATGATGGAATGATCACCGTAAAGTATAATAGGAGCAAGCGCCTGCGCGATCGTGCCGCTGATCATGGTAAAGATACCGATGACGAAAGGCAAAGTTGCGTCAAGCCGTTTACCACCCGTCTTTACTTCAATGTCTTCCAGCACATCAGCCTGGAACATAGACGGCAGCAGATTTGACGCGCCGAACTGAAGGCCGATCAGGAACAGGAATACGATAAACACGATCTGCAAAACCGTGCTTGGGTTGTTGAAATAAATATAGCCGACTGCAAAGGCAATGCCGTTTATGATTACGGAATAGATACCGCTTGCAATATAAAGCACTTTGGAGTTGAACTTTTTAAGCAGGAAGTTTATAGCAAGCATACCTACCGCCGTTCCGATACCGGTGGGCAGGCCGAACCAGAGAAACTGATCTGTGCCGCCGAGAAGCGCCGCGGCAAGGAAAACGCCCATATATGTAGCGATCTGCCTGAAGTTCTTAAGAAACTCGGAAATAATGATGACCCACGCATACTTATTCACAAGTACGTCTTTAATTCCGATCAGCGGATTTTTCTTTTCACTGCTGTATGCTACGCGCTCTTTTATTGCTTTTGTGCCTACAAGCATAAGAATCGTGCCGATCGCGCCGCACAATGCCGCGCCTACAATATACTGCGTGCCCTCATCTTTCCAAATCAGGCCGATAACAAGTATAATAACAAGGGGCGCCGAGTTGCCGACGGCGGAACAGATACTTCTGAAAGAAATAACAGTATCTCTCTCCTTAAGATTGGGTGTAAGAACAAACGCAACTTTATTGATAGAATCGCCGAAGTTGGTTGCAACCGCCCAGAGAACGGCTATTGTTGTTACATACACAAGAAGCAGATTTCCCGAAAGCGCGGGCGGCGCCCAGAAACTTAGCACGAGCAGAACGCCGCACGGAATAGCAACTGCCAGCGCGAGCGGGCGGAATTTACCCATTTTGCCTGGTCTTCTGCCGTCTATATACATAGTTATAAAGAAATTAAGAACAAACGGGATGATATTCACAAGCGTGTTAAAGAGCGAGACCTGGTTTTGATCCAGCCTAAGCACGTTAACAAGATAAGCGCTTCTGTAAGAGCCGATCATGCCCGTCATATTGGTATAAAAGAATACGGCAAACAGATACAGCACGAATTCTTTTGCTTTAACATATTTTTTGTCCTGCGCCAAAGGCGGCGCAACAGCATTTCCCATAAAAAATTACCCCTTAAACATTATTTTTTCAAAACCGCCTCATAATCCATCTGCTTTTCATCGCCGATCATGGACAGAACAAAACCTTTGATATCCGCGAGCAGCGGCTGATTTTTGCCGAGTTTGTTTTGAACGATCCGCAGCACCGGTGAAAGCCTGTCAAACAGTTTTGAAACCGCGCTGTACATAGGCGTGCCTTTTACATAAGGCTCATTGCCCACAAAAATATTTCTTACGAATTCTACGATCGTATCCTTAAGCAATCTGTGGCGGATAGAATCATCCACTTTAAAGCAGAAAATCCTGCCGACCCCGCCGAGCGTCAGTTTTTTCAGGATTCTGCCCGCTATGGTAACAGGCACTTTTAATTTTTTATTCTTCTCCGGGCCTCCGAAAAGCCGTGTGAAAAACGCAAAATCATCCGCCATAGCGTCCACGATATCGAGGATCATTCTGTCAAACCGCCACTGAAAATATTCTGCAGCAGTTCTGCCGCCCTTATCCCAGTTAAAATCATCAATGGTGAATGATTTTACCGTTACGTTTTCATCGTCAATGACAACGCGCCTGTAAGCGCACGGGCAGCCGACAAAACAGCCCGTTTGAATATCGGTTATCGTGTTGCCTTTTGCGGTCTTATATTGAGTAAGCGCCTGCGCGTGCATATGCCCGGTAAAGATCAGATTCATACCGGCATCGGCAAATTCGTTTGCGCGTTTTTCCCAATCTGTCAGTTTTGCATCGCCTATAAAATTCATAACCGGTGAAAACGGCAGCAGCGGATAATGGGTCATTGCAAATATGTAATCCCCGGCATCATGCGCCTTTTTGATCTCTTCAAGCGCCCACTGCATCTGATCATCCCAAAGGCCTTTAAAGTCTTTACAGTCGCCGTCACAATTCAGCGCCAGCAACCTGTAACCCGGCTGTAACTGAACCACATAAGACATGGAATTTTTATGTTCTGAAATTGCCTCGTCAAAGCCGAAATCCTTATAAAAATCACGCAGATCTTTGCGATCCATGCCCCTGACCGGGATCTCTTTTTCTCCGTCAAACTCAACGGGATTTTCCGCATAGTCATGGCGGGCAGTGATCAGGTAGATTCTTTTCCCCTGCTCTTTTAATTTATAAAGTTTTTCTCTGAAGCCAACATGACTCTGATATTCGCCTCTATAAACAAGATCGCCCGGAATAAGAATGATATCCGTATCCTTATCCGCGGCGATCTGGGCAAAGCCGGAATCAATGATTGCGCCTGTTTCGGCAACACATTTCTGATCCGTTCTGCTTCGTCTTTCATATGCAGGCCCGCTGGCCTTAAAAGAAGTATCATAATAATGAGTATCTGTAACAAGATAAAACGCAAGTTTTTCCATATAATCACCTTCTTTCCCATATAATATTCTAAACACTTGCGCTTTTTAAGAAACCTTATATAATAAAGTATCACAAAATCACACATAAATCTTGGTTAAATATCACAAAAAGAGTATAATTTATCACATTTTTGCATTCAGCCTGAAATCTCTTGGCGAATATCCCGTGAATTTTTTGAAACAAATCGAAAAATATTGCGGATTAGAATAAGACAACGCATATGCGATTTCCGTTACCCTCATATTGGTATTCAGCAGATAATATTTAGCCAGATTAATCTTGCATTCCAGATAATACTGATAAGGCGTTTTGCCGAATTTCTCCGAAAAGACATTAATAATATGATTTTTTGAATAATTCATATAACTGCACAGGGCGTCCAGATTAAATTCGTCATCCAGATGATTATCTATATTTCGTTTGATCCTTTCGGCAAAATCAAGCTGACCGACCGCCTTTTTTTCATAAATGGCGGAAAAGATCTTAAACAGTTCTACCCGGAGCAATTGTTCCGCCTCCGCCAGATCTTCCGTATTAAAAGCAATATCAAATATATGGCGGAAGTTTTTTTCCAAAAAACAGCCTTCAAATATATACGTATCCGCGGGCAGATAGTTCTCTATCAGCGCATCTGCCAATTTTCCGTAAAAAGAAATAAAATATTTATGCCAGCCGTTTTCCTTTTGAGAATAGTAATGATGCTTACTGCCCATAGGTAAAAAGAAGATATCGCCTTTTTTAGGATGAAACACCTTGCCGTTAATCTCCAGCGTGCCATACCCATCCACAATATATTCAAAGGAAGTAAGATCGCTGCAATCCCTGCTGATATCAAATTTCTCATCGCAAAGTGTTTCGCCCACAAAATTAATGGAAAGCGGGTTAAGATTGATCTTATCCGGTGTGGGAATGGATATCCTTTTAATATTTTCAAACACAGCAATCACTTCCCAGCAAATGTATCCTTTACATTTTTTATATATAAAAACATTATAACAAAAACGGGACTTCTTGTGAAGTCCCGTTTCGTTGATTTTAACATATTGTTTCAACAAATTGCATAAAAACTTGTTGATCTTTATGAATTATGCCAAATCAGTCTTTTTTAGGAGCGTAATACTCAACCGTGCGAAGAAGATCATTGTACTTAGCAACTGCATTTTCAGCAGCGATATTGAACAATTTATCCGCCTTGTCGGGGAAACTTCTTCTAAGGGAGGAGTAACGTGTTTCTCCGTTGATGAATTCGATATAATCCGCTGTAGGCGCTTTGGAATCCAGCGTGAACGGATTCTTGCCTTCCTCAACAAGCGCCGGATTGAATCTGAACAGATTCCAGTAGCCTGCTGCAACCGCTTTCTTCTGCTCCGCCTGGTTAAACGGCATCTTGATACCGTGGTTGATACAAGGCGCATAGCAGATGATCAGGGACGGGCCGTTATAAGCCTCCGCCTCTTTAAACGCTTTCAGGCACTGGTTGTAATCCGCGCCCATGGCTACCTGCGCAACATAGATATAACCGTAAGACATAGCGATCTTTGCAAGATCTTTCTTCTTGGTTACCTTACCGGATGCGGCAAACTGTGCAACAGCGCCTGTTGGCGTTGCTTTAGAAGCCTGACCGCCGGTATTGGAATAAACCTCTGTATCAAATACAAGAACATTGACATCCTGATTCTGCGCAAGAACGTGATCCAGTCCGCCGAAGCCGATATCATAAGCCCAGCCGTCGCCGCCGAAGATCCACTGGCTCTTCTTGGCAGCATAACTCTTATCCTTAAGGAAGTCCTCAGCAGCGGCTTTCTGCTCGCCCTCAAACGTTGTGGTTTCAAGAGCCTTGATCAGATCCTTTGCAGGCGCGTCATTGCCGCGTGTGGAATGGAATGTATCCAGATAAGCCTGCACTTTATCGCCGATGCCGGTATCTTTAAGCGCAAGCGCGTCTTTCGCAAGTCTTGCACGGATCTGCGTCTGCGCAAGGAACATGCCAAGGCCGAATTCAGCGTTATCTTCAAACAGGGAGTTTGACCAAGCCGGACCGTTTCCGTTCTTATCTACCGTGTAAGGCGTTGAAGGCGCGGAGCCGCCCCAGATGGAAGAACATCCGGTAGCGTTTGCGATATACATCTTATCGCCGTAAAGCTGGGTAGCAAGTTTTGCATAAGGCGTTTCACCGCAGCCTGCGCACGCGCCGGAGAACTCAAGATAAGGCTTGAGATACTGGGTGGAAACGATCGTTTTATCAGACGCAACTTCCGGTTTCGGATCAATATCGCAAAGTGCGTCAAATACAGGCTGATTCTCCATCTGAGAAGCGATCGGCTTCATGGTAAGTGATTTTGTAGGACAAACATTTGCGCAGGATGCACAGCCGGTGCAGTCCAGCGTTGAAATGATGATTGCGTATTTCAGACCGGAATCCTTGGGAACTTTCAGATCTACTGCCTTGGTATTTGCCGGAGCGGCAGCAAGTTCCTCAGCCGTAAGGGCAACCGGGCGGATAACAGCGTGCGGACATACCATTGCGCATCTGTTACACTGCGCGCAGGAAGCAGGCTCCCACTCGGGAACATCTACAGCGATGCCGCGCTTTTCAAACGCAGAGGAGCCCTGCGGATAAACGCCGTCTGCCATATCCACAAATTTAGAAACCGGGATCTTATCCCCTTTCTGGTGATCAACGGGATCCAGAATATCCTTAACGAATTTCTTCATTTCAGGACGGTCTGTATTCACAACGAGTTCTTTTTCCTCATCCACGGCAGTTTTCCAGCTTTCCGGAACGTCTACCTTGATAACTTCCTTGGATCCTCTGTCTATGCCCTGATGGTTTGCAGCAACAACCGCATCGCCCTTCTTGGAGAACTTGGCAGTTGCCTTTGCTTTCATGAGTTCGATTGCCTTGTCTACCGGAAGAATACCGGAAATGGTGAAGAACGCAGACTGAAGGATCGTTGACGCTCTGCCGGCAAGGCCGACTTCTTCCGCGATCTTGATGCCGTTGATGATATAGAAATTAATATCGTTATTGGCGATATATCTCTTCATAGCGGCGGGGAGCTGCTTGTCAAGTTCTTCCGGAGTCCAGATGCAGTTCAAAAGGAATGTACCGCCGGGCACAAGATCCTGAACCATATCATATTTTGTTACATAAGACGGGCAGTGGCAGGCAACAAAGTTTGCCTTGTTAATCAGATAGGTAGAAGTGATCGGGTTGTCTCCGAAACGAAGGTGGGAAACCGTGATACCGCCGGACTTCTTGGAATCATAGAAGAAATAGCCCTGCGCGTATTTATCCGTATTATCGCCGATGATCTTGATGGAGTCTTTGTTGGCGCCAACCGTACCGTCTGAGCCGAGACCCCAGAATTTACAACTGGTTGTGCCGGCAGGCGTTGTATCCACATTTTCGCCGATCTCAAGGGAGAGATTGGTAACATCATCCGTAATACCAACGGTAAATACTTCCTTAGGCTCGTCCGCAGTCATATTGTTATAGATTGCAATGATATGCGCGGGAACAGTATCCTTGGAACCAAGACCGTAACGGCCGTGATAGATCGGGGTTGTCTCAAACTGAGAACCTTTGAATGCCGCAACAACATCCAGATAAAGCGGTTCGCCGATGGAGCCGGGCTCTTTGGTTCTGTCAATAACAGAGATCTTCTTTACGGTTGACGGAATAACGTCAAGCAGATATTTTGCGGAGAACGGTCTGTAAAGATGTACTTTTACAAGGCCTGTTTTAGCGCCTTTTGCATTGAGGTAATCTACGGTTTCAGCAATCGTGTCGCAAACAGAACCCATAGCGATAATGATATGTTCCGCATCCTCTGCGCCATAATAATTGAAAGGCTTGTAATCCGTGCCGATCTTTTCATTAACCATGTTCATATACATAACCGTGGTCTCTACGGCATCGTTATAATACTTGTTGCAAGCCTCTCTGTGCTGGAAGAAGATATCCGAGTTCTCGGCAGAGCCGCGAAGCGTAGGATGCTCAGGATTCAAAGCGTGCGCTCTGAAACGCTTAACATCTTCCATATCCACCATATCTTTCAGATCATCATAATCCCAAACTTCGATCTTCTGGATCTCGTGAGAAGTACGGAAACCATCAAAGAAATGAAGGAACGGAACGGAACTCTTAAGTGTGGAGAGGTGCGCAACTGCACCGAGATCCATAACTTCCTGCGGGTTATTGGAGCAAAGCATTGCATAACCGGTCTGGCGGCAGGCATAAATATCCGAATGATCGCCGAAAATATTCAGCGCATGGGAAGATACGCAGCGTGCCGATACATGAATTACAGAAGAAAGAAGCTCACCGGCGATCTTATACATATTCGGGATCATGAGAAGAAGACCCTGAGACGCCGTGTAAGTGGTTGTGAGCGCACCGGCGGAAAGAGAGCCGTGAACTGCGCCGGCAGCGCCGCCCTCTGATTCCATCTCCTGAACTCTTACATTCTGGCCGAAGATATTTTTGGCGTTCTGAGATGAAAGAACGTCTGTTACTTCCGCCATAACGGAAGACGGTGTGATGGGGTAAATTGCTGCTACTTCTGTAAACGCATAAGAAACGTGCGCAGCGGCATTATTACCGTCCATCGTTTTCTTTTTTCTTTTTAACATTGTAAACAATTACCTCCTAGAACTTCAATGTTCATAAATTACTGTTTCAGACAAACGGGAGACGCACCGCACCGCGGCGCACAGACTTTTTAACAACTCTCCCCATAGCAAAGGGCGCACTACGCCCTTTCTCAGTCCGCACCTATTTTAACACAACGATACCGATAATTCAATAAACATTTTTAATATTTAAAAATATTTTATTTTGCGTTTGATTGTATAATTCGCATAAAATAAACGGAAGAATAAGGAAAGACCAAAAATCAAAACCACCAGTTGAACTGGTGGTTTGCACAGGCCCTAAAAGGGCCGCCTA
>ENA-ORVG01000409-ORVG01000409.1-human-gut-metagenome-genome-assembly--contig:-NODE-409-length-60553-cov-5.521670_pt1 | contig 60553 bp, 39 predicted proteins | sample MGYA00242091_ERZ509233 | MGnify/ENA primary metagenome ERZ509233 (study PRJEB26280, sample SAMEA2338840) | human gut metagenome | biome: human gut; feature: human-associated habitat; material: faeces... | reverse complement strand
TGTACTGAAAATAGTTGTCAGTTTGAAGATTAATTCCTGACTAAGTTGACAGGTTGACGGGTTGGCAGGTATTTTTACAACTTCTATAATATATAGGTGTGGAACAAGTCATATAAGTTATTCCACACCTATATATATAATGTTAGAAAAACCAGTGCCAACCCGTCAACCCGTCAAGCGTATGCTCGTATAAGGCCTTAGAGTAGAAGAAAAAGCAATACGATGAAAAGAAGTTAACATAAATTTACATGGCTATATCGGAATTTCAATGTATAATAAAATTAAAACTTGCATTTCTTCAAGTCTTTTACAATCGTTCCTGAAAAAATATCACTGTATCCTTGAGTAGTCTTCACGCTCTGATGCCCTAATAGTTTCTGGACCGTAGTTATTTGTGCCCCATTATAAATCAAAAGGGTAGCATTGGTATGCCGAGCTGTATGAAATGAAAAGTGTTTTTCTATCTTGGCTAACACACCTATTTTTTTTAAATCTTTATTTACGGAGGAATTCGATTTTAGATGAAAAAAATCACTTAAATTTTGATGATATTCTTGCAATAATCGGAGGGCCTTCCCCTGAAAAAGAAGATATAATGGTATGCTGACTTTGGTATCTGTCTTGACGGTTTTAAATATAAGCCATTTCTCTCCTTTTATCGTGACAATATTGCTTTCATTAAGAAGTACAAAGTCTGAATATCGAATTCCCGTGTAACAACAAAATAAAAACGCTTTTAAGCTATGCATTAATGATTTTGGACACGATGAAAGCTCCAGTTTTTCCAGTTTCCTTATTTCTTCAGGCAATAAAAAACTATGTTTACTTTGAGTTGTTTTTATTTGGTATTTTCTAAATGGATAATCGTCTGGCTGAATATATCCTCTTTTGATAGCTTCATTAACAAAAGTGCGTAATTGTCTCATGTGCTTGGCGATTGTGTTTGTTTCATACATTCTTTTCCGCATGAAATCTTCAAATTCAAGAAGAAATGTATAGGTTATATCTTCAAATTCAATAGAGGGACGAAAGCGATTGAGTAAATCCAAAGTAGTTAAAAGATTCTTTTTGGTAGTATCCTTGCGTAATGAATGTTCTACCCAGTTTCTACCAAAGAGTAAGAATGTCATTTCTTCAGTATCATTTTGGTGGTTGAAAGTTTTAAAAGCAGACAAGTTGATATAGATACCGCGTTTCCATGATTTCAATTCCTCCCATTGCAATTGCAAAATAAATTCTTCTAACATTCGGTTTAATTCTTCCGAATGCGGATGCTGGATAATTCTACTATGACGGCTGTCCCATTCTTGCGGATTGACATATATTCCTGTCGAAATGTAAACCTTTTTACGCTTCCTGTAAGCTTCCACCTGTATAAGAGCTTTCCCTGATTTGTTTAACTTCTTTTTGCGGTTGTAGACCAATCTGAAATAAATCTTGTCCATATCATGTTGTTTTTAAGAAAATATGCAGATAATATGCAATAAGAAGAATTTTATTACCTATATAGCATCTATTTTAGCTAAATTAAAAGTAACAAGTGTCTGTCAAAAAGGATTCATATTTTAACGTCACAATAAAATACAGACACAAGAAATGCATATCATTTACTTTATAAAAACATACTTTTGCATGAATCTGGCACGTATAAGTGTTAAAAAGCAAGCTTTTCGAGGAGTTTTCATGAAAATGGTATAATTATTTAAAAAGTTATTGTTACTTTTGCGCCCTGTTAGAGTGAATGAATTTTTATTAATGTAAAGTTAAACTTTAAGAGAGATTTTTATGAAAAGAAAATTGATGCTGTTAATGACCTGCCTGATGATAGGCATTGGTCTGGTAAACGCTCAGATTTCGAAGGTAACTGGTAATGTTACTTCTGAAGAAGATGGTTTACCTGTAGTGGGCGCATCAGTATTGGTAAAAGGTACTACTGTAGGTACCGTTACCGACATTGATGGTAATTTTACGTTGACTAACGTGCCAAGTTCCGCCGGAACTTTGGTCATTTCTTTCATCGGAATGCAGTCGCAGGAAGTGAAGATTAAGCCTATCGTAAAAGTGGTGTTGAAGTCTGATGCCGAACAACTTGATGAAGTAATGGTTGTTGCGTATGGTACGGCTAAAAAGTCATCATTTACAGGAGCAGCCGCTTCTGTGGATGGCGCGAAAGCTTTAAAGGATATTCCTGTCACATCTTTTGAGCAGGCTCTTGCTGGTACAACTCCTGGCTTGACAATAAACAGTAACAGTGGACAACCTGGCGCTGCATTAGAAATTCGCGTAAGAGGTACAGGTTCAATGAATGCAACTAATGAACCTTTATATGTAGTAGATGGTGTTCCTGTTGTTTCCGGAGACGTAGCTATTTCAGCTGTTTCAGGAGACAGCAAATCATTTAACATCATGTCCTCTATTAACCCCAGTGACATTGAAAATATTACAGTGTTAAAAGATGCAGCAGCAGCCTCGTTGTATGGATCGAGAGCAGCCAATGGTGTAATCCTAATTACGACAAAAAAAGGAAAAGCAGGAAAGACTCGTATTAACTTTAAAGCAAACTGGGGTTTCTCTGATTGGGCTATGAAAAATCGTGAAAATGTAAATGGTACTCAACGCCGAGAATTAACCTATGAAGGAGCTTATAACGAAGCTGTACTCTATGGTATCCCTGATGCAGACGGCAATTATACTCCAGCCACAGAAGAACAGGCAAAGGCTTACGCTCAGGCTGCAGCCGATACTTATGCACCTGACTATAATGAAAACTGGGAATCTGCTTTATTTCGCAAACATGGTTCCTCACAAAACTACGAATTCTCTGCTCAAGGAGGTGATGAACGAAATTCATTCTTTGCTTCTTTAGCATACAAAAAAGACCAAGGTAAAGCCAACAACTCTAAAATGGATGGATTTATCGGACGTATTAATGCAACTCACCGTTCTGCAGATAATAAATGGCAAATGGGAGCAAATATTTCACTAGCAAAACAGAAGTCTTCTGTTGTTAGTGAAGGAACAGCTTATGCCAATCCTTTCTTCTTGCTTAACTATGTGATTACCCCTAACATACGAATTTATGATGAAGAAGGGAACTATGATATGTCAAACCCAATTATTCAGGCTTATTTCCCTAGTTCACACCCAATAGAAGATTTGCAAAAGGATAAAAATGAATCAAATGTATTTAGAAGTTTAAATAATTTATGGGCTTCTTATGAGATTCTTGACGGATTAACCCTTAAAGAAAATGTAAGTTATGACTATGTATCTAATAGATCACTGACTTATTGGCCTTTAGATTCAAATAATGGTAGCCAAATGGGAGGTATAGGTGCCAATTATATTTTGAACCAAAACAATATTTACTCTTCTACCACATTAAACTATATAAAGACTTTTAATCAGAAGCACAATTTGGATGTATTAGTTGGATGGGATGTGGATGACCGTCGTATTGAGTATGTATTAGCCACACAAGGTGGATATCCACACAATAAACTACCAGAATCTGTCAATGCCGCAACTCCAATGGAAGGAGCTGCTTATTATGAGCAAGACCATTTGCTGTCACTTTTGTCTCGCGTAAATTATGATTATGACAACAAATACTATATATCAGGAAATTTCCGTCGTGATGGAAGTTCACGTTTAGGAGCCAACAACCGTTGGGCTAATTTCTGGTCAGTTTCTGCAGCATGGAGAATGACACAAGAAGAGTTCTTGCATGATTTAAAATGGCTAAACGATTTGAAAATAAGAGCATCTTATGGTATTAATGGTACTCTTCCCAATTCATATTATAGTCATTTAAGTCTATATGGATATGGATATAACTATCAAGACAAACCAGGCTCTGCTCCTACTTCCGTTCCCAACCCTGACCTGTCATGGGAAAAGAATAAGAATCTCAACATTGGATTCGACGCCCGTCTTTTTGACCGCTTAAACATTACATTCGATTATTATACACGTCGTACAAGCGATTTGTTACAAGATGTTCCTACATCAATGGCTGTGGGTTTCCAAACAATGTTGAAGAATGTTGGTGAAATGAAAAATCAAGGTGTAGAAGTAGACATCAACGTGGACGTATTCAAGCATTCACAAGTAAGATGGAATACAGGTTTAGCATTATCACACAATAGCAATAAAGTAACCAAGCTTTATGGAGGAAAAGATATCATTGATGGTACCAGTATTATTCGTGAAGGAGAATCATACTATTCATGGTGGAGCCGTGAATGGGCTGGTGTAGACCCACAAACCGGTGAGGAACAATGGGTATTAAATACAGTCAACGAAGATGGTAGCATAAACAGAGAGTTGACAAAAGACCCAACTCAAGCGCAACGTGTAATTATTGGTAAACCGGATCCTAAGCTAACTGGTGGATGGAGAAACTCAGTTTCATGGAAAGGGTTAGAGTTGAGTATGCTTTTCAACTTCTCATTAGGTGGAAAGGTCTTTGACACATGGAGAACCAGCTATACCGATACCGATGGTTACCAGGTATGGTTTAACATGTCAACAGAGCAGTTAAATAGATGGCAAAAGCCGGGTGACGTAACAGATGTTCCTCGTCGAATCAATAATTATAAATGGGGAAATTATGGAAGCTCACGTTTTATGAAAGATTTGAATTATTTACGCTTGAAATCTTTAAGTCTTTCTTATTCACTTCCACAAAAATGGATTAATAAAGCACAACTAAACAATGTACGCGTCTTTATCTCAGGTAGCAATTTGCTAACTTGGACCTCATATAAATATGCTGACCCAGAAATGCCAGTAAATGGAATCCCAACAATGGGACTTCCCAATCTAAAGACCGTTACATTTGGTATTGAATTAGGAATTTAACAAAAAAAACGATGAAAACAACTATAAATACTATATTTGCAGCTATGCTAACAGGAGCTACATTGTTGTCTTCGTGTGATGATTATTTGACAACACTGCCTAGCGATTCGTTAGTTAGCGAAGGAGCAATTACGACTGAGGAAGATACAAAAACTGCAGTAAATGGCCTTTACCAAGGACTTATCAGTGTAACAGATCCCACAAGTAACGCATCTTATAATTATTATGGAACTGATTTTATCACTCGCCCAGAGGTTGGAGGTGATGATATACAAACCCGCATGGTTGGAGATCGCACCGAGAATTTCTATCGTTTTACCGATAGGCAAAATAATGCCAAAGAATCACTTTGGTATGTTCCCTATGTATTGATAAACCGTGCAAATGTTCTTTTAGAAGCCATTGAAGAAGGTAATATCCCAATGACTGATGTCACAAAAAATTCACAAGGCGAAGCATTAGCTATTAGAGCCTTAGCACATTTCAACCTTCTGATTACCTATGGAACACCTTATCAAAAAGATAATGGAGCATCTTTAGGAGTTCCTGTTGTTACATCAGTACTTGATGCTACAGCTTTACCAGAACGCCTTACCGTTGCGCAAGGATATGAAGCGGTTCTAACAGATTTAACAAATGCTTTAAATCTGATAAGTGAAAATAAGACATACGGTCATATCAATCGTTGGGGAGTAAAAGCCCTAATGGCCCGTGTTAATCTATACAAAGGAAATTATGATGAGGCTTATAATTATGCCAAAGATGTCGTTGAACATGGTGGATACACTTTAGTTCCTAATTCTGAATATATTGAAATGTGGGGAAAACGTGAAAATAGCGAGTCAATCTTTGATTTAGACTTATCCTCTACAATGTATAGTGGATCTAGAGAACTTATTGGAGCCGTTGTTGCACCAAGTTCATATGGAGCAATGGTAGCTACTACAGATTTTTTAAACTTATTAAATGAAGATCCTTCAGACGTACGATTGGGACTACTAATTAATGATAAAGAAGGTAAAAAACGGGTTATAAATAAATACCCGGGGCTTGATGGTAACGTAATTGTCAACAACATCCGGGTTATCCGCTTGTCTGACATTTATTTGATTGGAGCAGAAGCTGCATTAAGAAAAAATACTCCCGACCAAAAACTAGCCGATGAATACCTATATCAAATACGACATCGTGCGAACCCTAACAACACTAAAATTACAGCAACTATTGACTTAATCAAGAAAGAACGCAGAAAAGAACTAGTGATGGAAGGTCATAGACTATATGACATTTTACGTGTTGGAGATACTGTTGAAAGAAAAGGAGGAACACATTTCTTAAATGGAGAAGATTTGATAACCGTAAACTGGAATGATTATAGAACTATTATGCCTATTCCTCAGGCTGAAATAGATGCAAACCCTCAAATAAAACAGAATCCATCCTATTGATTTATTCAAATCTAAAAATTCTTTTACTCAAAATAGTTCTACTATAGTAATTACATTAAAAGAACTGTCTAAGAATACAATAATATAATCTTAGGCAGTTCTCTTTTTTATAATCACCCCTATTTAAAATTAACCTATTCCACCTAATCCTAAAGATTAATATCGACGAATCAAGTTTATATCATGAAAAAACCGGAATCACATTTCTGCAATTCCGGTCTTCCTTATATAAATTATAATCCGTTTTCTAATCAGAACAATTTAGCAGGATATTCACCAGCATCTACCAAAGCCTGAATCTTGTCAACTACACTCTGACGGTCAGCAGCGTAGGTCACACCAAACCACTTAGAAGTAGTATCCAGTACTTTTACAGTAGCAGTTCCTTCATTGATCAGTTTGTTCACCATCAACGGAATGAAATATTCACATTTCAAGTTGCTGATATTTTCTTTCAGGAATTCAGCGAAATATTCTTCTGAATATTGGAAATAATCAGGAGTGAATCCCCACATATTCATTGAAACAGGAGTATTATCTTCAATACCAACCCATTCGCCATTTTCATCCTTATAAGAAACCACACCGTCTACACGCATAATTTCAGTACGTTCAACGACTGTTGTCAGATGTGCATTTTCATCAGTTGCACATACACCACGAGCAACAGTTCCACTTTCAGACAAAGTGTTTCCTACACGGAAACCTACCATGCTGTAATCGTTCTTTGCACCTTCTGGCAATTCTGACAAGTATTTACCCAATACGGCAAAACTGTCACGTCCATAGAAGTCGTCAGCGTTGATTACGGCAAATGGTTCTTTAATTACATTCTTACCCATCAACACTGCATGGTTTGTTCCCCAAGGTTTAACACGGCCTTCCGGACAAGTAAAGCCAGCAGGCAGGTCGTTCAAATCCTGGAACACAACTTCTACAGGAATATGATTTTCATATTTGCTTACAATCTTTTCACGGAAATCTTTTTCAAAATCACGACGGATTACGAAAACCAATTTCCCGAAACCACCACGGATAGCATCAAAAATTGAATAATCCATGATTGTTTCACCGTTAGGACCCAGTCCATCAAGCTGTTTTAAGCCACCGTAACGACTCCCCATACCGGCAGCCAGTACAAATAAAGTTGGTTTCATAGAATTGTATTAAAATTAGTAACTACGCAAAGGTAAACAAATAATGTGATTTCAACTCATTGTCATAAACAAAATGTATCACCTTTGGGTTCTTTTTTATATATTCGCATAACTAATGATTAAACTGTATATGAAAAAATATATAAAATGGGGAGGAATTGTATTAGCAAGTCCATTTATCCTTTTTATAGTCTTGTGTATATTAATCTATATACCTGCTATCCAGAATTTTATTGTGGATAAGGCAACATCATACGCTTCGCAAGCTACGGGGATGAACATTCATATACAACGAATTTCGCTTTCTTTTCCACTAAATTTAGTCGTCCATGAAACCACGGTTACCAACCCTCAGGATACGCTCCTGAATGTAGAAAGACTAACCGTAAAAATTCAATTACTCCCTCTGGTAAAGAAGCAGATAGAGATTGACGGAGTGGAACTGAAAAACGCTTCGGTCAATACGCTCGACCTGATTGAAGGAATGTCCTTGCAGGGAAACCTGGGAGAACTTTTCTTGAAATCGCATGGAGTTGCCTTGACGCCGGAAACAGCTGTACTCAACGAACTCACACTGAAAGATGCCAATCTAAAACTATGCCTGGCAGATACAACCGCACAAGATACCACCCAAAGTGCACCTACATTCTGGAAGTTTAAATTAGAAAAGATTGATTTGTCCAATGTGGACTTTCAGATGGATATGCCGCTTGACTCCATGAATTTAGGGCTTAAAGTCGGGAATGCTTCTTTAAGAGACGGACTGGTTGACTTGCATAAAGCGGCTTATTCCGCTAAAGAATTTAAGCTTTTACAAAGTGGATTATACTATAACTCTGGGAATACACCTCCTATAGAGAAGGGATTGGACCCGTCACATATCGCAGTGACCGACATCAATTTGCAGATGGATTCTCTATACTATCAGGGGAATAACATCCGGGCATTACTGCATCAGTTCGAGCTGAAAGAGCGTTCGGGACTGGAAATCAAATCGACTGAGGGGCAATTACAGGCAGACGAGAAAGCCATACGTGTGCCTTCTTTACAAATCAAAACTGCAAATTCTTTTCTGGCTCTCAAAGCTACGGTAGACTGGTCGGTCACCGAACAGAATCAGGACGGTGTATTGAACGGGCAGTTCATGGCTGAAATCGGTAAAGCTGATTTGTTCAAACTGATTCCAGACATGCCACAAGAATTTATTCAATCCTTCCCTGCGGCTCCATTGCAAGTTCGTATCGGGGTAGATGGAAGTCTGAGTGACCTGAAACTGACCACTTGTCAGGTTAAAATTCCCGATTGTTTCCGTATGGAAATGGATGGAACCGTAAAAAATATGCTCGACAGTCTTTCCAGAGAGGGAATCATCAACCTGAATTCGGATTTCTATAAAATGGATTTTCTGAGTAGCCTGACCGGCGGAGTAGTTATTCCGTCAGGAATGAATATTCATGGAAAGGCCGGTATGAAAGGTAACGATTTGTTTACCGAAACTACATTAAGCCAGAAGGAAGGAAAAGTACAGCTAAATGCGGAATACAACCTCCTTAAAGAAGCTTATAAGGCAGATATGCAAATCAGTGAGCTAAACCTGCATGATTTCCTGCCAGCTGATTCGTTGTTTTATCTCTCTGCTGGTATGCAACTTGAAGGAGCAGGAACAGATATTTTTTCCAAACGAACTACATTAACAGCCAATGCTGCACTCAACCACCTTCAATGGGGAACCCGTGTCTTCTCTGGCGTACAGCTTAATGCAGCCCTGAAAGAATCAAAAGCGAATCTCAACTTGGATGTGAATGACAACCTGATGAATATCTCATCGCAGTTAAATGCATCCCTACACCCTTCTGCGATTGCTGCGGATATGCTGGTTCAAGTGAAGAATCTTGATTTATACGGAATGGGATTGCTCAGTTCTCCGTTAAGGACTACCGAAAATATCGACATTCACATGAGAACGGACATGAAAAAAAGTCACGGTATCCGTTTATCTGTAAAAGACATAAATTTAATCACTGAAAAAAAGACATTTAAGACGAAAGATATACATTTCGGCTTCAGCACTGCACGCGATTCTATCAGGAGTTACGCGAATGCGGGTGACCTTACCTTTTTATTTAGAAGCCGAGGAGGTATTGATGAGTTGGGTAATCAGATAACCAAACTGACGAATGCACTGAGTACACAATGGAAGCAGAAATCAATTGATCAAGCTGCTTTCCGTGAATTGTGGCCAGAAACCCAGTTCAGGGTCTTTGCAGGAAAAGATAACCCTATCTCCAATACACTGGCCATCAAAAAGATAAACTTTAACCGCATGAATGTGAATATACGCACCTCCCCTGCAGAAGGATTGAATGCGTCGATGAATCTTTATGGATTAAAGACAGATAGTCTAGCGCTTGACACCATCTATTTCAATGCCACCCAACAGCCTGATAAGATTTCGTTTAACAGTGGAGTCATAGCCAATGACAAACCGTTCCAAGAAGCTTTCGATATAACACTGAATGGAGATATAGGAGCCGACAAAGCTAATGCTACTATTGAATATCTGAACGGTAAAAAAGAATGTGGAGTAAATATAGGTATGGTGGCTGGCCTGCAAAAAGGTGGAATCAGCCTTCACATTACCCCATTTGACCCTATCTTAGTGTACCGTAAGTTTACGGTTAATCCGGATAATTATATCTATCTGAGAGATGACGGACGAATCATGGCCAATTTGTCCATTTACGATGAATTGCGTACCGGACTGAGTTTCTATTCTACTCCAGATTCTACGGCACGACAGGATTTAACTTTATCCCTGACTCAGATTAACATTGGAGAGTTCAAACGAGTGATTCCGTATATGCCAGACATCGAGGGCGTGATTAACTCTGAAGCACATTATGTGCAGACAGAAGACGGCATGGATCAGATTTCTCTTGAGAACAACATCAACCAGCTCAGATATAACGGGATAGCCTTGGGCGACTGGGCTTTGAGTGCGGTCTACCTTCCCAAACAAACCGGTGAACAGCATATCAACGGCCTCATCATGCAGAATGACAAGGAAGTAATCAGTATAGAAGGCTCATACTTCCCAGCTGAAGAGAAAGAACAAAAAGAGGATCGGATAGATGCACGTATGGCATTGCATCACTTCCCGCTGGAAATAGCAAACTCTTTTATTCCGGGTAAGATGGCTATGCTGAGTGGAGATATTGACGGTACCATGCAAATGTCCGGCAATGCTTCCCAACCGCTCATGAACGGAAAAATTAACCTGGATAGCGTAAATGTATACGTACCGCAAGCATCTCTAAACCTCCGATTTGACAACAAACCGGTAGAAATCAAGGACAGCAAGCTTACATTCAACCGTTTCAAGATATTCACCAAAGGGAAAACTCCGTTCACCATTAACGGAGATGTAGACATGGCCGATTTCAGTCAGATGAAAATGAACCTGAAGATGGATGCCAACAATTTTGAATTGCTGAATGCCAAGCAGACCAAACAATCGCTTGTATATGGAAAGTTGTACGTGGATTTCCACTCTACCCTTAAAGGTACACCGGATAACATGAATATACGCGGTAACATGAATATTTTGGGTAACAGTAACTTTACCTATATTCTGCAGGATTCTCCGCTGACCGTAGAAGACCGTCTGGGAGAAACGGTAACCTTCACCAACTTCAGCGATACGACTTCTGCACAAAGAAGGGCTCTTCCAGCCCTCTCACTGGGAGGTATTGACATGCTGATGACCTTACACATAGACGAAGGGGTACAGTGCCGTGTCAATATGGATGAAAAGGGAAGTAACTACATGTACTTTGAAGGAGGTGGTGACTTGTCTTTCCAGTACACTCCTGAAGGCAACATCATCCTGAACGGAAGGTATTCTCTACTAAGTGGTGAAATGAAATACCAGCTCCCGATTATACAGTTAAAGACCTTCCATATTCAAAGTGGAAGTTACATACAGTGGAATGGAAATGCGATGAACCCTCTCATGAGTATAAAAGCGACGGAAAGGGTACGTTCTTCCGTGGCACAAGAAGGGCAGGCTTCGCGCATGGTCAACTTCGATGTAGGTGTCAACATCACCAATACACTGGAGAATTTAGGATTTACCTTTATCATTGATGCTCCGGATGACGGTACCATGCAAAACGAGTTGGCTTCCATGTCGGCTGAAGAAAAGAATAAGGTGGCTGTAACCATGCTGGTAACAGGTATGTACCTGACGGAAGGTAGTACACTGGGAGGTGGTGGAAGCAGTGTCATGAACTCTTTCCTGCAAGACCAGATTTCCAAAGTGGCTGGAAGTGCCCTCAAGACCATTGATGTGAATTTCGGTATAGAGACCAATAATGGAGAAGAAACCGGACAGACATCTACGGATTATAACTTCCAGTTTGCCAAGAGATTCTGGAACAACCGTATCCGAGTGGTAATTGGTGGAAAAGTATCCACCGGCAATAATGTGCAGCAGGACGAGTCATTCATTGATAATATCTCATTAGAATATCGTCTGGACAACAGTGGTACTCGCTACGTCAAGCTTTTCCATGACAAGAACTACGAAAGTGTGCTCGATGGAGAAGTAATAGAAACCGGAGCCGGTATTGTACTGCGCAAGAAAGTTAGTAAAGTGGGCGAATTGTTTATTTTCAGAAAGAAGAAAAGACCGCAGCCTGAAGTCGAAAAAAAAGAAGAAGATGAAAATGAGGAAGAGAAGAATAAATAAACTGTTACTGACAGGACTTCTGTTATTTATCATAACCGGATGTTCCACAACCAAGCATCTTCCGGAAGACGAGCTGCTTTATATCGGTACACCGACTCCTAAAATTGTGGGATACAATGAAGCCGATAATGGAGACGCTACGCTGGAAGAAGTACAAGGCGCATTGAACGTGGCACCGAACAATTCATTTTTCGGCAGCCCCAACCTCCGTATCCCTTTCCCATTAGGACTATGGGTGTATAACCGGTTTGAACGATACGAAAAAGGTATTGGCAAATGGATTTTCAAGAAACTGGCTGCCGACCCGATTTATGTATCTACCGTTAACCCTGATACCCGTACAAAGGTAGCAAGTAACGTTTTACGTGAAAATGGCTTTTTCCAAGGCAACGTGACAGTGCAAGTAGATACAGCCAAGAATCCGAAGAAAGCCAAATTAAATTATACCATATACACCGGACAACGTTACAAATTAGACTCCGTTACCTATGTAGGATTTTCACCCAAGGAAGACAGTCTGATTCATGCCACATATAGTAAACGCCTGTTAATAAAAGAAGATGCGTTCACTGTCAATAAACTGGACGAAGAAAGGAATCGCCTGGTAGAACTATTCCGTAACAACGGATATTATTTCTATCGCCCAGACTTTATTACGTTCATGGCCGACACATTGATTCGTCCCGGTTATGTCAATTTAAGAGTTGTACAAAAACATAATATTCCGGAAGAGGGATTACGCACTTACTACATTGGAAAGACAAGCATCAATCTGGTAGGACATAATGGAGAACAACCCAATGATTCATTGAATTTTCATAACTTCACCATTAACTATGCAGGGAAAAAGCCGGGTATACGATATGGGGTACTCCGCCGACGTTTTCTCTATAAAAGCGGAGAAATGTATTCCCAGCAACGTCAGAACTATACCCAGCAGGCATTGTCCAGATTAGGCGTGTTCAAATACAATGATTTCAATTACACTCCACGTCCGGGAAGAGACACCCTGGACATTACGGTCAATGCCATGTTCGACCTGCCTTACGACAGCGAACTGGAACTTAATGTCACCACCAAGAGTACCAAGCAAACAGGGCCGGGAGCCAAATTCAATCTTTCGAAGAAGAATTTCAAAAGAATGGGTGCTTCCTTGAACTTAGAGTTGAAAGGTTCATACGAATGGCAGACCAGTTCTACTGTAGACGGGGAAAGTTCTGTGATGAATTCTTACGAGCTGGGAGCTGCCCTCTCTCTGAATTTTCCACGATTGGTCTTGCCCTGGATTAGAAATCGGGTAGACCCTTTCCGTTTCCCGTCTGAAACCAACTTTAAGATTTACGCAGAACAGGTAAATCGTGCCCGCTATTTCAAGATGTTGTCATTCGGAGGTACTGTATCCTATAGTTTTCAACCGAAACGCAGCATCAAGCATACCGTAACTCCAATTCACCTGGCGTTCAACACCTTGCAGCACCGTACTGCACGCTTTGACTCCATTGCCAATGCCAACCCGATGCTGTTCCATAGTTTGGACGACCAGTTCATTCCGTCACTGACCTACACGGTTACTTACGACAACAGCTACCGGAAGAAAAAGAACCGTGTGTGGTGGGAAAACTCGCTCACCTCTGCCGGAAATGTGACATCCGTCATTTATGCGGCTTTTGGACAGAAATTCAGCAAAAAGGAGAAGGAACTATTGGGAAATCCGTTTGCGCAGTTCCTGAAATATTCTTCAGAAGTAAGATATACCTACCACATCAGTGAAAAGCAGCAGTTAGCTACCCGACTGATGGGAGGAGTTATATGGGCATACGGTAACAAGACAATCGCACCTTATAGCGAACAGTTCTATGTGGGAGGTGCCAACAGTATTCGTGCCTTTACCGTACGCTCCATCGGTCCGGGAAGATTCCACCCGGCCAATAATTCAGGTTATTCCTACGTGGATGAAACAGGAGACATTAAACTGGAAGCCAACCTGGAATACCGTTTCCGCATCTTTTCAAATTTTATGGGAGGAAACTTAAACGGAGCAGCCTTTTTAGATGCAGGAAATGTATGGCTTATGCGCAAAGATGAAGCTCGCCCCGGTGCAGAATTCAATCTCCGGCATTTCTTTGACAGCATAGCATTGGGAACTGGAGTCGGAATTCGTTATGACCTTTCCTTCCTGATTCTGAGACTGGACTTCGGTTTTGCCCTCCATGTGCCATACGACACCGAAAAGAGTGGATACTATAATATCCCTAAATTCAAGGACGGAATGGGTATTCATTTTGCCATTGGTTATCCTTTCTAAAAACAGAGCAAACTACCTGACAAGAAAAATTAATGAAAATACAGATTCATGAATCAAAATAAATGGCTACATTTGCAGCGTTTTTGAAGGTATTAGCATGAATAAGTGGAAGATTTTTGCTTGTATATCCCTAATTACTCTTATGAGTGTACTCATAGGAGCAAACTTCTTTGCGCTTTATTCCACCGTGCTCAATGAGAACAATACAGCAGAGGAAACCCAATCGGCTGATTCCATCTACCAGCATCCGGACAATATTCCTTCGAAAACGCTTGACTTTCTGATTGCCAACATACAAGCAGATATTCCGCAGAAAATTTTATTCATACAAACCCAGAAAAACCTGGACGGTAAGTTTTTCCTGCCGGTATTCTCGTTTGGACAAGACTTTATTTCCAGACCACCCACACATTTAGGGCTGGTCTGTTCTGTATATTCCACACATCCTTATACACAATTAGATAAATTCTATTATCTATATACCCTCAAAAAAATCCTTATTTAATACTATCTAAGAACAGTTTAAAATAGATTGTTCTGATACATTGCAGACAGAGGCTTGCAGTGTAACGGAAGTAGTTTGTCATCTATATGTATCATCAAAAATTCTTAGATATATGTTTTTTACATTTATTATTGTCGTTATTCTGACTGCTATCGTCCTTGTTGTGGCAGCAATGACCATTGCAAAATTACTTGCTCCACGGTCATTCAATCCGCAGAAGGGAGAACCGTACGAATGTGGTATTCCTACGCGTGGACAATCATGGGTGCAATTCAAGGCAGGTTACTACCTGTTTGCAATCTTGTTCCTGATGTTCGACATTGAAACGGTATTTCTCTTTCCTTGGGCTGTAGTGGCAGACCAGGTAGGAGTATATGCACTGGTCAGTGTAGGTTTCTTCCTGGTAGTTTTAATTTTGGGCCTGGCATACGCCTGGCGGAAAGGAGCTCTTGAATGGAAGTAAAAAAAGCTACCTCTATTCGTTCTATGGAGTATGAGGACTTCAAGAACAATGATTATCTGGAAGAAATGGTACGTCGTCTGAACATGGACGGAGCCGGAATCGTACTGGGAACAGTGGACGAACTGATTAACTGGGGACGAAGCAATTCGCTCTGGAGTCTGACTTTCGGAACCAGCTGTTGTGCCATCGAATTTATGGCGCTTGGCGCAGCCCGTTATGACATGGCCCGCTTCGGGTTTGAGGTAACCCGAAACTCTCCGCGTCAGGCCGACATGATCATGGTGCTGGGAACCATCACACACAAAATGGCTCCGGTATTGAAACGTCTGTATGACCAGATGGCCGAACCTAAATACGTGGTAGCAGTAGGTGGATGTACCATCTCCGGAGGTCCTTTCATCAAATCTTACCACGTAGTAAACGGTATTGACAAGATTATTCCGGTAGACGTGTACATTCCGGGATGTCCTCCCCGACCGGAGGCTTTCTTCTATGGCATGATGCAGCTTCAGCGTAAAATCAAGGTGGAGCGTTTCTTAGGAGAAGTGAACCGTAAAGAAAAAGAGGAATAAACCCTACGTAAAAAGAAAAAAATGCAAATGGAAATTGAAAAAATAACAAGCATTATTCCTGAAGCCGAAATCAGTCAGACAGGAGAGGCTGTCGTAAAAGTCCCGGCAGAAAAATTACACCAGATAGCTGAGACATTACTGAATGACAAAGAAAACCCGATGGATTTCTTGCGTGACATCGTAGGAATGGACTGGGGTGAAGAAGGCTTGGGTGCGCTTTACTTACTGGAATCTACCCGCACAGGTGCAAGAATCACACTCAAAGCGGTAACAACAGACCGTGAAAAGGCATTGCTCCCCACTGTAAGTGACTTGTGGAAAACGGCTCTGATTAAAGAACGTGAAGTGTACGACTTCTTCGGTATCTGCTTCTTGAATCATCCGGATATGCGCCGTATCTTCTTGCGTGAGGACTGGATTGGCTATCCTATGCGAAAGGATTATGACATGAACTCCAATCCACTTCGGATGGACAACGAGGAAAATGCCGATATGACAGATGAATACTTCCTCCGTCCCGACGGCACACTGGAGGGTCGTAAGAACGTGGTGTTTGGAGAAGATGATTTTGTGGTAAACATCGGTCCGCAGCACCCTTCTACGCACGGTGTATTGCGTATGCGTACTTCGCTCGACGGAGAAAACATCCGTAAGATTGACCCGATACTGGGATATATCCACCGAGGTATCGAAAAAATGAACGAAAGTCTCACCTACCCGCAGACATTAGCCTTGACCGACCGTCTGGACTACCTGAGTGCTCACCAGAATCGCCATGCGTTGTGTATGTGTATTGAAAAAGCTGCCGGAATAGAAGTACCGGAACGTGCCCAGTACATCCGTACCATTATGGACGAATTACAGCGTATCGACTCACACTTGCTGTTCTACTCCTGTCTGGTCATGGATATGGGTGGACTGACTCCTTTCTTCTATGGTTTCCGTGAACGCGAGATGATTCTGGATATTTTTGAAGAAACTACCGGAGGCCGTCTGATTCAGAACTACAACATGATTGGAGGTGTACAAGCTGACATTCATCCTACCTTCCAGCAGAAGGTGAAAGACTTTATCAAACACCTGCGCAGTGTAATTCAGGATTATCATGACATCTTTACTTCAAACGTCATTGCTGATACCCGACTGAAAGGTGTAGGAGTCTTGTCAAAAGAAGACGCCATCTCACTGGGATGCACAGGAGGTACCGGACGTGCTTCCGGATGGGCTAACGACGTGCGCAAGCATCATCCGTACGCACTCTACGACAAGGTGGACTTCAAGGAGATTGTGTACACGGAAGGTGATTCCTTTGCCCGCTACATGGTACGTATGGACGAAATCATGGAGTCTTGCCATATCATCGAGCAACTGATTGACAATATTCCGGAAGGAGAATTCCGTACCAAGACCAAACCCATCATCAAGTTGCCGGAAGGTGTATTCACTTCATCGGTAGAAACCAGTCGTGGAGAATTTGACGTGGTATTGGAAAGCCATGGTGATAAAGTTCCTTACCGTCTGCACTACCGTTCCACCGGACTTCCGTTGGTTCACGCCATGGACACCGTTTGCCGTGGAGCTAAAATTGCCGACTTAATTGCCATTGGAGGTACACTCGACTTTGTCATCCCTGACATTGACCGTTAATCTCCACACAAACAGAGGAACAATCATTACAGAAAATTGAAAAAATAAAAGAATTATGTTTTTAGATTATTATAATCTCAGCCCGCTGCTCATGCAGATTCATGCATTCCTATGCAGTGTAATGCCTGAATGGCTGGCACTGACATTGGAAGGACTCGTTGTGGGAGTATTTATCCTCGTCATGTACGCAGTACTGGCCATCATTCTTATCTACATGGAACGTAAAGTCTGTGCGGCTTTCCAGTGCCGTATCGGTCCGAACCGTGTAGGAGGAAAAGGAGGTTTGCTGCAAGTACCTGCCGACGTATTGAAAATCCTTACCAAGGAAATCATCAGCCTGAAGCATTCCGACCATTTTCTTTATGCTTTGGCGCCGTTCCTGGTAATTCTTGCTTCCATTCTGACATTCTCTTGTCTTCCATGGAATAAAGGTGGAGAAATCCTTCACATGAACATCGGTATCTTCTTTGTGCTGGCAGCTTCTTCCATCGGTGTATTGGGTATTTTGCTGGCCGGATGGAGTAGTAACAGTAAATATACATTGATTGGTGCCGTACGAAGTGGAGCCATGATTATCAGCTACGAGCTTTCTATCGGCCTCAGCGTACTGACCATAGTCGTGATGAGTGGTGCCATGGATATTCAGACCATCGTAGAAGGTCAGGCCAACGGATGGAACATTTTCAAAGGACACATTCCTGCCATCATGGCTTTCATCATCTACCTGATTGCCGGAAACGCGGAAGCCAACCGTGGCCCGTTCGACCTGGCAGAAGCAGAACAGGAGTTGACTGCCGGATACCACACAGAATATTCGGGTATGCATTTCGGATTCTTCTATCTGGCCGAATACTTGAACCTGTTCATTACTGCCGGTATCGCCACCACGCTGTTCTTGGGAGGCTGGATGCCCTTGCACATTGCCGGACTCGACGGACTGAACATGGTGATGGACTACATCCCCGGATTTGTATGGTTCATTGGAAAAACCTTCTTCATCGTCTTCCTGCTCATGTGGATTCGCTGGACCTTCCCCCGATTGCGTATCGACCAGGTACTGACACTCGAATGGAAATACCTGATGCCGCTCTCGCTGGTCGTACTGCTATTAATGACCGTATGCAAAGTATTTGGTCTGACATTTTGATTAAAAAATTTTGACTATGAATGGATTTAAAGAATATTTAAAAGGATATGTCGGTGGAGTCAAGAGTCTGCTGGTAGGTATGCGCACTTCCATGAAGGTGTTCTGCCAGAAGAAAATTACCGAACAGTATCCTGAAAACCGCCATACTACACTTCACATTCCGGAACGTCACCGGGCCATGCTGGTGATGCCGGTGGATGAAGAAGGAAATCACCATTGCATTGCCTGCGGACTTTGTCAGATGAGCTGCCCGAACGGCACCATCCGGCTGACCACGGAAATGCGTGAGACGGAAGACGGTAAAAAGAAAAAATTCCTGGTGAAATACGAGTACAATTTAGGCTCTTGCATGTTCTGCATGCTGTGCGTCAATGCCTGCCCTCATAATGCCATTCAGTTTACGAATGACTTTGAGAATGCAGTATTCCAGAAAGAAAAACTCGTCATGACACTGAACAAGAAATAAATAAAACGAAACGGATATGAATATATCACTTCAAGAAATCGTATTTTATATCGTAGGAGCCTGTATCATTGCTTGTTCCATTTTAGCTGTCACTACAGGAAAAATCCTGCGTGCCGCTACTTATCTGCTGTTCGTTCTTTTAGGTACGGGAGCCATCTACGGAATCCTGGGCTATACCTTCCTGAGCGCCGTACAGCTGATGGTTTACGCCGGAGGTATCGTGGTGCTGTATGTATTCTCCATCCTGCTGACCCAGTCGGACAAGAATATGAAGTACAAGATAAACCGCGCCAAGCTCATCAGTGTATTGCTGACCATTGTTATCGGCGCAGCGCTCGTGCTTTTCTTAGTTATGACCAACGGATTTGCCCTGAACCTGATTCCACAGGGAGTCGAACTTCCGGTAGAAAACATCGGACATGCCTTGATTGGTACAGGGAAATACCAGTTTGTATTACCATTTGAGGTAGTCAGTGTATTGCTCTTAGCTTGTATGATTGGTGCGATACTGATTGCACGTAAACAAAAATAACACAGTAAGATTATGGAAATAGAAATTCATGTAGTTCACTACCTCGTCATCAGTACCGTCATGTTGTTTTGCGGCATCTACGGATTCTTTACCCGCAAAAACTTGCTGGCTTTGCTGATTTCGGTAGAATTGATGCTTAATGCAACCAACATCAATTTCGCGGTATTCAACCGTTATCTTTTCCCCGGACAACTGGAGGGCCATTTCTTCAGCCTGTTCGGCATAGCCATTGCCGCAGCTGAAACGGCTGTAGCCATTGCCATCATTATTAATGTGTATCGCAACCTGAAACAGGTGCTTACCGATGATATTACTGACTTGAAAGGATAACTTTCTCACATTTTATTCAATTGCTTATGGATTATACAATTCTGATACTTGCCCTCCCGATGCTGAGCTTTTTGCTTTTGGCACTGGCCGGCATGAAAATGCCTCATCGCGTAGCAGGCACAATCGGTACCCTATCGTTAGGAGCGGTAGCCGTGCTGAGCTATCTGACGGCATTCAATTATTTTTCTGCCCCACGCACAGCCGAAGGCCTCTACCCTACGCTGACTCCGTGGAACATTGAATGGCTGCCGTTCACTTCCTCCCTTCACATCGACATGGGCATTTTGCTCGATCCGATTTCCGTCATGATGCTGGTGGTTATTTCCACGGTGTCACTGATGGTACACATCTATTCTTTCGGCTACATGAAAGGTGAAGTCGGCTTCCAGCGGTACTACGCTTTTCTGTCGTTGTTTACCTTCTCTATGTTAGGCCTGGTAGTAGCTACCAACATTTTCCAGATGTATGTGTTCTGGGAGCTGGTAGGTGTGTCTTCTTATCTGCTTATTGGTTTCTACTATACCAAACCGGAAGCAATTGCTGCCAGCAAGAAAGCCTTTATCGTCACCCGTTTTGCTGACTTGGGCTTCCTGATTGGTATCCTTATCTACGGATACTACATGCAGACTTTCACCTTCAACCCTGGAACCGAACGCCTGATGCAGGCCGGAATGGTACTTCCCTGGGCATTGGGACTGATGTTCATCGGTGGTGCCGGAAAGAGCGCCATGTTCCCGCTGCACATCTGGTTGCCGGACGCTATGGAAGGTCCGACACCGGTATCTGCCCTGATTCATGCCGCCACGATGGTAGTAGCCGGAGTGTATCTGGTAGCCCGTATGTTCCCGCTGTTCATCGGCTTTGCGCCGCACACACTCCACCTGGTAGCCTGGGTAGGTGCCTTCACCGCCTTCTATGCCGCCAGCGTAGCCTGCGCACAGAGTGACATCAAACGTGTGCTGGCCTTCTCCACCATCTCACAGATTGGTTTCATGATGGTGGCACTGGGTGTCTGCACGGCAGCCAACCCGCACGAAGGCGGATTGGGTTACATGGCCGGTATGTTCCACCTGTTCACACACGCCATGTTCAAGGCCTTGCTCTTCCTGGGAGCCGGATGCATCATCCATGCCGTACACAGCAACGAGATGGAAACCATGGGCGGTCTGCGCAAATACATGCCGATTACCCACATCACCTTCCTGATTGCCTGTCTGGCCATCGCAGGTATCCCTCCGTTCTCCGGATTCTTCTCAAAAGATGAAATCCTGACTGCCTGCTTCCAGTACAGCCCTGTGATGGGATGGATTATGGCCATCATTGCCGGAATGACCGCTTTCTATATGTTCCGTTTGTACTACTGCATCTTCTGGGGAAAGGAAAACAAGGAACTGCATGCACACCATGTGCCGCATGAAAGTCCGCTGACCATGACCTTCCCGCTGATGTTCCTGGCGCTGGTCACCATCGTAGCCGGTTTTATTCCTTTCGGACATTTCGTTTCAGCCAACGGTGAATCCTACGACATCCACCTCGACTGGACAGTAGCCGGCACGAGTATCGCCATCGCGGTAATCGCCATCGCCCTGGCTACCTGGATGTACGCCCGCGAACAGCAACCTGTGGCCGATATGCTGGCCATACGCTTCAGCACCTTGCACCGTGCGGCCTACAAGCGTTTCTACATGGACGAAATCTGGTTGTTCGTGACCAAGAAAATCATTTTCCGTTGCGTCTCTACCCCGCTGGCATGGTTTGACCGTCATGTCATCGACCAGTTCATGAATTTCATGGCCTGGGGTACCAACGCAGCCGGAGAGACCGTACAGCCTGTACAGAACGGGCGGATACAGACCTACACGCATTATTTCCTGGCAGGTATCATTGTCCTGACAATTATCTTGCTGTTGAACTAAAAAAGAAGAACTTATACGCTTATGAATATATTAAGTCTTTTCGTATTGATACCTCTGCTGATGTTGTTAGGACTATGGATTGCCCGCAACGTCAATCAAGTCAGAGGAGTGATGGTGGCCGGTTCCACTCTGTTGCTGGCGCTTGCGGCCTACCTCACGGTGTCTTACATCGGACAGCGCCATGCGGGAGCTACAGCTGAAATGCTTTTCACAGACAGCATCGTATGGTATGCCCCGCTTCACATCTGTTACTCGATAGGAGTAGACGGTATCTCTGTAGTGATGCTGCTGCTGAGTTCCATCATCGTATTTACCGGTACATTCGCTTCCTGGAAGCTGAAACCGCTCACCAAAGAATATTTCCTGTGGTTTACCCTGCTGAGCACTGGAGTATTCGGATTCTTCATCTCAACCGACCTGTTCACCATGTTCATGTTCTATGAAGTGGCCCTGATTCCGATGTACCTGCTGATTGGTGTATGGGGAAGCGGCCGTAAGGAATATGCTGCCATGAAGCTGACCTTGATGCTGATGGGTGGTTCTGCCTTCCTGCTGATTGGTATCTTAGGCATCTACTACGGAGCCGGAGCCGAGACGATGAATATCTTGGAAATCGTACAGCACAAGATACCGACCGAAATGCAACGTATCTTCTTCCCGATGGTCTTTCTAGGATTCGGTGTGCTGGGTGCCTTGTTCCCCTTCCACACATGGAGCCCCGACGGTCATGCTTCTGCCCCGACAGCCGTAAGTATGCTGCACGCCGGTGTGTTGATGAAATTAGGAGGTTACGGATGTTTCCGCATCGCCATGTACCTGATGCCGACCGGTGCCGCTATCTGGGGTGATTTCTTCCTGGTACTGACCACCATTTCTGTAGTGTACGGAGCGTTCAGTGCCGTAGTACAGACCGACTTGAAATACATCAACGCCTACTCTTCTGTAAGCCACTGCGGACTGGTATTGTTCGCTCTGCTGATGATGACGCGTGTAAGTGCTACCGGTGCCATCCTGCAGATGTTGAGCCACGGCTTGATGACCGCCTTGTTCTTTGCCCTTATCGGTATGATTTACGGTCGTACACACACCCGTGACATCCGCCAGCTGAGTGGACTGATGAAAATCATGCCTTTCCTGGCCGTAGGTTATGTCATTGCCGGGCTGGCCAACTTAGGTCTGCCTGGTCTGAGTGGTTTCGTGGCTGAAATGACCGTATTCGTAGGTTCATTCCAGAATCCGGACCTGTTCCACCGCACTTGTACCATCATCGCCACGATGAGTATTGTCATCACGGCCGTGTACATCCTGCGTGTAGTAGGAAAAATCCTGTATGGCACCTGTCAGAATCCGGAACACCTGAAACTAACCGACGCTACCTGGGACGAACGTTTTGCCGTAATCTGCCTGATTATAGCTGTAGCCGGACTGGGACTCGCTCCTTACTGGGTTAGCAATGTCATCAGCGGAAGCGTAGAACCTATTATCAGCCAACTTATCCGATAACCTGAATAAACTAAAAGAAATTATATGAGCGAATTATTAACCATGCAGGCTGAAATAAGCCTGGTCGCCATTATCCTCTTCATGCTGTTGGCAGACTTAATACTGAAAACGCCTAATCACAAGCCGCTTCAAACTCTTGCCTGCACACTGATGGTCGTACAACTGGCTTTAAACATTGTACCCGCCAGCGGAGAAGCTTTTGGAGGAATGTATCATGCCAGCCAAATGGCATCTGTTGTAAAAACCATACTGACTGCCGGCACACTGCTCGTATTCCTGCAGTCGGGTGAATGGCTCTCACGAGAAGATACCCGTCACAAAGCCGGAGAATTCTATATGCTGACACTCAGCACGCTGCTGGGTATGTATTTCATGGTCAGCGCAGGCAGCTTCATCCTGTTCTACGTAGGCCTGGAACTGGCCAGCATCCCGATGGCCTGTCTGGTGGCTTTCGACAAATACCGTCATCACAGCGCGGAAGCAGGAGCCAAATTTATCCTGAACTCCATGTTCTCATCTGCCCTGATGCTTTATGGTATCTCCATGGTATACGGTACAACCGGTACCACCTACTTTGCCGATATCACCACAGCCCTGACCGGAACCCCGCTTCAGGTAATGGCAATGGTATTCTTCTTTGCCGGACTGGGCTTCAAGCTGAGTCTCGTACCCTTCCACATGTGGACACCCGATACCTATCAGGGAGCTCCGACCAATGTATCGGCTTACCTGTCAGTCATCTCCAAAGGTGCAGCCGCTTTCGCTCTGATGAGCATCCTGATAAAAGTATTCGGACAGATGGTAGCCGACTGGAGTCTCTTGCTGAGCATCGTCATTGTGGTCACCATCACTATTGCCAACATCTTTGCCATCCTTCAGGAAGACTTGAAACGCTTCATGGCTTACAGTAGTATCTCACAGGCCGGTTATATCATGCTGGCTGTACTGGGAGGAAATGAACAGGGGATGGCTTCACTGGTGTACTACATCGTAGTCTATATCGTAGCCAACCTGGCTGTGTTCGGTGTCATCAGCACCATAGAGCAGCACACCGGAGGAAAGGTGGACAGAAGCACCTACAACGGATTATACAAGACCAACCCACGCCTGAGCTTCGTCATGACACTGGCGCTGTTCTCACTGGCCGGTATCCCTCCGTTTGCCGGATTCTTCTCTAAATTCTTCGTCTTTGCCTCTGCCTTCCACAGCGGTCACTGGCTGGTAGTGTTCCTGGCATTGGTAAATACGATTATTTCACTCTACTATTACCTGCTGATTGTGAAAGCCATGTACATCACTCCAAACGATGCCCCGGTAGCCACATTCCGCACACCGGCTCTGGCCCGTACAGGTCTGTTTATCTGCCTTATCGGAGTCATTGTATTAGGTATCTGTAGTGGAGTATATGAACTGCTTAACCACGTAGCTGGACTGGGATTCTGATTCATACAAATTCATACACATAAAAAGCCGTCCTATTCAGGGGCGGCTTTTTCATTCACTTTTTCTCTCAAAAAAACGCAAGTGCATTTGAAGTAAAACGCAAGGACGTTTTACCTTAAACACAAGGGCGTTTTTGTCTGAACGCACAGACGTTTTCAAGTAGTCTGAAAATCACTTTGAAAAAACGATAAAAACGGCTTCATTCACATGTCTGAGAGTGAGTTTTCTTCCGCACAACGATAATGTAAAGGAGAAAGGCCAGTTTCCTTCTTGAAGAATGTACCAAATGCGGAGGCATTGGGAAAATGAAATTCATTCGAGATTTCCTGAATAGTCATGTTGGAATTCTTCAACAGCAACATGCTCCGGCGAATAATGGCACGGAACACCAGTTCCTGTACTGTATATCCGCATACGGATTTTGACAGCGCAGACAGATATTTAGGAGACAGACAAAGTTTGTCGGCGTAAAAGGCTACCCCCCTCTCTTGCTTGTAGTATCGCTCTACCAACCGGATGAGCTGGATAAATGTATCAATCTTATGCCCGGCCACTTGATTTTCTTCCATCAATCTCCGACTATAAATGGAACAGAGCCTATAAGTCAAAGCCAGCAGCAGTAACTTACGCTCATGGCTGTCAAACGGATTATTTGTAGTATGCCGATACCTGCTTATCAGAGAAATATAGCGGGCTATGTCTTCTTCCTCACCCGTAGACCATACATAACAAGGCTGCGGAGTTAATGTGGCATAAAGGTGCATGGCCACCACCGAGCTGCCCAGCAGTTCCCGGATTGGGTCTACACGATAAAACAAGATATCCATGCGCAAATCGACCGAACAAGAACCGGCACAAAAAACAGTGGCTTCCGACAAAAAGACCGTCTCGCCAGCCTTTGCCACAAAAGGTTTCTGATTTAACGTAAACTGGAACTCTCCCTGCTCACAGACTATCAGACCAAGACATTCCATCTGAAAATCCTTTTGCAATACTACCGGGAAAGAGTCTACGCTCCCTTCTGAACAGCAAATATCCCTCCGCTCTACCAGCATCTGATTCAGACGCTTCAAACGTTCCGTTTGTGAAGTCATGACCTAAAATTAAAATGGTTACTTTTGCATACTGCGCTAAGATATACAAAAAAACGTCACGGCAGGTACTTACACGTGATTATTCCCCGCTGAAAATATAGATTAAGAAACGAAAAGTCCCGCCGTGACGCAACAACTTCTTTTTTTTTAAGATACTGTAGTAGCAAACGGCTCCAGTTTTCTTTTCCTCCAAGGAAACAGCAAGAAAAAGACCGCACATGCCATGCAACCGTAGAAAGTCCAGCCCGACATTTCCTTAACGGCCGACAAAGTAGCCTGTACCTGCACGCTCCCCTTTGTCGACATGGCAGCCATCTGTTCGGCTTCCTGTTTACTCTTCCCCTGATATTGCATCCCCTTTACAGTCTGCGAATAAGAAGCCGCGACTTCGGGATTCAACAAGTCACGGTCTTGCGCAAAACGAGTGACATAATGCTGCTGACGATGCTGCATCACGTTGGTATAAAGTGCCGTACCGATACCGGGTCCCATGACCATACGGACAGTCAGCATGATACAAATCCAGGTAGACAAGTATTTATACGGCATCCGCTGGTTAGCATGTACAGCCGTTAGTGAATATAGAAGCATCATTCCCGTGGCACGGATAATGACCGGATACTTCATCCGCTCGTATAATCCGGCCGTCTGTACCTCAAAATACATGAACAAAGCCGAAAAACCAATCAACACGAAGCCAAGTGAAAACAAATACTTCAAATGGACTCCCCTGCTGCCCAGCATGACAGCAATGACGCAACCGATAAAATACCCCAGCATAGTCCAGTTGCCCAAGGAAGCATTCTGCCAGTTGTCTATCTTCATGCCTACTCCCGTAAACACGTTGACAAACATGGCACTGGAATTGAATATCATCAGCAGCAGGAAGAGCAGAATTCCCATCCGAATGGAGCTCAACTTGAAAATGTCCATCAGGAAATAGGGAGAATACTGTCTTTTCTCCATATAAATAAACATGGCTGTAAAACATACGGCACTCACCGTAGCCCAACAGATAGAAGGGTCATCATACCAGTCGAGTACTTTTCCATACACCAGTACATACACTACCGAAGCGCACATCAGGCAAAATATCACCACACTGCCGAACTTACGGAAGGTAATGGGAAAACGACGGGTGGAATACTTATGATAAGGCATGGTAACAAATACCACCAAAATAGAAAGCAGCAAAGCTCCCATCATGAAATAATACACATACTGCCATTCATATTCGTAGGCCAGCCATGCGGTAAGTGAAGTACCCAACTGCCCCAGAATCATGAAAAACAAATAGATAGTAGGCATACTGGTACTCTTCTCACGGTCCAGCTTGTCCCAGCCTTCTTCGTCTACCGGATCATTTCCGGGTGTAATGTTACGGGTAGCCTCCATCCCAAACGCATACTTAATCAGTGTAAAGAGATTGACCATCATCAGCACCATTCGTAAAAAACCCATCACCACACTACACACGGCCAGCAGATAAATACTGTCGGTCTTGGCACAAATGTAACTCAGGATATAAAGTAAAGAGAACCCTACGATGCACATCATCTTCTCCCGACGCAGACAAACCAGTCCGTAAAAGAACGGAGAAAAAGCGGCCATACCCACAGAAGTAAGAAAACTGACAAACTGAATATGTTCCGACTGGATGCCCAGCCCGCTCAGCATCTCTCCGCTATTGGCCGTATACACCCCGCTGGCCGTCAGTATAGGCACGAACAGCAGTATCAGAATCAGTATACCCAACGGCTTGGGTACCCAGTTATAAAACGGATAATTTTTAGGAAGCGAAGGCATAATTCTACTCTTTTGGAAAAACTTGCAAAAAATCGGTTTACAATTTGGCTTTCACCACTACCATCATACCGGCAGCCAGACGGTCATTGTCTTCCTTGGACAAGTCGGTGAATTCAATTCGTACCGGAATACGCTGTTGAATCTTGACAAAGTTTCCAGCTGAATTGTCGGTAGGTACCAGAGAATATTTTGAACCTGTAGCTCCGGATATGGCCGTAATCTTTCCGGTAAACTCGCGGTCACTGATAGCGTCGACAGAAATGCGTACTTCCTGCCCTACCTTCAGATTCTCGACCTGCGTTTCCTTGTAATTGGCAATCACCCATTTCTGGGTATCCGGAAGAATATAAGTCACCGTCTGTCCGGCAGTAATATACTGTCCCTCCTCCAAGGTTCTCCGCCCTAATTTTCCATCACAAGGAGCCACTACCACGGTATAAGAGAGATTCAGGCGTGCCATCTCTAAAGCAGCGGTTGCACGCTGTATGGCAGCCTCCGTGCTTTCTCTGCGATTGGAAACCTCTTTCACTCCCGACATAGCAGCCCGCTGCTGACGCTTGGTTGCTTCCAGTTTCTTACGGGTAGCCTCATATTCCGTTTCAATCTGTTCCAACTGAATAGGAGTAGCTGCATTCCGCTTAACCAGATTCTCATAACGCTGACGGTCTTTCTCCAGTTTGGCCAGACGAATTTCAATCTCGGCAATCGAAGCTTCATAAACCGAAGCGGAGTTCTGCGTGGTCTGCAAAGTAGCATCTATCACAGTAGCACCCGCCAAGGCATCCTTTAAGGCAGCCTCAGCTTCCATCACACGAATACGATATTCACGGTCATCCAGTACCAGCAAGGTATCTCCCTTACGCACATCCTGGTGTTCCGTAAAATAGATTTTTTTGATATAACCCGAAGCCCTCAGATTGACCGGAGAATTATACTGCTCAATTTGTGCATCGTTGCTTGTTTCGGTATGTTTGTAATCTAAAAACAGACAAGCCACTTCTACAATTCCCCATGCAAGAATAGCGATGCCTAAAAGACTGGCCAGAATCTGGCGACGACGTTGTTTCTTTAATTTCAAAGCCTTTTCCTGAAGTGTATGATTAGTATACTGAGTTTCCATATTCTCTGAATTTTAAATGATTTAATGAGTTTAATTTCCTTGTAACAAGCGGTCCATCTGCCCTGTCAACTTCAGTAAGGCAAGATTAGCCACCTGATAGTTGTAGTGTGCACTGAGGTAATTATTCTGCGCCTCGCTCATGCGCATCTCGTCCTGCAAAACCTCGGTCATGGAAGCGATTCCCTCCCGATACCGGTCGGTCGTAACCTGATACACATCTTCTGCCAGCAGATAATTGTCTTTCTGCTTTTTAAAGTTACGCTGGTTGTTCATCAGTTCGTTTGTGGCATTCAGATACTGTGTCTGCATTTGCTTGAGCGCATTCTCATAATTCAGTCTTGCATTTTCCTGGTCAATCTGAGCTTTCCGGATACGTGCCCGCTTGTCAAAACCGTCGAATATCGGTACACGAAGTGTAATCCCCAATCCGGTAGAAGGATACCAGTGATTGGAAGGTCCGGAATGGAACCAGTGGCGGGCCTTATCCGTATATGCTGAATACATCCAGCTTCCGGTCAGTGTCAACGAAGGAAGGTAGCCCTGACGAATCAAATCCTTTTGCTGCCCGGCCAGTTTCTCCTGTGATTGCAAGAGTTGCAATTCATACAAATCGCTGCGAAGACCGGTCAGCGAAGCCGACTGCATCCGTTCTGTATCTACAGGGGTCAGTGTAATTTCTTCTTCCGCAGGATAGTCCATCACATATTTCAAGAGATTCAACTGCTGCACAAGCATGGACTTTGCATTGTCATACTGCACCTGCTGGTTTTCCAAGTTAATGTTGACACGCTTTACATCCACCTCCATGGCCATCCCATTGTCAAAGAATGCCAAAGTGATGTCACGCAACTCCCGCAACCGCACCATGTTCTCCTGAATGAGTGTCAGCTGTTCCATAGTATTCTGTCCCAGATAATACATCTTGCTGATTTGCATCATCAGGTCCTCACGTGCCCTTTCATACGACAGACGGTTCAATTCATTCATTGTACGGGCAATATCTACTGCCGTATACACCGTCTGATTGTAAAGCGGCATCTGCAACTGCAACCCTGCCGATGCATTGTACTGCAAAGTTTTGGTCACATTGTACAGATTTCCATAGGCTGACCCGTCGGTGACAGATACCGGTGGATTAAAATTGTCATTGAAACCCGCCACCGCACTGATTTGCGGCCACAGTTTCGCACGATTCTCGCTAAGCAGATGTTTGGCTTTCCGCATCTCATTGCGGCTTCCTTCCAGCGAGAGATTATTTTCAATGCCTAATTTCAGGCATTCCTCTAATGTCAGCGTCTTCTGTGCCCCGACAGGCATCCACGCCAACCACAGTGTAAAAATAACTACTAATTGCTTCATTTTTCTCGTTTCTTAATCTGAAGCAAAGGTAGTATGTCAAGCACTTACACGATTATTCATAAAAGAAGAGGAGCTGTTCAGATTTTCCTTTTTGGAGGTGTTTCAGATATAAAATGACAGATACCGAAATTATAAACTATTTCAACGTAGAAGCTGAAGGCGGAAAATGTACAGTTTCTTTTCCATAATTCTTATTAGGCTTATCTCCCATCACAAATTCAATCACACCTCCGGCCATAATATCCTTATGGTTAAGATAAGTCAAGTTATATGGTTTGCCATTCAGCTTTACAGACTGAATATAAATATTCTTTTCTGAAGCATTTTTAGCTATAATCGTGAAGTCTTTGCCTGTAGCCATATGAATCACAACCTTTTCAAACGACGGACTACCCAATACATAATAAGGAGTACCTGGACAGACCGGATAAAAACCTAAAGCTGAAAATATGTACCAGGCAGACATTTGTCCAGAATCATCATTTCCAGACAAGCCATCAGGGCTATCATCATATTCTGTATTCAATATATGCCGCACCCGTTGTTGAGTCTTCCAAGGCTGTCCGGCATAAGCATAAAGATAAGCCACCTGATGACAAGGTTCATTCCCATGCCAATAATGATCTTCCGTAAACATGGAATCCAATTTTGCAATAAAAGCATCGTATCCTCCCATTAATTGAATAAGCCCAGCCACATCATGAGGTACATACCACGTATAATGACATAGAAGTCCTTCGGTAATAAAAGTATATGGATGAAAAGGATTGGAATGTACGAAAGTACCATCCATATATCTTCCACTCACATACCCCATTGTCTTATCAAAAACATTCCGATAATTAAAAGCTCTCTGCCACAGAAGTCGGGCATCATCCTTATGTCCCAACATTTGAGCTAACTGAGAAAGTACGTAATCATCGTATGCATATTCCAATGTTCTGGACACCTGTTCTGCCTTATGAAAAGCCTCTTTCACCGAGTCTTCCAAAGGAATATAGCCATATTTTAAATAAGATTCCAACGCACGACGTCCCTTCCCCTGACGATAATCCTCATAATTTAATGGAGTCTCGAATGCATTCTTCCGCAAAGCCTCATAAGCTTTGTCTATATCAAAATTTCGAATACCTTTCACATACGCATCCGTGATAACAGAACAGCTATGGTCACCTAACATCGCACTCGTATAACTGTTCCAACATGGAAAGACAGGAAGCCATCCTCCTTGTTCATATTTGTCAACCAACGACTGCATCATATCCCCTGCTTTTTGAGGATTCAAAATACAAAGCAACGGATGTAATGCACGGTATGTATCCCACAAACTATAATCCTCATAATAAGTTCCTTCCGTCTTCCGTATAGGAGTTCCCGTTGAGAAAGAAGGATAACGTCCGTCTACATCATTAAATTCATGGGGCAAAAAGGAAGCATGGTATAGCGATGTATAAAACATATTAAGTGCCTTTTCACTTCCCCCTTCTATCTCAATGCATTGTAACTTTTTTTCCCAGATGTCAGCCAGACGTTTCTTCATATGTGAAAAATCCCAGTCCGGCGATTCCACTTTGAGGTTATTTCTTGCTCCATCCAAGTCTGTAAAAGAGGAAGCAACCTTAACCAGCATCTCTTCTCCTGCCTCCACATGATATTTCAAATAAAGGCCGATGCGAGGTTTATGGCTAATCACCGTATCACCCGCATAAATCTGTTCATCACAATAGGTTCCATATTCAACGGCTTTCTTCTGAGGAATCACCACGAAATGTCCATCAAAATTTGCATATTCTCCCCATCCCTGGTAAATACGATGCACAGGATTACAACCTGAAACTTCACCCGTTTGCGGATTATATCTGATGGTTCCCACTCCTTCGTCACTATTAGGATTTATTACCAAATAAGCATCCCCGGCTTTTTCCCAGGTAAAACGAAACAAAGCAGTGCGACTGGTCGCTGTAAACTCGGCCTGAACATGATAGTCTTGCAAATTTACCTTATAATAAAACGGAGTCGAAATCTCCTCTTTATGAGAAAATTTACTGGCACGCTGTAAAGGAAGGCATTTCAATGTCCCCCACAAAGGCATCAAAGTCATTGATCCGTAATCTTGAGTGCAACCTCCTACAATCCAATGAGAATTTCTGAACCCTTGAATCTCCGTGTCACCATAATAATAAGGAGAAATCTCTTTCTGTTCCGTATCTTCCGTCTGAGCAACCCAAAAGTTCATGCCATTAGGTTCTAAGACCGCAGGAATAGTCTGCCCCGGCTCATATCCTTTCTCATAATTTCCTGGCAAATCTCCATTTGTCGTAGGAATTGGAGTGGGAGGCCTCAAATCTATCACTTCGGTACTAGCTACAGAATAACGAGCACCTGTTCCAATTAACGGAAGAACATACCGGAGAACTCCTCCGGTATATTCTTCGTAATTATTTTTCTTGGTACATCCGCCCAGTAAAACAAAACAGATGGTTATCAATATAAAGATAAATCTCCTCATACACATAATCTATACATTACCTCAAGCGAATGTACATATTTATTTAATAACCTGGATTTTGATACATCATTTTTTCATCTCCATAACGATTAATTTCTTCTTGAGGTATGGCAAATATAGTTTGATAATCTTCACAAGAATACAGTCCGTTACCTTCATCCGAATCCTTAAAAAATTCATTCATTACACTTACAGCTTTCCCCCAACGAACCAAGTCATGCCAGCGAAGTCCCTCAAAAGCGAATTCGGCACGACGTTCTTTCTCTATAGCTTCCTGAAAAGCTTCTTTAGAGGAAGTAGCATCAGCAGAAAGGTTTGCAAGTCCGGCCCGTGTACGTACTTTATTTATAATATCTATAGATTCAGAAGTAGGCCCAGACAACTGATTGGCTGCTTCCGCATACATCATCAATACATCTGTATAACGTATAATCGGCAAATTCACATCCCAATCCGTACTTGACAAAGGCAAAGAAGCCGGACGGTTAAACTTTATAAACCAACTGTATTCACTTACAACACCCGCTACAGTTATACCTTCAACCGTTGTGACCTCCTTTCGTATATCATTCGGTTCATAAGAATTCAACAAATTAGTAGAGACTTGCATTGCGGCACTCGAACCACTAAAGTAAGCCCATTGTGTTTCACCTTCCTGGGGCTGATAATTTTCTGGCATACAAATTTCCGAAAACGTCTGCCCCTCATTCAAAAGTCCACCAATATATTGTACCTCCCAAACTCTCTCAGGAGAATTATCATAAGCTCCAGCAAAGCATTGTTCATAGGTATCAGCCATATCATACAAACCACTATCTATCACATTCCATAGATGTTCTTTAGCCTTCGTATAATCACCGATAAACATATACAAACGTCCTAGGGCTGCCTCTGCCGCATACTTTGTGACTCTCCCTACATTGTTAGCATCCCATGATTCCGGCAAAAGTCCTATGGCATTGGTATAGTCTTTTGCTGCCTGCTCAAAAGTCTCAGCTTGAGATGAGCGACCTGTAGCACGCGCTTCTTCCACGGTGTATTCTTTATCAACGGTCAAAGGAACGCCTCCAAACCACGTACCTAAATTATAAAAAGCCCATCCACGCAATGCGTATGCCTCTCCTTTGATATACTGTTTCAAGTTCGCATTGGTAAATTCTATAGCGTCAATATGTGTGAGTAAAGTATTTGCCCGTGAAATTATCTGATACATATACTTCCACATTTGCTCTGTAGCATCGACATTTGCATTGTCTATAAAAATGGCTGCACCATTGTCGTACAAGTTTGTATTTACACTGTTTGTATCATCACTTCGCGCACTTAAAAAACGAAGCATTCCATATTGCCCGTCATAGGCATCCTGCTGTGCCGCATAAATGGCAGATACTGCATATTCAATATCTGATTGTGAAGTATAGAATATATCTGTTGTATAAATTGATTGAGGATCTTCGGTCAAAAAATCTTCACAACTACTCAAAAGCCCTGCTGCCAATACAAATCCGGCATATTTTATCATGTTTTTCATAACACATTACTTTTTAAAATGAAACATTAACACCTAATGTAAATCTACGGCTTAACGGATAAGTACTGTAATCAACTCCCAACATAGTCGTTCCGTTACCATAACTACTTGTTTCAGGAGTAAAGCCTGGATAATTTGTGAAAGTATACACATTATCAATAGAGCCATAAACTTTCAAGCTTCCCAAATGAATTTTCTGAAGAAGGATTTTCGGGAAAGTATAACTCAAAGTTATATTTTTAATACGCATGTAAGTGGCACTATATACACGAGAATCACTTTCACCACCATTATTAGCAATCGCACTCGGAGTCTCACCATCCCATGACCAGTCAATTCCATGAGCTGCCATGTATTCTGTCGGCAAACAATCTCTATATGCTTCCGGCACGTAACTATGTACCCATCTGCTATAGATTCGGCGTGAAGCACACCATATTCCATCATCATTATGGCGAGCACCAAGATTAAGAATCTCACCTCCAAACTGCCCTTGCAGCAATACACTTAATTCAAAATTCTTATAAGAAAAACGGTTAGTGAAGCCCCAAGTCAAATCAGGTAGGTTATTTCCAATGGTAGTCATATCTGCCGTCGTAATCTTTCCATCCCCATTGATATCTACAATCTTATAATTACCTTCTTCCTGTCCATCCATAATAGGTGTTCCATTCGCAATGTCTTCTGCTGTCAGAAGTCCATCTGTCTTGTATCCATAAAATTGAGAGATAGGACCTCCCACTTTTGTGATAAACTGCTGTCCGTTCTGGGTAATGGTAAACTGTTGAATCGTTCCCATATCAAGCACTTTATTACTATTATGAGACAAATTCAAATTAGAAGTCCACTTAAAGGCTCCCGACAAATTGTTGGTTGTCAAATCCACTTCCCAACCCTGGTTACGAATCTTTCCAAGATTAACCAGCTGACTATCAAATCCAGTAGAATAAGGAACAGGTACATCAAACAACAAATGATTCGTTGTATTAATATAATAATCAAAGTTAAACTGGATACGGTTCTTGAATGCTGAAAAATCAAGACCTATATCCACTGAACGGGTCTGTTCCCACTGCAAATCCTCATTACTAAGATTCTGAGCTGCCGCTCCACTTTGCAACGCATTACCATAAGCTGAGTTGTACGACCCGAGCAAGGCCATATACTGATAATCACCAATACGGTCATTACCCGATGTACCTAGAGAAGCTCTTAGTTTCAAAAGATTCATCCAATCAACGCTCTTCAAGAAGTTTTCCTCATTCAATTTCCAACCTAATGATACAGAAGGGAAAGTTCCCCACTTAGCATTCTGTCCAAAACGAGAAGATCCGTCATGGCGTACACTCACCGTCATCAAATATTTTTCTTTATAATCATAACTAAGACGACCAAAGAAAGAAGCATTGGTGTATGCCGTACGTTCCGTACTTGCCACTTTTGCCGTAGAAGCCAGATTCAAGGTAGTTAACTTATCATAAGGCCAACCAGTAGCTTCCATGTTTCCAATGTAATAAGTTTGCTTTTCAGCACTCTGTCCCAGCAACACATTCAGATGATGTCCATTAAATGTATTGTCATAGGTCAATGTATTCTGAATCACCCAATCATTTGTATGAGTAGAGTAACTGCTTCCCTCCGCAATCTTGCTATCCGTCAGTTCGCCTGGCTGAAAATACTCATATTGTACGCCGTCATAATTATTACTATACTGAATTTTATATGATAAACCTGGAAGCATTTTCCATTCTCCCCAAATAGAAACCTGCGCACGGGTTGTCTCTGTATCATCTTTAGTATTGTACAATTGTTCCAATGGATCCAACCATGCAGCACCATATTCATCTGAAGAAGGAACTCCACCATTACTGTTTACGGCAACACCTGGAGCTACCAAAGGTGACATCATAAGAGCATGATGAACAGAAGAATCCTTTCCTTGCCGGTCTCCAAGGTTTGTACCAGCTGATTTTTGAATAGAACGTGAAACAGAAGCATTCATACCAACTTGAATATTCTTGGTAATGTTCAAGGTTGCATTCAAACGTGTATTCAAACGATTATAATTTGTTTCTTTTACGATACCATCCTGATCCATATACCCTACAGAAAAGAATACAGTTCCCATATCGCCAGCTCCTGAAGCACTAGCCTCATAACTCTGAATAGGAGCAGTATGCAACACCAAATTCTGCCAATCTGTGAAATTATTAAATGTAGACCACCATTCCGGAATTCTCATACTCTGTGGGCGAACAGACTGAGGATCACTCATAGAACCTCCCTGTCGTTTATAATCCACATTACGTTTATACATATTAAACGCAATATATTCATAACCGTTTTCAAGATCCAAATGCTTTTCTGGACTTTGCATACCATAATATGCATTGAAAGTCACAGTAGGCTTGGCACTTCCCTTACCTGTTTTCGTTTCAATCAATACAACACCATTTGCTCCTCGTGAACCATAAATAGCAGTTGCAGAAGCATCCTTCAAAATTTGAATCGTAGCGATATCACTTGGGTTTATATCGCTCATATTATCTCTTGGCACACCGTCAATTACATAGAGAGGGCTACTATCCCCGTTAATAGTATTGATACCACGAATACGAATAGTCATTTCTTCGCCCGGAATACCACCATTGGAAGCTTGTGCCTGCACACCAGCCAACTGTCCCTGAAAAGCTTCTGACGCTGTTGAAAATGGACGTTCTTTTAAAGCGGTGTCTGTAATTTTAGACACAGAAGAAGTCAAGTTCGATTTTTTAACCGTACCATATCCAACGACTACCACTTCATCCAAAGTCTCAGAATCTTCTTTTAAAGTAATTTTCAAATCAGATTTCCCAGCAACTTTTACTTCCTGCTCCACATAACCAATATACGACACAATTAAAGAAGCACCCTCGGAGACATTCAATGAAAAATTTCCATCCAAATCTGTGATACATCCATTCGATGGATTACCTTTTTCATACACATTTGCACCAATAATTGTTTCACCTGTTACATCAAGAACTACTCCTTTAACAAGGCGGCCTCTCTGCTGAACAATCATGGAATGTTCGACTTCCGCAGATGATAATGCATTTGTTGCATAAATCGAAGGTATTGCTGATGAACATGCCAACAACAAACCTAATTTACCAAAAAGTTGTGTTTTCATTTTTTAGGGTTTACATTTCGCAATAGCAAAAGTAAACTATAGAACACAGAAAGCCAGAAAAATTATATCAAATACATGTAAGTCTATATATTGATACAAAAATACATTATAATGAAACAAAAATACACATAATCATCGTCGTTTCTCAGTACGGCAATCCGTAGGATTCTTATCAAAATACTTCTTATAACATTTCGTAAAATAAGATTGAGAAGAAAATCCTGTTATGAAAGCTATTTCCGTCACATTTTTATCTGAATTTTCCAATAAATATTTCGCACGCACCAAACGGATATGTTTCAATAAATCCGCAGGAGTATAATTAGTCAATAATTTAATTTTTCGATATAATTGAATACGACTCAATCCCATTGTATTACTCAAATCTTCCACATTAAAATCTGGATTGCCTAATTCGTCATTGATAACCTTATAAAGCTTGTCAAGGAAATCTTTATCTTCAGAAGACAGAAGAGAAGAAGAATTTTCCTCCTTCCCGATAATAGAAGAATCTGTATAAAAATCTTTAAGATTAGAATGAGCGTCTATCAAATTCTGAACTCTACTAAGCAAGACCTCTTTACTGAAAGGCTTTATCAAATATGAAGCAGCTCCCAGCTTGAATCCATGTACAATATCATTATCTAATGCACAAGCACTTAACATGATAACAGGTATGTGCCTTAAACGAGAACTTGATTTTATTTTTTGTAATAATTCAAACCCATCTACGACAGGCATCATAATATCACAAATAATTACATCAGGAAGATACCTTAATGCTTTTTCCAGACCAAACTGCCCATTGCTGGCACAAACGACCCGATATTTATCTTCCAATACCGTTTTAATAAACCGACACATATCCGCATTATCATCGACCACCAGAACCAGATATTTATTTTCAGAGATCTTAACCCCTTCATAAACATCATCATATATAGAAATTCCAGCATTCGCTTCCTTATGTACATCAACATCCTTACTACATATTTTGTCTTCTCCATTCCAAGACTGGGAATGTAAATTAACGGCAGAGACCTTGGGTAATACCACTGTAAATACTGTTCCCTTCTCAAGCTGACTGTTTAATGTAATATTTCCTTGATGGAGTTCCACATAAGCTTTTACCAATGCTAACCCCAACCCCGTTCCTACATCATTATGATGTACTCGAAAATAATCTGTAAAAATCTTATCTTGCATTTCTTCAGGAATACCTTTTCCAGTATCAGATATTCGAATAAAAATTGCTGGAGTATTTTCACCTAACATAGTATTACCAGCCTCAATCATTATTTTTCCACATGGATCATTATATTTTAACGCATTTGACAACAAATTAAAACAAATACTCATTACTTTTTCTTTATCTGCGCTCAGAACTAAAGAATCATTTTCTTGGATATTGACTTCTATTTTTATTTTCTTCTCATGAGCAAGCGGGACAAATGCAGCAACCCATTCATTCAATTGCTCCTGCAAACTAAATTCAGATACTTTAAACTCTGTTTTTCCATTTTCCCATTTCCTCAAATCAAGAATCTTATTAATAAGCTGGAACAATATCAATGTATTCCTTCTAATAATACCAACAAGTTCTAACTGCTGACTTGACAAATCAGTCTTTTCCAATTGCTCAACAGGTCCTGCAATCAAAGTCAAAGGAGTTCTAAATTCATGGCTTACATTTGTAAAGAATGACAACTTTTCATTAGTAGCAACCTCAAGTTCGTTTGACAATTTCAATAACTGACTGTTCTTATAGTCTAGTAGCATCGCATTCGATTTACTCTTTTTGTATGCCTTATAAAGTAATACAACCAATGCAATCACTAATAAAAATACAATTGTCAATGATACCAAGAATCTTTTCTGCATTACATTGTATTGGCGAATACTTTTCACGCGATTATCCAACAATTCTATTTTATGGTCTGCCTCTTCTATAGCCTTATTTTGAATTGTCATGATACGTGCATTATACTTATTCACAATCGAAGTATTAGGTATTATCTCTTTTTGGAAAGGTTTACCTTCCAATATTCTCATTGCTAATTGAACAATGGCATCTCCCACTGTAGGATGAATGAAAGTCGCATCAATCATTCCTCTATTTACCATATCGATTCCTTTATCTTTTCCCGGCAAAGCATCTATGCCAACAATTTTAAGTGGCCTTCCTTTCAATACAGAGGAAGCCCATACCCCACGTGCCATACGATCATTATGGCAATATACACCATCTATTTTTGTATAAACCTCAAATAAAGAATCCATTTTTTCTTTAGCTGTTTCTTCTTCCCAATCAGCATAAACAGTAGATAGTAGTTTTATCTGAGGATAATTAACCAATGAATTTATAAAACCTTCATGGCGCTCTAAAGTTGAAGAAGATTCTTTTGTTCCCGCTAATTCTATTAGATTTCCGGTCAAAATCTCATTTGATAAATAGGAGGCTGCCTCAGTACCTATTTCTACATTATCAACTCCCACAAATGCAGTATAATCCTGAGAACCTAATTTTCGGTCAACAAGTATAATTGGAATCCTTTTCTCATGTACTTTATCCACAGCTGAAATAAGTTGGGAATCCAAGGGAGTAAGAATAAGCAAATCTATTCCATCATTGAGTAACTCAAGAATATTACTATCTTGACGACCTCGATCATTATCTGCAGAAAGAATCTTAACCTCTAAATTTTCATACAATCTAGACTCACGCAGTATCTCTGCATTCATTTTCTGACGCCAGTCGCTATTACTAATTTGAGATACGCCTATATAATATTTCTTCTTTTCACATGCACACAATCCTAGCAATGCACAAATTAGAAGTAATAATTTTATATTTTTCATTTTCTTAGATTTTGCCTTCCGGACAAATATAGTGAAATCCCCTAAATCAATATAGAAAAGTTTAATCTAAACCTAAATAAATAAAAAGGTACTTTCTTTAAGCCTGACACTTTTAAAGTAATCTGAACAAAAGAAAATACCTTTTTATCAATAATATATTCATCAATTATAAAAAACAAGTCATTTAAACATCTTCTCCAAATCATCTTCTTTCAATACAGCCAGTACAGTCTTTCCATCTGGTGTATAGTTTGGAGTGGAGACGGCAAACAAATCATCGACCAGACGATTCATTTCCTCATCGGTCAGAACCTGTCCCGGTACAATGGCTGCTGCTTTTGCCAATGAAAGTGCAAGCATACTTTGTACTTCTTCCTTCACTTTACAACCTTTTTCAATCGCCGTCTGTACCATATCTGTAACCAGCTTTTCCGGATTCAGTCCTTCAATTCCGGCTGGAATGCCGTTAATAGAATAGGTTCCTCCTCCCAGACTGCTAAGATCAAATCCCAAGGCATTCAAATCGTCCATGAACTCCTCCAGTACAGGTACCTCAGAAGGAGAGAAATGCACCATATCCGGGAAGAGCATTCGCTGGGAAGCATTCTTCCGATTTTCTATCTGCGCCATATAGCGGTCGAAAAGGATACGAATATGTGCTCGCTGCTGATTAATAATCATCAACCCGGACTTTACAGAGGTCAGAATATAGCTCCCTTTATACTGATAGTGACGCATGGAATTTTCCTGAGGCTGCTTCTCGTTTTCCTCACCAGAGAACGAGGGAACAACGGCATCTTCTTGAGAAGTCTGTCCCCAGTCGGTTGACTCCGGGAAAAACGGTCGTACTTCTTCTTCCGGTTGAATATCCGATTCCGACGAAGTGCGTTCCAGTCCTTCAAACAAAGGTTCCCACTCTACCCGATTTTTGTGGCTGCCAAACGAAGGAGTATAATTTCCGCTTCTGCCAAAATCCGGCATTCCGCCTTTATTCATGGAAGAACGTACAGAGGTACCTGTAGACGCACTCCATTCTCGCACATCCTGTCCGAAGCTTTCTCTCTCCGTTTCTTTATTGGTTGCCGATGCAGAAGAGTAAGCAGAAGGAGGCACTGCCGCTGTATTAAACGGATTATAAGAAGGGTCAAAACTGGTTTGAGGAGGTGCCACCGTGTAAGGAGAATTCTCAAAGGCAGGAATATCGGGCATACCTTCTGTATCAAAATCAATCGAAGGTACCGCGTTGAAACGTCCTAACGTTTCTTTGACTGCTGCCGAAAGAATCTGCCATACGGCTTGTTCATTCTCAAACTTGATTTCTGTCTTTGTAGGGTGTATATTGACATCTATATCCGAAGGTTCCACTTCGAAATAAATGAAATAAGAGACTTGTTCACCCACCGGAATCAGGTTGTCGTACGCACTGGATACAGCTTTATGAAAATAAGGATGGCGCATATAACGACCATTCACAAAGAAGAACTGGCGTGCCCCTTTCTTACGGGCCGATTCAGGACGACCGATATATCCATGTATTTTCACCATGGTGGTATCAATGTCCAATGAAAGCAGCTCCTGGTTCAGTTTCTTGCCAAATACCCCCATAATACGCTGCCGCAAAGGAATAGCCGGCAGATTCAGCATCTCGGTGCCATTATGGCCCAACACAAAAGATATATCCGGATTGACCAGCGCAATGCGTTCGAATTCAGCTACAATGTTACTTAACTCCGTTTGATTGGATTTCAGGAACTTCCGACGGGCAGGTACATTGAAGAACAGATTTTTCACAGAGAAGTCACTGCCTCGCTGGCAGGCTACTGCCTCCTGCTTTTCTACCTGAGAACCGGAAATCTGAATGAAAGTACCTAATCCGTCGTCACTGGAACAAGTTTTCAATTCCACCTGTGCTACAGCAGCGATGGAAGCCAAAGCCTCTCCACGAAAGCCCATGGTATGAAGGGCAAACAAATCGGCTGCCTCCCGAATTTTAGAAGTAGCATGACGTTCAAAAGCCATACGGGCATCCGTTTCCGACATGCCTCGTCCGTCGTCAATGACACGTATACATGTTTTTCCGGCATCCGTCACCAGTACTTCTATATTTTTTGCTCCGGCATCTACAGCATTCTCCACCAGCTCCTTTATCACAGAAGCCGGACGCTGTATGACTTCTCCTGCCGCAATCTGATTGGCTACAGAATCCGGCAACAAACGGATTACATCTCCCGATGTCATAGTGTAAATTCTCCTGTAATCAGATAATGTAAAATATATAGCAATACCACAATAGCCACAAACATAGCTCCGTAACTCAGAGGTTTACGTCCGCTTTCCTTGCGACGCTTCAGATAGGTAGTACCTTCTACAAACTTACCACGAATGTCTTCCGGATTAAACTCTTTAGGAGGGAGCATTCCCAGTTCACGTTTGGCTGTCTCTTCTATTTTCTGCAGTTTTTCCTTGCGTTCATCCACATAAATGTATTCATGACGGAATCCGCGAGGCTTTCTCATTGTAAACATTCCCATATATTATTCCTCCTTCTTATTTTCAAACAATCGGGCATTCGGCAAAACGACCGGACCACGTACATTTTTCTTCAACTGGTCTTCCACCCGTTTTTCCCTCCAATTAAAGATGTCGGCTTTATTGAGCGGACGAATGTAATCAAACCACACAAAATTCTCCAGACGGTCTTTTCCGGCAGGAATCTGCGACATCGGATACAACACGCCATTAGATTTGGGGCTCATCACCATGCGCTCTATCTTACGGTCTTGCAGATAGATTTCCAGTTTACTGGTTTCAGATACATTCATTCCTATCAGCGTACTGTCGGAGTCCATCGGATAATAAACTACTCGTACGGAACCTATCACTTCCGTCTTTCGCATTTCTCCGTTCGTAAAATAGGACTTCATCTCTTTTCCCGTCACCTGATTATAAATCGTTGAATCCACACGTTCTACCGAAAGTGCCTGCCCTATGATGTGCGACCAGTCAATTGTACTGTCGTTCATATAGACCTTTATCACTTCGCCTAAAAGCTGCTGGTTCTTGTTCCAGATAATCGGGTCGCGATACATCGTAAGACAACTGTCCACTGTAGAGAAAACTAACGAGTCAGCCGTACCCTGCACATCGGTACGATAAAAACGTACTTTATGGAAGGCTCTCATCTCACGGAACATGGAATCAGTATTCTGATGGAAAGTTTCCATCAGCAGAGTATCTGCATGAAGGAACAGAGTGTCGCCCTGAGAATAGTCTATAGCGACAGCACTATCCGTAGCAAAGGCATAGTCTGTCTGCTCATTATAATAGCCATATTCTCCGGTAAGCATGTTCCGGTTGATTGTATCCGTCATCACCATCCGGCTGAAAACCTCTCCCACACCGGTATTACGGTCATAGAAAAGCGTATCACCGGTCAGCTGCTTTCCCTGATTGGTAAGCACAGAACGGTCATACAAATCGGCCTTACCCGTTACGGTATTATAAGTTCCCTTCTCAGAATAAATGTGATTGGCATCGCTCCAGATATCCGAAGGGCCGACAATATCAGCTACCTTCGAAGCCGTATTGTAACGTAAGGTATCCGACGTCAGTGTAAACTGAGGATTAACCAGCTTCACATTGTAATTAAATACGGATTGCTTGGTCTGAGGACTATATTCTCCCCACTCGGAGGTCAGCACATTCTGCTCATCCATCAGGGTTCCCCCATCAAAGAAATATCCCAAGTTGTAGACCCGGTCATAATTCAGGCTATCAGTCAGCAAGGTAGTCGTACGGTTCTCCATCCGGACATTACAGCGCATCTCTGCAATCTGTGTCAATCCATCATAGTACAGCCGGTCGCCATAAAGAAACAGCGTATCTCCCTGCACCATTTTCACATTACCAAAAGCCTCAAAGCTGCTAACCTTATCATAGTAACATGCACTGTCGCAATACATGTACACACTATCATGACGGAAACTCACATTCCCGGTTACAATCTGTGCGTCCGGATGACTTGCATCCTTACGCAACAAATCAGAATGCAACAAATAGACTTTACTTTTAGCTACCGGACGCTGCTTGGAATCCTCTGGCTTTTGTTTCCCCTCAGCCTCTGTTTTCGTGCGCGCAGTCTGTGGAGGGACAGCTATCCCCCCTTGTGCCGACAAGCCAAGAATGGTCAGGCAAAATGCTACAAAAAACAAAAAAATTGCAGACTTTCTCATCACTGTTTAATCCATCCCGGATATTTAAAATCACACTTACGCCAAGACGGGTTGATACGCACGTAAGTATTTTTTTGTTTTTCTACAATCCACTTCTGCAGTTTTTCTTCACTACGGTTGGCCGTAACAATGTCTTTCAGACGCTGATAGTCTTCTGAGATTGTAGCTTTATGTCCGTCAATACGATTTTTCAATTTTACGATAGCACACACTTCTTTTCCTTTTGCATTAATCATTGTAAAAGGTTTGGAAACTTCGCCAATCTGCATTCCCTCTACGGTCTTTGCCACTTCCTGAGAAATCAAGCCAGCCAGCTGCTGCATTTCAAAACGAGAAGTAGAAGTCTGCGGGTTAGCCAGCAAACCGTGGTTGTTACGTGTATCTTTATCCTGAGATACCCATGTAGCCGCTTCATCAAAAGTTACTTTTCCTTTTCGGATGTCATTGGCCAGTGTATCCAGTTTATTCAGTTCGGCTTCAATTTCTTTTTCATCTACACGAGGCTTAATCAAAATATGGCGATAGCTTACACGGTCACCACGCTTTTCAATCAGCTGAGCAATATGATAACCATATTCTGTTTCAAACACTTTTGAAATCTTCTTCGGGTCAGTCAGGTTAAATACCACATTGGCAAACTCCGGAGTTAATTCTCCACGACCTGTAAAGCCATATTCTCCTCCACGACGAGCAGATCCCGGGTCTTCAGAATACATACGTGCCAACGTAGAGAAAGTAGTTTCTCCCTTATTGATACGGTCAGTAAAATCACGCAATTCTTTCTTTACACGTTCGATTTCTTCTTCCTTAATCTTAGGCTCTCTGGTAATAATCTGCACCTCTACCTGAGTAGGCACAAAAGGAATACTGTCCTGAGGAAGCTTACTGAAATAGTTACGCACTTCCGCAGGAGTCAGCTTGATGTCTCCGACAATCTTCTTCTGCATTTCCTGTACCGTCAATCCGTCACGAATATTTTCACGCAACATTTCACGTATCTGGGTAGAAGTTTTATTGTAATATTCTTCGAGTTTTTCTTTTGAACCAATCTGTTCAGTCAACCATGAAATTCGTGATTCTACTTGCTGCAGAACCTCCTGATCGCTCACCTCAATACTATCTATCTCAGCCTGGTGGAGAAAAAGTTTCTGCACAGCCAATTCTTCTGGTATCACACAATAGGGATCACCATCAAAACGGCGACCTTCATACTGTGCATTCAAACGCTCATTCTCTACGTCTGATTTCAGAATAGCTTCATCGCCGACAACCCACACCACTTCATCAATCACATTATCTTGTGCCACGGCGGGTACTGTTCCTGTCAAGGCAAGCAAAATAGCCAAGACACCAGTCATAATCAATTTATTCATTTTCTGTCTATTTGATTTGTTTTGGTCCATTACATTACAAAGGACGAAGATACGGCATTAATTACTTTTTTCCGCTACAATTAACGGTTTTTAAAATGTCTTGGTTAATTTCAATCCTGAAGCCTCGCTTTAACTCTTCCATTTGTGTTCTCTCCGTCCACAAACGATAGTCACGCTGCACTTCATCGCGCACATCCTGAAAGTCTTCCGGCCCTTTTTTCAGACGCTTTCCCAATACAAAAGCATAAGGTAAATCCGTACGAGGAGTGAAATGTCCGCATTTAAAAGCCAGCTTATCTACATAAGGATTTGTACCAATCTGAAACAAGCCTGTTTCTACAACGACCTTCCATTCCGGATTCTCTTGAGAAAAAGCGGAAATTTCTTCATTCCATTTATTTAAGGGACATTTCTTCAGCCTTTTTTTCAGCTTTGAAGCCACTTTCTTATTCAAACAATGTATCACTCCTCCTTTAAAATGAGGCAAATCCCACGCATAATCGTTTTTATGACTTTCAAAATAGTTCTGCAATTCCTTATCAGAAATATTACCTGATTTTGTGCCTCCATGGCGCTTATCCCAATACGCAGCCAGTAAGCCATCAGCAACTTGACACAACTCCATTCGAGTCTTGTTCAACAGACTATCTGTCCGCTCGGTTGGAACAGAATTAGCCACCTTCTGCACAGCCATATTTGCAGTCGCTCCTGATGAATATACACCTTGCCTGCGATCCAATAAATACACGATGTGAATGCCTAAAGGAGAAAAAAATGGAGCAGAATAATTACCTTTTTTCAATGTGCTCAATTGCCCGGCAAACTCTTTTATCAGGCATCTTTCCGGAATCCACTCCCCATCCAAATAAGGAGAAGGCAACAAAGCCTTCACATAAGATTGTGCCAGTTTTTCAAAAGGTATACCATTTTTTAAAGCCGTATAAACAGAATCTATACGCTGTCTGGCTACACGTTCTTGTTCGGAAGAAGCATGTTGGGGTAAAAGGAATGAAATCTGACGAAATCTTACCCAATTTAAAAGAGTATCTTGTTTTTGGGACATTCCCCTCTCTTCCGATTTCAGAATTTCATTTTGCAAGGCACTGCATTGCAACCGGAAATCGGTGATAGTATCCCAGCTTTGTCTTTTAGCATCTGCCACCTTCAACTTATAATACAAGAAATGAGGCAAGAACTGTTCTACAGATACATGACTAGCTGCATATACCTGGGTATAATAATGCTCAAACTCCTCAACCGAAGTTCCCTCTCCATCAATCCGGAAAAGTACCCTGCGATCTTCTGCATAAGAAACAGAGAATTTCAACCCCATCAACAAACATAGGAATAACCACGCAATTCTACACATAACAGATTCTATTCATCATTTCATTAAACAAAAAATCATCCTGTTCGCCAGAACAGACTCACTGAAAGCAAGTCTGCCTGACGTCAGAATGATTATATCCGTATTATAAGTCAAAGATTATCTTACTGAGGACGACTATAGTTAGGTGCCTCGCTTGTAATAGATACATCGTGCGGGTGACTTTCCAGAACTCCTGCATTAGTAATACGAGTAAACTTCGCATTATGCAATTCTTCAATATTATGAGCTCCGCAATAACCCATACCGGCACGCAAACCACCAACCAGCTGATAAATCACTTCATACAAAGAACCCTTATAAGGCACACGAGCAGCAATTCCTTCTGGAACAAGTTTTTTCACATCGGTAGTTCCACTCTGGAAATAACGGTCTTTTGAACCATTTTCCATAGCTTCCAATGAACCCATTCCACGATATGACTTAAACTTACGACCATTAAAGATGATGGTATCGCCCGGAGATTCCTCTGTACCGGCAACCAACGAACCAATCATTACGCTATAACCACCGGCTGCCAAAGCTTTCACCACATCACCTGAATAACGCAAGCCACCATCTGCAATCAAAGGAATACCAGTTCCTTCCAATGCCTTTGCAACATCATATACGGCTGTCAACTGAGGAACACCTACACCGGCGACCACACGAGTTGTACAGATAGAACCCGGGCCGATACCTACTTTTACTGCATCAGCACCAGCTTCGGCCAACATCTTTGCAGCCTCACCTGTAGCTACATTACCTACAACAATATCAATTCCAGGGAAACGTTTCTTAGCTTCTTTCAGCTTTTCAATCACGTACATAGAATGTCCGTGAGCTGTATCAATTACAATGGCATCTGCACCAGCATTCACCAAAGCTTCCATACGGTCGAATGTATCAGCAGTTACTCCCACACCTGCAGCTACACGCAAACGACCTTTAGAGTCTTTGCAAGCCATTGGTTTATCTTTTGCTTTTGTAATGTCTTTATAAGTAATCAGACCAATCAGCTTTCCATCCTTGTCTACTACCGGAAGTTTTTCAATCTTGTTTTCCTGCAGAATCTTGGAAGCAGTTTCCATGTCTGTACCCGGCTCTGTTGTCACAATGTTTTCCTTTGTCATCACCTCATCGATACGCTTATTCATATCCTTTTCAAAGCGCAGGTCACGGTTTGTAACAATACCAACCAAGTAATTCTCATCATCTACTACAGGAATACCTCCGATTTTGTATTCAGCCATCAAATCGAGTGCATCTTTCACTACAGAACCTCTCTTAATGGTCACCGGATCATAAATCATTCCGTTTTCCGCACGCTTCACAATTGCCACCTGACGAGCTTGCTCCTCGATAGACATGTTCTTGTGAATTACTCCGATACCTCCTTCACGAGCAATGGCAATGGCCATCTGTGCTTCGGTAACTGTATCCATAGCTGCAGTTACAAACGGAATTTTCAACTCAATGTTACGTGAAAACTTAGTCGAGAGTTCGACTGTTTTAGGTAAAACCTCAGAATAGGCCGGAATCAACAATACATCATCGTAAGTTAATCCGTCCATAACAACTTTATCTGCAATAAATGACATAGGGCTTTATGCTTTAGATTTTATTGCGTGCAAATATACAGAATTTTCTCAAAAAGTAAAAAAGCAGTTAACATCTTTTTCATACCACATACCTATCAAATAAAAACAGCTGCTTGCAAGGAACGCCCCTCACAAGCAGCTGCACAATATCATTAAATAAATGATTAATTAGCCATTTCAGAAATGAACTTGATACGTACCAGACGAATTTCATCTTCTGTATAGTCGTCACCCAGTTCATCCATTGCATCATCAATTTTATCAGTTACCGATTCCTTGAAATAATCATAAATATCCTGCATGTGGTCTTCATCCATGATTTCTTCCAAGAAATAGTCAATATTCAGTTTGGTTCCTGAATATACAATGGCTTCGATTTCATCCAGCAACTCACCAAATTCAATACCTTTTGCCACTGCAATATCATCCAAAGCTACCTTTCGGTCGATACTCTGAATAATAGAGACCTTCAGCTTAGATTTGTTAGCTACAGTGCGCACTCTCAAATCTTCCGGACGGTCTATTTCATTTTCTTCGCAGTGTTTCTTAATCAATTCGCAGAATTCCTGACCATAGCGTTTAGCCTTTCCGGCTCCTACCCCCGGAATATTCTGCAATTCTTCCAAAGTAACCGGATAAATGGTAGCCATTGCCTCAAGAGAAGGATCCTGGAAAATCACATAAGGTGGTACATCCAGTCTCTTTGCCATTTTCTTCCGCAAGTCTTTCAACATGGAATACAGCACGGGGTCTACTGCACACGAAGCTCCACTTCTCATCGGAGTTTCATCTACCTCTTCTTCCTCAAAGTCTGCATCCTCAACTATCTTGAACGACTTCGGTTTTTTCAAGAACTTATGTCCTTCTGGCGTAACTTTCAATAAGCCATAGTTTTCCACATCCTTTGCCAAGTAACCAGCGATAAGAGCCTGACGAATGACTGCATTCCACAATCTTTCTTCTTCTCCCATACCTGAACCAAACACCTCTAAGTCTTCATGCTTATGCGCAAGCACTTCAGATGTTTCTTTACCCAACAATATATCGATAATATAATCTTGCTTAAAGTTTTCTTTTACGGCAATGATTGCTTCAATCACTGCACACAACGAATCCTGAGCCTCCACTTGTTTCTTTGGATTTAAACAGTTATCACAATTACCACAATTATCTTCCGTATATTCCTCTCCAAAATAATGCAACAAAATTTTTCTTCTACACACTGAAGATTCTGCGTAAGCTGCTGTTTCCTGCAATAGCTGACGTCCGATTTCTTGCTCTGAAATAGGCTTTCCCTGCATAAATTTCTCCAATTTCTGCAGGTCCTTATTGGAATAGAATGTAATGCACTGTCCTTCTCCACCGTCACGTCCTGCACGTCCGGTTTCCTGATAATACCCTTCCAAACTCTTAGGTACATCATAATGAATCACAAAGCGTACATCCGGTTTATCAATACCCATTCCAAACGCAATCGTAGCTACAATCACATCAATGTCTTCCTTCAGGAAAGCATCCTGATTCCCATTACGGGTAGCAGAATCCATTCCTGCATGATAAGCGCGAGCCTTGATACCATTTGCCAGCAATATTTCAGTGAGCTCTTCCACCTTCTTACGGCTCAAGCAATAGATAATACCTGACTTGCCTTCGTTCTGCTTGATGAACTTGATAATATCCTTATCCACATTAGCTGTCTTGGCACGTACTTCATAATAAAGATTCGGACGATTAAATGACGAACGGAATTCCGTTGCATCCATCATTCCCAAATTCTTTTGGATGTCCATCTTTACCTTTGGGGTAGCCGTTGCCGTCAAAGCAATTACCGGAGCTTTTCCAATTTCATTGATTATCGGACGAATCCGGCGATACTCCGGTCGGAAGTCATGCCCCCATTCCGAAATACAATGTGCCTCATCCACCGCATAAAATGAAATCTTCACGTGCCTCAGAAAATCTACATTCTCCTCTTTCGTCAAAGATTCAGGAGCTACATAAAGTAACTTTGTCTTTCCGGCCATGATGTCTGCTTTTACCTGATCAGTAGCCGATTTTGTCAATGAGGAATTAATAAAATGGGCAATACCATCTTCCTCACTGAAATTACGCATAGCATCCACCTGATTCTTCATCAGGGCAATAAGCGGTGAAATCACAATAGCAGTTCCATCCATCAACAGAGAAGGAAGCTGATAGCACAAAGACTTTCCGCCCCCTGTCGGCATTAACACAAACGTATCCTTTCCTGATAATAGGTTTCGAATAATCGCCTCCTGGTTTCCTTTAAAAGTATCGAATCCAAAATACTTTTTAAGAGCTGCTACTAAATTGATATTTTCCGCCATTGTTCTTGGATTTAGATTTTCATTGATTGTAGAAATTTTGTTCCCGTATGTAACAAAGTTATAAACAACTTTTCATATTACACAAATATTTCAGGGAATATTTCATCGGAAGCTTTTATTTTCTCACTAAAAAACCTTTACATTATGCCATTTGCAAGCGGGAAACATTTGCCTTTCCCATTTGTTGCTTGGCGTAATCCAATGTCACCACAAAACGTTCGGTCTGTTGTGACGGAATCTCAAACATGACATCATTCATTATGGTTTCCACAATAGAACGCAAACCACGGGCACCCAATTTGTACTCTATCGCCTTGTCGACAATATATTCAAACACTTCCGGTTCAAATTCCAGTTTCACCCCATCCATCTCAAACAATTTTACATACTGCTTGATAATTGAATTTTTGGGTTCTGTAAGAATATTGCGCAATGCCGTGCGATCCAATGGGTTCAAATAGGTGAGTACCGGCAAACGGCCAATGATTTCCGGTATCAAACCGAATGATTTCAAGTCCTGAGGAGCAATGTACTGCATCAAATTTCCCCGGTCTATTTTCACCGCTTCTTTCGCTGCACTATATCCCACCACATTGGCATTCAGACGTTGAGCGATTTTTCGTTCAATACCGTCAAAAGCACCACCGCAAATAAACAGGATATTCTTAGTATTGACCGGAATCATCTTCTGGTCCGGATGTTTACGTCCTCCCTGAGGGGGAACATTCACCACAGAACCTTCCAGCAGCTTCAACAAGCCTTGCTGTACACCTTCTCCACTTACATCACGCGTAATGGAAGGGTTATCTCCTTTTCGGGCTATTTTATCAATTTCGTCAATGAAAACGATACCCCGTTCTGCTTCCTCCACATTATAGTCAGCCACCTGAAGCAAGCGCGTCAGAATACTTTCAATATCTTCTCCCACATATCCTGCTTCGGTCAGTACAGTCGCATCTACAATAGTAAAAGGCACGTGGAGCAACTTAGCAATGGTACGAGCCAGTAAAGTCTTTCCAGTTCCGGTGCTTCCCACCATAATGATGTTTGACTTTTCAATCTCCACATCATTTTTATCCTTAGGCTGAAGCAAACGTTTGTAATGATTATACACCGCTACAGCCAAATAGCGTTTTGCATCATCCTGACCAATCACATACTGGTCCAGGAATTCTTTAATATCCTTCGGCTTAGGGAGCTCAGACAAATTCAGGTCTGTAGGTCCCTGCCCTTGATGATGCATCGCTTCTTTCACGATTTCATGTGCCTGTTCTGCACAACTGTCACAGATACATCCGTTCACTCCTGTAATCAGGAAGCCCACTTCGTCTTCTGTGCGACCGCAAAAGCTACATCTTCTTTTCGAGTTTCTTGAAGTCCTTTTTTCTTCCAAAGCCTATCTAGTTTTTAAGTAAATCACAGTGTTATAATGAAGGCTTACGAGATAGCACTTCATCAATCATACCATACTCTTTAGCTTCGGATGCTGTCATCCAATAATCACGGTCAGAATCTGCCCACACCTTATCAAAATCCGTATGAGAGTGATCTGCAATGATTGTATACAGTTCTTTCTTCAGTTTCTGAATTTCACGAGCTGTAATTTCAATATCCGAAGCCTGACCCTGTGCTCCTCCCATCGGCTGATGAATCATCACGCGTGAGTGAGTCAAAGCTGAACGTTTTCCTTCTTTTCCGGCTACCAACAATACAGCTGCCATAGAAGCTGCCATACCTGTACAAATTGTAGCCACATCGCTACTGATAAACTGCATGGTATCATAAATACCTAAACCTGCATACACAGAACCGCCTGGGGAGTTGATATAAATAGAAATATCTTTACCCGAATCCACTGAATCCAGATACAAAAGCTGAGCCTGCAAAGTATTGGCTGTATAATCGTCAATCTGGGTTCCGAGGAAAATGATACGATCCATCATCAAACGAGAAAAGACATCCAACTGCGTCACATTCAATTGACGTTCTTCCAAAATATACGGATTCAAGTATCCTGCTTGCGACTTGATGACATCATCAAGTACCATACTATTCATTCCGAGATGCTTGGTAGCATATTTTCTAAAATCGTCCATCATAATCCTTATATTAATTCTACAATATAAAAGAGGCTTTTAACCCCTTTCTTCTGAAAAAACAAAAGTACAAAACACTTCTATCTTACAGAAGAAGTCAAGTTAAAAGCCTCCTTTTTTAGAATATTTTAGCAATCAATTTTGAGAGCCAAATTGCTTATTGAAACATTTTGTTGAATTCTTCTGCAGAAACTGCTTTATGATTCAATGTTACCTGACCTTTTAAGATTTCAGACAACTTAGATTCAACCACGCGGTTCACCAGAGCTTCTACACTTTCACGTTTCTTCAACATTTCTTTTGAATAGTTTTCCAACAATTCATCAGGAACGTTAATCATACCATACTGAGCAAACTGTGCACGAGTAGCTTCCTTAGCCATGTTAGTGATGTCAGCCTGTTCTACCTTAATATCGTTAGCAGCTACCAGTTTTTCTTTGATCAGGTGCCAAGTCAGTTCTTCCAGGCTCTTTTCGTAGTTTTCAGAAACGAATTCTTCACCTTTTTCCTTGTTGTTTTCCAACATGATACGTTTCATCAGTTCATCAGCAAACTGCAGTTTACCAACCTTTTCTGACAAGTAAGTACGTACATCCAACAAGAACTTATAATCGCTGTCAGCTTCAAACTGTTTTGCAATTGTTTCCTTAATCTGAGCGCGGAATTCTTCTTCGCTGTGAGCCTTTCCTTCACCCAATACCTGATCAAACAGTTCCTGAGTCAAGTCACCCGGAATCATACGAGTGATTTCTTCAATCTGGAAGCTGAAGTTACCTTTGTAGTTAGCTACTTCTTCTTTCTTCACTTTCAACAGAGAAGCCAACTCAGCTTCATTGTTATCGAAAGCAACTGACGGGTTGAATACCAATACAGTATTTACCTTTGCACCGTTGAAGATAGCTTTCTGGTCATCGTTCTTCATGTATGAAGGCATCATTACTGCACCTTCTACCTGCACACCACCTTCTTTTGTATTGCCGTTTTCATCCAGCTCAGCCAACAGACCTTTCAGCATATCCTTATCCTGATAGTCTTCCACCTTGTCATACTTAGCAGTACGCTGTCTGTACATATTTACCTGCTGATCTACCATTTCATCAGTTACGTTAATATCATAGTAGTCAACAGTATCATTATTAGACAATTCTACATTGAATTCAGGAGCCAATGCAATATCGAAAGAGAATTCAAAATTCTCATCAGTTTCAAAGTTTGCGTTATTTTCTTTCGGCAGAGGAGTACCCAACATGTTCACTTTGTTTTCACGGATATACTCACCTACTTTTTCCTGCAACAGTTTATCAACTTCTTCCAGCAATACAGAAGTTCCATACTGTTTTTTAATCAATCCCATAGGAACCATTCCCTTACGGAATCCAGGCATATTTACTCTCTGACGAAGAGTTTTCAGTGCTTTTTCAACTTTTTCCTGATAATCAGCTTTTTCAATCTGAACAGTAAGCACAGCGCTTACGTTGTCTACATTTTGCAATGAAATATTCATTTTCGACTTATTTATTTAATTATTAATTATTTCTCGTATTTACCAAAAGAGGTTGCAAAAATAATGTTTAATCTTTCAATAACCAAACTGACAAGCTAAAAAATCTTTACGGCTTCTGAATCCTTGTCAACCAACCAAATAAAAAACGGCAGAAAGCATATCCACCTTCTGCCGTTCCTTATTATTTCAACCTGACTCTTGTCAATATCAAACTTTACGAGCCTTACTATTTTCCTCCTTCTTCACCTTCTGCAACAAGTCTGAAGCAAAGATGAAGTTATTCAACCGCTCGTTCGTAGCATTGAATACCTCGTCTTTTGTTCCTTCCCATTCCTTGTGACCCTGATATATGTACAATATGCTTTCACCAATACCCATCACAGAGTTCATATCGTGCGTATTAATGATTGTCGTCATATTATATTCTTTGGTAATATCATGAATCAAATCATCAATCACCAACGAGGTTTTAGGGTCAAGCCCAGAATTAGGCTCGTCACAGAACAAATATTTTGGCTGCAAAGCAATGGCACGTGCAATAGCCACACGCTTCTGCATACCCCCACTGATTTCTCCAGGATATTTTGACTGCGCATCAATCAAATTCACACGATCCAGACAAAACTGTGCCCGCTTCACCCGGTCACGGTAAGTATCATTAGAGAACATATCCAGTGGGAACATCACATTTTCCAGTACAGAAAGCGAGTCAAACAATGCAGCACTTTGAAAAATCATGCCCATTTCACGTCTCAGTGCTTTCTTTTCTTTCTTTCCCATGTCCAACAGATTACGTCCGTCATACAGAATCTCCCCACACTCCGGAGTAAGCAGCCCTACAATACATTTCATCAGTACCGTCTTTCCAGAGCCACTCTGCCCGATAATCAAATTGGTTTTCCCGTTGTCAAAAGAAAAATTAATATCTTCAAGAACTGTACGTCCTTCAAATGATTTGCATATAGAATTTAGCTGTATCATCCCATCAACAATTGTGTAAGTATCAAATCTGAAAACAAAATCAAGACACTGCTTGAAACCACAGAGTCCGTACTGGCTTTACCGACCGCAATAGAACCTCCTTCTACCGTATATCCAAAATAAGCAGACACACTGGCTATGATAAAGGCAAAAAATAAGGATTTAATAAAGCTACACCAAATATACCATTCCACAAAGCAATACTGTAAACCATATTCCAAATCCGTCGCATTCATGATACCGGCAAACCAGGCTGTACAGAAAGCACCTATCACTCCCGCAAAAATACTGAAAATCACCAAGAAAGGAATCATGGTCATCAATCCCAGAATCTTTGGGAGAATCAGATAAGAGGCTGAGTTTACTCCCATAATTTCCAGTGCATCAATCTGCTGTGTCACCCGCATCGTACCAATCTCTGAAGCAATGTTCGACCCGACTTTTCCCGCTAAAATCAAACACATGATAGAAGATGAAAACTCCAGCAGCAAGATTTCACGAGTGGTATATCCCACCACGAAACGCGGCATCCAAGGACTTTCAATATTCAATTTAATCTGAATACAAATTACGGCACCGATAAAGAAAGAAATCAGCAGCACAATACCAATCGAATTGATACCCAATTGTACCATTTCATTCAGGTATTGCTTAAAATACATCCGGAAACGCTCCGGACGGGAAAATACACGCCCCATCAACATGAGGTATTTTCCAAGGTTTGTAACAGGCTTTATCATATTATTACAATCATGTTTGACGCAAAAGTAGTGCTTTTTAGCTATATTATAATAAAAGACAAGAGGATTTTCGAATTAAGAACCACAGAAGCCAAGATTTTTACTACTTTTGCACGACTGAACAGCTAACAAAAGGACAATGGCAGCACAAGAAAATCAAGAATCTATAACCGAAAAGTTTGAATTACCTTCAGACGGCAGAATGGTGCTACGAACCGAGAACCTGGTCAAGAAATACGGAAAGCGAACGGTGGTAAGCCATGTTTCCATCAATGTGAAACAGGGAGAAATTGTAGGACTGCTCGGCCCAAACGGTGCGGGTAAGACCACCTCTTTCTACATGACTACCGGACTAATTGTCCCCAATGAAGGACACATTTATCTAAATGATAAAGACATAACTTCCTATCCTGTTTACAAACGAGCCCAAAATGGCATCGGCTATCTGGCACAGGAAGCTTCTGTGTTCCGCAAAATGAGCGTGGAAGACAACATTGCTTCTGTGTTAGAGTTGACCAATAAGTCACCGGAATACCAAAAAGAGAAACTGGAAAGCCTGATTGCAGAGTTCCGTCTACAGAAAGTACGCAAGAACTTAGGAGACCAACTTTCCGGAGGTGAACGCCGCCGTACGGAAATTGCCCGCTGTCTGGCCATCGACCCGAAATTTATCATGCTTGACGAACCGTTTGCCGGAGTAGACCCAATTGCCGTGGAAGATATCCAGCACATCGTCTGGAAACTGAAGGACAAGAACATCGGTATTCTGATTACAGACCATAACGTGCAGGAAACACTTAGCATCACCGACCGTGCCTACCTGCTGTTTGAAGGAAAAATCCTCTTCCAGGGAACTCCGGAAGAATTGGCTGAAAACAAGATTGTCCGCGAGAAATACCTGAGTAACAGTTTCGTTCTGCGAAGGAAAGATTTCCAGCTGAAAGAAATCAAAGAGTAAGATTATTATACGAAAAAGGATTCATGAACAAAGAATGAATTTCACCTCATACCTTTGTCATGAATCCTTTTTTAATTTTGCTACATTGACTATCTAGCTAAGTAACTAAATTCTCAGCAGATTATCAATATCCTTTATTCTGCACCAAATTTTCATTTACATTAATATCTGAGGATGGTATTGGATATACATCATACTGCGAATTAACCGAAGTACCATTCTTCACTCCTCCTTTCCAGTCCCAAAGATAATCCCCTCCAGTGAAATAACCATAACGTATCAAATCAGTTCTACGTTGGCCTTCAAAATAAAATTCTCGTGCTTTCTCATCCAATATTTCATCCAGCGTAATGGATGACAATTCTTTTGCATGAGCACGTCTACGTAATACATTGATTGCATTCAACGCATCTTTCTGCGAGCCACCATTACGAAGTGTCGCTTCCGCCAAAGTCAGATAAGCTTCAGCTGTCCGGAAAAAAGGAACATCAGTATCCACCCAAGTTGCATCGTGCGAAGGCTGTCCGTCAGAACGCACATTTGTCCATTTCGCAATGGAGAAGCCTTGTTTAAATGTATATGGATCATTTATCTCCAATGTCCGTGTATTATCTTCTGTACCAGAAAAGAACAAAGCTCTGTCATCCCCTGCCGCAGCAACCATTTGAATTTCATTCACAAGCAATGGAGCATCATCATTAGGGAAGAACTTATTTACCAATGCCTTACGAGCTCTCACTCCTCCCCATCCTTCAGAAGTACCCCATGAGGTCATTCCAGCTGTATGAGTAGCCGCTATTGCAAATTGAGCACCTCCATAAGAACGTGCATTGGCCCCATCCAGACGAAGCGGTAAAATAATCTCTTTCATTGCATCCTCATTTTCATCATTATCAGCCATAAATAAATCCGCATAATTATCAGCAAGTTCATATCCCGAACTAATCACTTTATTTGCATAGGTAATCGCTTCTCCCCATTTTGCCGTACCGGTATACACTTCAGCATTCAAATACATACGCGACAACAACATCCACACGCAAACCTGATCCACCTGACCGAATTCTCCATTCCGAGGAGCTACCAAGTCATTCTCAATATTTTTCAGTTCCGTTTCAAGATAAGCAAACAAGTCGGCTCTCTGAATTTGCTTAGGGTCTTCCGTCAATGAAACAATTTCTGTAAAAGGGGGATTGCCGTAAGCATCCATTAAATAATAATAATTTAGGGCACGAATAAAACGGACCTCTGCACGCTGGCGTATCGTTTTCTCATCTGTAAGAGCATCCGTTTGCTCCAAAAAATGATTGCATAAAGTCACATCAAACATTAAGCGACTATAGAAACCGGTTAAAGGCAAATTAGAAGAACCCCAGTTCATCTGATAAAAATCCGGAATTCCCGAGTCTGACCAGCTACAAATCACCTCATCTGTCGGATATTCATAAGCAGTCAGAATCATACGATAAAAAGGAGAAGCACTACCTTCATCTACCCCTGCCACATCTCCATTTCCTGCAGCTCCTTGCTGGCCAGTCAGACTCAAGGTAGCATAGACTTTTGCATACACTTCATCCTGAGAAAAAGACGCACCAGCTTGTGGATTAATCGGACTTATATCCAAATCATTCACACATGATCCCAAACTACATGTAAAAGCGATTGCAGCTACGGATATTAATGATTTTAATCTATGGAATAACATAATAGTCTTTCATTTTAAATTTAACATACTTAGAATTGAAGGCTTAAACCTATAAGGAAGGTTATAGGACGCGGATAAATATTGTTATCAATTCCCGGAGTATCACTTGCCGATTGCACCTCCGGATCAAGCCCTTCGTAACCTGTAATAACAAACGGATTCTGAACTGTGGCATAAATACGTCCACCGATTCCATTATAACCAGAAGTCTTTAACAAATTCTGGAATGAATATCCCAATGTAATATTATCGCAACGCAAGAAAGATGCATTCTGAACAAAATAGTCCGACATATAATAATTGCCTATACCACTAAATCCTAAATTAATCGCAGACAAAGGGCGATTTGAATAAAAACCAGAAGTAGACCATATTCCATTTGTACTTACGTTAGCCCGATTCGCCAACACATCATTATAGACATAGTTTCCGATGCTGGCACGAAGAGCAAAACTGAAGTCCCAGTTTTTATAAGTCATCTTTGAGGTCAGCCCCATCAATACGTCTGCTGTCGGTTTTTTGTAAATATACCGGTCGCTGTCATTGATAATTCCATCATTGTTACGGTCTACAAATGTATTTTCTATCGGATTTCCGTTATCATCATACACTTGCTGATAAACATAAAATGACGATGCAGCATATCCCACTTTATGTGCCTGAATGGTAGATCCTGTGCTCGTAGATATACCGCCTGTAGCCACATAATAATCCTCATCATTTCCGCCTGTCAACTTCGTAATCTTATTGTTATTCCAGGTTACATTATACCCCAAATCCCAAATAAAATCCTTGGTTACAACAGGTTTGGTATTAATTGAGAATTCTATACCCTGGTTACGAAGAGAACCCACATTGCTCAGCAGCATATTGCTGAAGTTTGTACCGGTAGCAATATATACACTGTTAATCAAATCATTCGTTTCACGGTAATAATAATCCAATGTACCCGCAATGCGTCCATTCAAAAAGCCAAAATCAAGTCCGGCGTTCCAGGTTGTAGTTTCCTCCCATTTCAAAGAGGGATTATAAGAAGCAGGTCTGGAGGTTGTCAAATACCCATCTCCCATTGGATAGTATGCAAAATCTCTATTGGATGCTGAATTCAACTTGCAAATGCAACAGAATTCTGATTAATAATTTGTTTAAATT
>ENA-ORVG01000389-ORVG01000389.1-human-gut-metagenome-genome-assembly--contig:-NODE-389-length-62612-cov-7.931566_pt1 | contig 62612 bp, 59 predicted proteins | sample MGYA00242091_ERZ509233 | MGnify/ENA primary metagenome ERZ509233 (study PRJEB26280, sample SAMEA2338840) | human gut metagenome | biome: human gut; feature: human-associated habitat; material: faeces... | reverse complement strand
CCAGCAGATACCGTTCATTACCGCAGCGGTAGAGGCAGACGCCCCGCTGGGGGTAGCGGATAAGCTCGAACTCGGCAGGTTCCAGCTGGAGGTTGTCCATGTAGAACTTCTTGTCCACACTGCCGGCGTTGAACAGGAACTGGTGGGTGGGGATGGCGAACAGCGGCCTGGTCAGCTCCCGGACCCCATCCACGTCAAAGTCCTCCAGATTCTGGCTGGCCAGGATCATGGAGGACTCTTTCTTCCGTACCCGCTTAAGGCTGTTGCGGATGTATTCGATGGCGGTCAGGTTGCTCAGCCAGATATAAAGCTCGTCCAGTCCCGCCGCGGAATTGCCCTCGGTGAGCAGCTTGTCGCTGAGATAGGACAGCACATTGAACAGCAGGGCGTTCTTCACATTTCGGCTGGCCTGGAGAAGCCCCTTGACGCCGAAGACCAGAAAGCGGGAGGTGGTGATGTTGGTGTGGCCGTTGAAGAACTTGCTCTCCGCGCCCCGGCACATGGAGTGGAGACCCAGCAGGACCTCCTGCAGCAGTTCCCTTGGGTAGAGGGGATACTCCTCGCTGTCATAGTTTCGGTACGCCTCCTCGATCACGCCATAGAGGTCGGAAAGAATGGGATAATCCGTGGGAGCCAGGGCTTGGAAATCGGTATCGTCGTCCATGCCCCATTTGGCGTACAGCCGTCCCAGCATCAGCTCAATGGTATCAATGTGCCGGTCTGAGAACTCCTTATAGGCCCGAAAAAAATCCTTGAGGAACGAGATATGCTGGCTGAGCCGGGTCTTCTGGCGGAACGCGGCGGGAGCATCTGGATCATCCCCCTCGCTGCCGTCATCCCACAGCTTCGGTTCTAAGGGATTGATCCGGTACTGTCCGCTCATCAGGTCGATGAAGCACCCGCCCAGGTTGGAGCAGAGGTCCACAAGCTCATGCTCCGTGTCCAGGCAGATGGCGGACTTGCCGCTTTCCAGAATGTTGCACAGCAGGAGCTTGAGCAGGTAGCTCTTGCCCTGGCCGCTGTTGCCCAGGATGAGGACGTTGGCCGTAGTTTTGTCATCGGCACGGCGGTCCAGATCCACGATGATGTTGGAGCCGTATCGGTCTCGGCCAATGTAAAAGCCGTTGTGATCCGTCTTGCCGGAGTAGTTAAACGGGTACAGATTGGCGACGGACTTGGCCGGCAGCACCCGCTCAAACTGGGAGCCGAAGGCGTTGCGGCCCGCCGGGTTGGAGGAGAGGAAGCCCTCCCGCTGGCGCAGGAGGAGCCGGTCCGCGCCCAGCTTGCTCCGGATCAGCTCCGACGTCACCTCATCCCGCAGGGCGCGCAGACTGTCCGGGTCTCTGGCGGAGAGCTCAATGAACACAGCGCAGTGGATGAGGGGCTCGCTATTCTTCCGCATGGAGGCGATGAGCGCCGCCACATCCTGGAGGTTGGCTTCCGCAGTGACCGCCTGCTTCATGCTGCTGGTGCTGCCCCGATCCAGCTTGTTCTTGTTCTCCGCGTTGTGGATGATCTTGTCCTCCTCCGCCACGGACACCTTCCGGTTATAGATGTGCAGGGTCACGCCGCTCTTTTCCCCCAGGCGGCGGAGCAGAGCCAGCTCCTCGGTGCTGGCGGGGTAGCTCCGCAGGGCCAGGGTGCAGCGGTAGGTCCCGCCGCAGATGTAGTGGTCCGTGTTGAACTTCACGGCTGTGGGGGCGATGAGGTCCAGGAAATCCTTGACGCGGGGTTCCGAGGGCTTGGAAGGGACCCTTTTATTCGTTTTCTTCTGAACTTTTTTAGCCACGGTCCATCACCCCCCTCTCTCCGTCGCAGTCCTCAAAGCGGTCCGTGGTCACATCCTGCTGGTAGTAGACCGACAGCAGACGCTTGACGTCCTGCTCCTCCGCAAGCCGCACATGGAAGCCCTGGTCCCGGATCCGCTTTTCCATCTGACGGAGCTGGACTTCGTCGCTCTCTCCGCTCTGCTGATCCAGCCGGAAAACCAGAGCAAACTCCCGCGCCGAGGCGGTGGTGGTCTGGATCTCGTCCAGATGGGCGGAGTCCTGCCGCAGCAATTCCCGCAGGGCGGGCAGCTCCTCCTGCTCCAGCCGCTGGCGGTACCACTCCTGATTGCACTGAAAGGACTCGCGGGAGTCCAGGACCAGGACGCGCAGCTCTGGCACGGCGCACAGCAGATGGGTCAGGGCCGTCACCCGGCCCCGGACGCCCTCCTCCGAGAGCACGGAGAGGTTATCCGGTTTGATGAGGAAAAAGGCCAGCTCTCCTTCCGCGGTTCGGACGCCGTGGCCGGTGAGTTGGCTGATCCCCATGAGCTGCCGGGCGGTCTGCCGCTGACGCAGCTCCTGTTTCTGCTTTTTATTCACCAGATTCCCCCCATTCGTAATACTGCTGTTTCAAAAACAGAAAGTTGACGGCATAGCGCAGGAAATCCAAAATACTGGCATCCTCCACGCGGATGCTGAGGAACGCGAAGAGGAATGTGGCCACCAGAGGCGGCAGGAAGCCGCTCTGCGCCAGAGCCAGGACAGAGAGGATAAAGCCGGTCCCGATGATAGCCACATCCCGCAGGGGCCACAGCCACAGCATGGCTTTGGCTCTCAGGTTTTCAGGGTAAATATAGATATTCGTCCCTCCCTTGGCAAGCAAAATGGACGGGAGGTTTCTCCTCCCGTCCTGGATGATCTTTTGTTCATTACTGTGCGTCGTTGGTATGGAGTGCGGCATCCGCATCTCCCATGGCGGTTTCTTCCTGTGACAGTTCCGCTCTTAGGGGTACGTGTATTCTCCAGAGAGTGGGTTAAAGCTGCGGCGCCGCTTTTCCTCCTCGGTCAGCAGGCAGCACTCAATGATGACCTTGAGGATGCGGCCGCGGCTGACCTCGCGCACGGCGCGGATATCGGCCGCGACATCGTCCCAGCAGCCGTCCTTGACCATGGCCAGATTGATGACCATGTCCACCTCGTCGGCGCCGTTGCGGATGGCTTCCGCCGCCTCGAACGCCTTGACGGCCGGGGTGTTGTACCCGTTCGGGAAGCCGATGACCGTGCAGATGCGCAGACGGTCGCCGACATATTTCTTCGCCCCGGCGACATGGCACGGCGGGATGCACACGCTGGCGCAACCATAACGCATGCCCTGATCGCAGAGGGCGCGGATCTCCGCCGCGGTGGCATCCACGCGCAGGAGCGTGTGGTCGCAGCGGGAAAGAATCTCTCGAAGTTCCATGATCGTTCGTCCTTTCTGATGAGACACGAAAAATAGGTATTCTTATTATACCGCGTCCGGCCGCATTGCACAAGATGCATATTTTCCGCCGCCGGCACATAGGCTGTGTTACCCAACAAGAGAGGTGCAGCACATGGACGAACTGGAACAAAACAACTATGCCGAGCTCTGCGGCACGCTGGCGGCGCCGCCCGTGCTGTCGCACGAAAACCGGCAGGAGCGCTTTTTCACCTTCCCGCTCGAGACACAGCGGCTGTCCGGCACGATCGACCGCGTGAACGTCGTCGTGCGCGAGCGGCTGCTGGCCGAGATGCCGCTGGAGGAATCGGCAAGACTGTGCGTGATCGGCGACGTGCGCTCGTTCAACAACCGCCGCGGGCCGGGCGCAAAGCTGGTCATCACGGTGTTCGCGCGCGACATCTCGCTCAGCGACGAACCGTATGACCGCAACCTGATCCTGCTCAGCGGCACGCTCTGCAAACCGCCGAACCTGCGTACGACGCCGATGGGGCGCGACATCTGCGACCTGATGCTGGCCGTGAACCGGCACTACGGCCGCAGCGACTACCTACCGTGCATCACCTGGGGTGCGCGCGCGTGCGAGACCGCACTCTGGGACGTGGGCACGCGCGTGTCCCTCGAAGGGCGGCTGCAAAGCCGCAGCTACATCAAGGTGCTGGACACCGGCGCCGTCGAGCGCACGGCGTTCGAGGTGTCCGTGCTCGACATCTGCCGGCTGTCGGCGCCGGACGACTGAACGCACATACCGGCCAGCAAAGCGCGCCCCGCAGAAAACTCTGCGGGGCGCGGGTCATTTCATCAAATGCATCTTCAGGCGAGCGCGGACACGAGCACTTCGAAATCCTGCACACTGCCGTCCGCTGCCGTGCCCTGCCCACGCAGGACATAGATCGGATAGAGCGCATAGTCGCCCTCGGCATGGAACCCAGCGTTCCTGTAATACGCCTGCTCAAACCCGGTGATCGTGCAGTCTGTGAGCTCCTGCGCGATATTCTCCGAAAATTCGTGCGCATCCAGCCGCGCCTGCACAGCCTTGGCGTCCGCCAGGCGGACAGTCCGGGTGCCGCCCATCTTGAGCGGGGCATACTGCTGCGTCAGCGCCGTCACATTGCCGTCCCGGTCAAAGGAAATGGAGATGTGGTACTGTCCATACACCATCCGGCCGTTGACCTCGGGCGTCACATCGACCGTTTTGCTGCTCACGTTCGTCTCATAGGTCGCGCTGCTGAAGACGATCCGGGACGTGTCGGCGAGCTCCGGCTCAAACTTTTTCAGCCGCTCGCGCACGGTCTGCTCGAGCTGCGCGTCCGTCGGGAATTCGCTCAGGTCACCCCGCGTCAGCTCCTCGGTCGGCGTGTAGTACTGGATGTAGCCGGTCTGCGCATCATACGAGAGATGGCCCGCCAGCTGCGTCTGCATCGTGTCCGCGTCCATATCCAGCAGCGCGGCCGCCAGCGCCATGGAATACGCCTTGTCCACATAGCATTTGTAAACCGTATCCCTTCCCTGATCTGGGAGCGTGATTGTATCCGGCAGCGCGAGATCCAGCGTCGGTTCCATGCCCGTGGTCGCCAGCACCAGCTTGCTCTGCGCGCCGCAGGCACTCATCGCCAGCAGCAGCGTCAGCACCGCCAGTAGCAGGCAGAGTCGTTTTCTTCGCGTCATGTTCGGCCGCTCCTTTCCATATTCTTCAGATGTTTTCCAGCGCACTTCCAAGCTCAGGATACCCGGTTTCCAGATATTTGTCAAGCGAACGAGCCGCAAAAAAACACAGGAGACGTTTTCCGTCTCCTGTGTGGGCTTTATTGTTCCGGTACGATCTCGATCCAGTACCCGTCCGGGTCCTCGATGAAGTAGATGCCCATGCCGGGATTTTCAAAGCAGATGCAGCCCATGGCCGCGTGCTTCGCGTGCGCGGCGTCCATGTCCGGCACGGAAAACGCGAGGTGGAACTCCCCCTCCCCGAGGTCATACGGCTGCGTGCGGCCGCGCAGACCGGTCAGCTCGAGCTGAAACGGCGAGTGCCCGTCGCCCAGAAACACAAGTCGGAACGAGCCGTCGGCCGCATTCTTCGTGCGCACAGGCTCCAGCCCGAGGGCGTCATGATAAAAGCGCACGCTGCGCTCGAGATCGAGGACATTGAAATTAAAGTGATTGAAGGTAAACATACTGCGCCTCCCAAATACATTCTATCTGTCCCAAGTATAGCGGCTGCGGCGCGCATTGTCAAAGCAAGGCCGCAAAAAACTGTTGGAATTTCATGCCGGGCACGGTATAATGATCGTGCTAGACTGGGATATTGGAGGCGCGCCATGGATAAGACAGGACGCGCGCCCGGCTCCCCCATGGAGCCGGAGCTGCAGGAATTTCATACTGGCGCGGCCGTGCACGCATACCGCACATTCGGCTGCCACGCGCTCCCCGGCGCGGCGGGGCACCGCTTCGCTGTCTGGGCGCCGCACGCGCAGCGCGTCGCGCTCGTGGGCGACTTCAACGGCTGGGACACGGCGGCAACGCCGATGGACCGCCTGCCGGACGGCACATGGGTGCAGACCGTGGCCGGTCTGCGCGACGGGGCGCTCTATAAATACGCCGTCACCGGCCCCGACGGCCAGACGGTGCTCAAGGCCGACCCCTTCGCCGCGCACTGCGAGACCGGGCCTGCGACCGCGTCGAAGGTCTGGGCGCTCGAGGGCTACGTCTGGCACGACCGGAGCTATCTGCGCCGCCGCGCAGCGCGCGATGTGTACCGCGCGCCGATGAGCATTTACGAGGTGCACCTCGGCTCCTGGCGCCGGCCGGAGACCGGCCTGCCGTGGTACCGCTCGGTCGCAGACGAGCTGGCGGACTACTGCCGGACGATGCACTACACACACGTGGAGCTTCTGCCCGTGACGGAATACCCCTACGAGGGCTCCTGGGGCTATCAGGTGACCGGGTACTACGCCCCCACCAGCCGCTATGGTACGCCGCAGGACTTCATGTACTTTGTCGATACGCTCCACCGCGCCGGCATCGGCGTGCTCATGGACTGGGTCCCGGCGCACTTTCCGAAGGACGCGCACGGGCTCGCGCGCTTTGACGGCACGCGGCTCTACGAGTGCAAGGATGCGCGCATGGCCGAGCATCCGGAGTGGGGCACGCTCATTTTCGACTACGAAATGCCGGAGGTGCAGAGCTTTCTCATTTCGTCGGCCATGTCGTTTTTCGACCGCTATCACATCGACGGCATCCGCGTGGACGCAGTGTCCTCGATGCTGTATCTCAACTACGCCCGGCGCGACGGCGAATGGACGCCGAACCGCGACGGTGGCAACATCAACCTCGGCGCGGTCGCCTTTCTGCAAAAGCTCAACACGACCGTGCTCACGGCGTGGCCCGGCTGCGTGACGGTCGCGGAGGAGTCCTCCGCCTACCCCGGTGTGACGAAGCCGCCCTATGACGGTGGCCTCGGCTTCAGCTTCAAGTGGGATATGGGCTTCATGCACGATACGCTCGACTATCTGGAGCTTGATCCCTATTTCCGCAAATACCATCACGACAAGCTGACGTTCTCGATGATGTACGCCTTCTCCGAGAACTTCATCCTCGCATTTTCGCACGACGAGGTCGTACACGGCAAGAAGTCGATGCTCGACAAGATGTACGGCACCTATGAGCAGAAGTTTGCCACCCTGCGCGCGCTCTACGGCTATCAGTTCGCGCACCCTGGCAAGAAGCTCACGTTCATGGGTTCAGAATTCGGCCAGTTCATCGAGTGGAACTACAAGCAGGGACTTGACTGGCTGCTGCTCGACTACCCAATGCACAAGGCCATGCAGCGCTGGTGCAGCGCGCTCAACGCCTGCTACCGCAGCATCCGCGCGCTCTGGGACATCGACGACGGCTGGGACGGCTTCACGTGGCTGAACGTGGACGACGCCGAGCGCAGCGCCATCGCCTTCCTGCGTACGGCGCGCAACGGCCGCCGGCTCGTGTGCGTGTGCAACTTCACGCCCGTGCGCTATGATGATTTTGTCATCGGCCTGCCCAGGCGCGGCGTGCTGCGCGAGCTGCTGTCGAGCGACAGCGAGGAATTCGGCGGCTCCGGCGTGCACAACGCGCCCGAGATCCGCAGCGAGAACGTGCCGTTCGGCACGCTCCCCTGTTCCGCGCGCGTGACGCTGCCGGAGCTTGCCGCCGTATACTTCACCTTCACGAACCGGTAAAGGAGGGAACGCCATGAAACCCGAACTGCGCGCAGCGCTGGCCGAAAAGGGCCGCTGCGACCTGCCCGGCGTGCTGCTGGCGGCCGCCGAGTGCGCGCCGCTGGCCAAGACCGGCGGCCTTGCGGACGTTGTCGGCACGCTGCCGAAGAGTCTGGCCGCGCTCGGCTTTGACGCGCGCATCATCACGCCGTACCACCGCGTGATCAAGGAAAAATACGCATCCCAGGTCACGCACCTGACGGATTTTTATATCGATCTCGGCTGGCGGCATCAGTACGTCGGCATCGAGCGGCTGCTGCTCGACGGCATCGTCATCTACCTCGTGGACAACGAGTTTTATTTCGGAGACCGCATTTACCTCGGCGGCGAGGCCGAGGGCGAGCAGTATGCGTTTTTCGCCCGCGCGATCCTGGAGGCGCTGCCACGGCTGGACTTCACGCCCGAGATCCTGCACTGCAACGACTGGCACACGGCCGTACTGCCCATGCTGATGAAAACGCAGTACGCCGGCAGGATGCAGTCGCGCATGCAGACGCTGCTGACGATCCACAACATCGCCTATCAGGGCAAGTTCTCGTTCGAATTCGTGCAGGACCTGCTCGGCATCGACGCGCGCTATTACACGCCGGAGTTCATGGAGCTCAACGGCTGCGCGAACCTGCTCAAGGCCGGCTGCGTCTTTGCCGACCACATCAACACCGTCAGCCCAAGCTATGCGGGTGAGATCCGCACGGCGGCTTACGGCGAGGGACTCGAGGGCATTCTCAACGCCCGGCAGCACCAGCTGTCCGGCATCCTCAACGGCATCGACACCGCCGTCTTTGACCCCGCGCACGACGGCGGCATCGCCGCGCCCTACTCCGCCGACGACCTGAGCGGCAAGGCCGCCTGCCGCGCCGCGCTGTGCCGGGAGCTCGGTCTCGAGATCGACGCGCACACGCCCATCGTCGCCATGGTCACGCGCATGACGCCGCAAAAGGGCTTCGACCTGGTGCAGTGCGTGCTCGACGAGCTCATGGACAGCGAGGACATGGCGTTCGTGCTCCTCGGCACGGGCAACGCCGAATATGAGGACTTTATGCGCAGCGCCGAGTGGCGGCACAAGGGCCGCCTGTGCGCCTACATCGGCTACGACGAGGCGCTGTCGCACCGCGTGTACGCGGGCAGCGATTTTCTGCTCATGCCGTCGAGCTTCGAGCCGTGCGGCCTGTCGCAGATGATCGCCATGCGTTACGGCACGCTGCCGATCGTGCGCGAGACCGGCGGCCTGCGCGACAGCGTGCAGCCGTATAACCGGTTCACCGGCGAGGGCACCGGCTTCTCGTTTGCCAACTTCAACGCCTACGAGCTGGCGGACACGATCCGCCGCGCGCTCGCGCTCTATCACGACGATCATGACGCCTACTGCCGCGTGCAGCGGCAGGCCATGTCGCAGGACTTCAGCTTCACGCGCTCGGCCGAGGACTACGCGCACCTGTATCTGCTCCTGCTGCCGGAGGACACCACGCCGAAGCACGACGCGGCCGACGAGGCCTTCCGCAGCCCGATCGGCGCGCTCGAGACCGGTGCGGCCGTGCGCCTCGCTTTCGCGGACACGGAGGCGCTCGTGTTCGACGCCGCCGTGGAGCTCTACGGCGATGCGTACAGCGACACCGTCGCCATGACGCAGACGGCCGCCGGCTTTGAAGCGGCCGTGACCATGCCCGCCGAGCCGCAGGCGCTGCGCTACCGCTTCCGGCTCGCGTGCAACGACGGCGGCATCCGCTGGCTGTGCGCCGCGCCGGACGGCCGGCACGCCCGGCTGTGTGACGCACCGGGTGACGGCTGGCGTCTGACGGTCTATCGCGCCGGATTCACGACCCCGGCGTGGTTTCGCACCGGCGTGATGTATCAGATCTTCCCCGACCGCTTCGCGCGCGACAGCTCCGCCACCGCGCAGCGCGGCATGGAGCACCACCGCCGCATGGGCCAGACCGTGCACTGCCACGCCGGCTGGGACGAACCCGTCGAGTGGCAGGCCAACACGCCGGAGGGCGAATACGCACCGGTGGATTTCTACGGCGGCACTCTGCGCGGCATCGCCGACCGGCTGCACTACCTGCAGAAGCTCGGCGTGACGGTGCTGTACCTCAACCCGATCTTCGAGAGCGCTTCCAACCACCGGTACGACACCGGCGATTACCGGAAGGTCGACCCCATCCTCGGCACGAACGCAGACTTCAAGAAGCTCTGCGCGGCCGCGGCGGACTGCGGCATCCGCATCGTGCTCGACGGCGTGTTCGCTCACACGGGCGCTGACAGCCGGTACTTCAACCGCTTCCGGCACTACCCCGGCTGCGGCGCGTACAACAGCCACAGCTCCGTCTATGCGCGCTGGTACAGCTTCGCGCACTACCCCGACGACTATAAGTGCTGGTGGGATTTCAAAGGCCTGCCCGCCGTCAATGCCGCCAATCCCGACTGGCGCAAATATATGATCACCGGCGAGCGTAGCATCGTCAAGACCTGGCTGCGCGACGGCGCGTCCGGCTGGCGGCTGGACGTGGCCGACGAACTGCCGGACGATGTGCTGCGCGGCATGCGCAGCGCTGCCAAAGAAACCGATCCCGACAGCGTGCTCCTCGGTGAGGTCTGGGAGGACGCCGTGACGAAAGTCAGCTACGGCGAACGGCGGCAGTACGCACTCGGCGACGCGCTCGACAGCGTCATGAACTATCCCCTGCGCGACGGACTGGTGGCGTTCCTGACCGGGCGCAGCACGGCGCACGCGCTTGCCGACCTGCTGCTGAGCCAGCGGCTGAACTATCCGCGGCCGCTGTACTACGCGCTCATGAACCTGACGGCAAGCCATGACGTGGCGCGCACGCGCTCGGCGCTGGCACTGGACTTTGACCCCCGCAGCCGCACGCGCGCGGAGCTTGCGGCGCTCGAGATCACGGACGCCATGGCCGCACGCGGCGCGCAGCTGCAGGTTCTGGCGGCAGCCGTGCAGTTCTGGCTGCCGGGCATCCCGTCGATCTACTACGGCGACGAAACCGGTATGCAGGGCCTGTGCGACCCGTTCAACCGCGCGCCGCTGCAGATGTGCGACACGCAGATGCTGCAGTGGTACGCGCAGCTGACGGCCCTGCGCCATGCGCACCCGGCGCTCACGCGCGGCGAGGTCGCCGTGTTCGCCCCGGCGGGCGACGTGCTGTGTGTTCTGCGCGTCATCGCGGACGGTCGGGACGCCTTCGGCGAGGAAGCAGAGGACGAGGCGCTGCTGCTGATCGTCAACCGCGCGGCGCACCCGGTGCGCTGCCACGTGGAGCTCACCTGCCCCGGCGCCGGCCTGTGCGAAGAGACAAGGCTGGCCTTCGTGCGCAGCGAATACGACTGCGCCGCCGACTGCACCGACGATACCCACATTGCCATCCACGACGGCGTGGGCGCATTTGACCTGCCGCCCCATGCCGCAAAAATCTACAGATTGGAGAACCGACATGGAACTGAAACTGGATCGTAACAAAACCTATGGTCTGGCGCTCGAGGGCGGCGGCGCGAAGGGCGCTTACCAGATCGGCGCGTGGAAAGCCCTGCGCGAGGCGGGCATCCACTTTTCCGCCGTGTCCGGCACGTCCGTCGGTGCGCTCAACGGCGCCATGATCGTCATGGACGACCTGGAAAAGGCCGAAAACGTCTGGAACAACATCCACTTTTCCCAGGTCATGGACGTGGACGACGAGGAAATGCGCCGGCTCATGAACCGCGACATCCCGCTCTCCGAGCTCAAGAGCACGCTGCGCAGCGTGGCCGACATCGTGCGCAACCGCGGCTTTGACGTGACGCCGCTGCGCAACTGGGTCGCTGAGGTCGTGGACGCGGACAAAATCTGCCATTCCGACACGGACTTTTTCATCGTCACCTACTCCCTGTCCGACCATCAGGAGCTGGAGCTCAAAGCCTCCGATCTCGACAAGGACGAACTGTGCGATATGCTGCTCGCAAGCGCGTACCTGCCGGCATTCCGGTTGGAAAAGCTTGGCGGCAAATATTACGCCGACGGCGGCGTACAGGACGTGGTACCCATCCACGCGCTGGTGGAAAATGGCTGCAAGGACATCATTGCCCTGCGCATCTTCGGCTTCGGCATCGAAAAGCGCTTCCGCATTCCGGACGACGTGCATGTGACGACGATCGGGCCGACGGTCGATCTCGGCAACATTCTGAACTTCGACGCCGAGCAGAGCCGCAAGAACATGCGCCTCGGCTACTTTGACGCCCAGCGCGTGCTCTACGGTCTCTACGGCAGCACGTATTATATCGACCGCACCATGTCCGAGGACGCGGCGCGCCAGCAGCTGCTCGAATACCTCGGGACGGATGATGGCTCGCTGCGCACGTTCCACGAAAAGACGCTGCCGCAGATCGCCAAGGCGCTCAAATGCGATGGTGATTACTACGACCTGCTCATCGCCGTGCTCGAGCACGACGCAAAGGAGCTTGGCATCGCGTCCGAGCGCATCATGACGGACATGGAGCTGCTACAGGCGATCCTCAGCCAGCCGGAACCGCCGGAGGCCATTCTGCCCGCGCAGGGATCTGACACCCCGGCGGAAACGGAGCCGGAGGCCGCCGATGACACGCAGGCCGCCGCGCCCAAAGCCGCCGAAGAAGTCGCGGCCAAGGCCGCCGAGCTGTCGCAGGACATTGAAAAGCACATCAACCGTCTCCTCGGCAAGATACGGCCGCGCCGCAACCGGTCCGGCACGGCGGAAAACGCTACGCCGGAAGCCGACGCAGACGTGCCGGAAAAAGAATGAACGCACCGGGGCGGCCGCACGGCCGCCCCATTTTTGAGCTGCGGAGCGCCCGAAACCGGTTGGAAATCATGGATTTTCACGGGCCGCGGGTTTCCGCTTGCAAATGTTGATGATCTCTGGTATGATGCTTATTAGTTAGAGCTATCTAACTTGCGAAAACAACCTAATCCATAGCAAAAAGGAAGCTGTCTTATGCAAACATTTTGGGGAATCCTGATCCCGTTTCTCGGCACCGCGCTGGGCGCGGCGTGCGTGTTCTTTATGAAGAAAGCGCTCAGTGACGCCGTGCAGCGCTCGCTGACCGGTTTCGCCGCCGGTGTGATGGTGGCGGCTTCGGTCTGGAGCTTGCTGATCCCGGCGATCGAGCAGTCGGCAGGTATGGGGAAGCTCTCGTTCCTCCCCGCATTTCTGGGCTTCTGGCTCGGCATCCTGTTTCTGCTCGCGCTGGATCACATCATCCCGCACCTGCACGCGAACAGCGCCCAGGCCGAAGGGCCGAAGAGCCGCCTGCAGCGCACGACGATGATGGTGCTGGCCGTGACGCTGCACAACATCCCGGAGGGCATGGCCGTCGGCGTGGTATACGCCGGGTACCGCTCCGGCAGCGCGCAGATCACGGCGGCCGGTGCGCTGGCCCTGTCGCTGGGCATCGCCATTCAGAACTTCCCGGAAGGGGCGATCATCTCAATGCCGCTGCGGGCGGAGGGCATGAAAAAAGGCAGAGCCTTCTGCGGCGGCGTGCTTTCCGGCGTGGTAGAGCCCATCGGCGCCGTGCTGACGATTCTGGCGGCACAGCTCGTTGTCCCTGCGCTGCCGTATCTGCTCAGTTTTGCTGCCGGAGCCATGCTCTATGTCGTGGTGGAAGAGCTGATCCCGGAGATGTCGCAGGGCGATCACTCCAATATCGGCACGGTGTTTTTCGCCGTGGGCTTCAGCATCATGATGATGCTGGACGTGGCGCTCGGATAAACAACAAAAAACCACATCCGCCGGTCCGAATGGACCGGCGGATGTGGTTTTGCTTTCGGTATCTCTTACTTCGATTCCGGCAGGTTTTCCGTCGCAAAGAGCGTGATCACGTTCTTCAGCGTCTCCTGATCGTAATCCTCGGCGATCGCAGATGCGTTCCAGTAAGCATAATCGCCCTCGAACCAGCTCTGCAGGTCATCGAGATCCTCCGCATAGCGGAACTCCAGGTGATAGGTGGTCGCCATCGTGTCCGGAGAGAAGGCAAAGTAGGTGAATTCACCGGAGTTTTCGTCCTCGCTCTGATAGAAAATGAAGCCGTTTTCATTTTCCTTGTCCAGCTTTCGATAAGTGTGGGAGAAAACTTTCTTGCCCTGCGTGTCCAGACCGGTGATCTTGTGGCCGTCCATCACGAACTTCGAAACCCCGCCCAGGAAATAGCAGTCGAAGGCCATGCTGTCCGGATCGGCCGCATATTTTTCGGCAGCGTCTGCGCCGTAGATCTTTGCCGTGCACATCCCGAGCAGCTTGTCCGTGGCGGCGTCCGCATTGTCCTCGCCCACCAGCGGCGCAGTGGCATCATGCCAGATGCTCCGGTAATCCGCCTTCGACAGCTCCGGGAACAGCTCCACATACGTCCCGCTGATGGTCGTCAGGTAGTCATCCGTGACCGTCTGCTGATTGGCCGCCGAGGGGGTGTTCGTGTCCGCTTTGGTCTGTCCGCAGCCGACGACCGACAGCAGGCAGATCACGCACATCAAAAATGCAGCAATTCTCTGTTTCATTGTATACCTCCTGTTATTAGTTAGTCTCGTCTAACCAGCAGGAAGTCTACCATATTGCGCCGCCCCGGGCTACTCCGTTTTGGTTTCACTGCTCCGTTTTGACGCATGCTTTGCATGGGCGCGGTACTGCGACGGCGTCGCGCCATAGCGTGCCTTGAAGCACGCGGAAAACTTACTGGCATTGTCATACCCCGCAGCCTGCGCGATCTGTGTCACCGGCTTTGCGCTGCGCACCAGCTCCACTGCGGCCTGTTCCAGCCGGTACTCCTTGATATAGTGATACACCGGAACGCCATAGACCCGCTTGAAAATTTTTTGCAGGTGGGACACCGAGATCTCGTGCTCCGCCGCCAGCTGCGACAGCGAGACATACCCCTCCCGGTCGGTCAGCAGATGATCCCGGAGATGCCGGGCCAGCTCTGCCTGCCTGACTGAGCAGTACGGGTCGGCTGCGGATTCGCGGGGAACACGGCCGAGCAGCATCAGCAGCTCCAGCACCTTGAGCTGCAGGAAGCCGGGATCCAGATAGGCAATGCTTTCATACAATTCCCGAAACACGTGCTCACAGCGCGGCCCGGCCGGGCCGTATGTATACCACTTACTGCCCAGGAGGTTGCGATTGAGCGCGGAAAAGTCCACGGAAAGCGCCGGCGCGTTCCGCGCGATCCAGCGCCGGGCGGGATCCGGAGCTACCTCCAGGCAGATGCCTTCGTAATAGCCCAGCGGAAAGTGCGACTCCGACATCGTGCCGTGCACGCCGTCGTAACAGCTGATGGCCATATCTCCCGGCTTGAGCAGAACATGATCCCGCAGAGAAAACCGGGTCTCAAAGCGCCCGTTGGCGCAGAAATTGATCTCCAGCATCCCGATCTGCGTGCGGATCTCCGTATAGGAGCCCATCTCCAGCCGCAGGCACATGGCGCTCACACCGTCCAGCAGCGGATAGAGGTGGATCTCTCCGTTTCCGTCCGCGTTTTCAAAGCCGCCGGCCTGCCCGTCCGGGCCGAAAGCGGCGGCCGCCTCGCCATGATACACGATCTCGATCACGCGCGCTCCTCCTTTCCTTGCGTACTCTGTCATGAGGCCGTCGGGCGGCCCGCCGGGTCATCTCAGCGTACAGGATCTTCACATTCCCCGCGCAGCGTCCGGATCAGCACGGTATAGGAGATGCCAAGGCAGGTGCACATCGCCGCATAAATGCAGACCAAAACGGCCGGAATGCAAAACCACGCGCTGACTCTGACTGCTAGCGCCACAAGCGCCGCAAATACGACCCAACTGAGCACGCTGCCCACGAGCATGGGGCGGCAGATGGTCTCGCTGATCGCCAACTCCTCCGCCGGCGTGTAGAGCCGGAAGGCGTGCTCGCTGCGGATGAGCGCCCAGGCATAAGCGTCGTGCATGGCGCTGTCGATGTCCAGGCCCTCATAGAGCAGGTGGTTGAGCACGACGTTCGTGCGCGCCTCATAACAGGCCGCGCGCGCCCGCCCGGCCTCCGTCAGGCAGGGGCGGCGCGGGTCGCTCCGGTCGAGCAGGCCCTCGCGCTCGAGCGCCATGAAGATGCGGCTGACCTTCTGCTTCCCCTCGCCGAGCACACCGGCAAGGCCCGTGACCGTGCAGGTTTTGGGATCTTCATTGAGGAAGCTGAGTAGGACGCGAAGTTTCAGAATATCAGTGATTCCGGCATAAAAGGCTTGACTCCTTTTCAGATTTGCCCCGGAACAGGGCGTTTTGTGCCCCCAAAACACAGTTAGATACAACTAATCATGCATAATGTGCCACATCGGCCCCGGTTTGTCAAGCCAGTGCGCGCAAAAATCCGATCGCCCGCTCCCGCGCGGACAAAGAAAAGCCCGGGATCCAGCGGATCTCGGGCTTTGGAAACGATATTCGGATAGATCAGCGCTTGCTGAACTCCGAAAGCTCCAAATATGCCATGCTGAATCTCAGGGAATTTCTTCGTTTTCTGCTTGGTTTTCAGCGTAAATCAGCGGTTTTTAGATGTATTCAATTATGATTTTCCTGCTCGTGGATTGACCACGAAAAACTGATTTTGCATCCTACGAGTTCCTTGTGTACAGCTGCCCAGGGCTTCACAGGGCAACAAGTGAGAAGCGAAACAGTGTGCTGTTATTTGATTCACCTTAAAATCAAATACACATACGGAGGACACACATCATGGAAAAATACATCTTTGACAGGAATAATGGCCTTTGGTACGAACTCCAAGGCGACTATTACATTCCCTGCCTTGTGCTGGACAAAGCTGATATCCAGCCCGTCGGAATGTGGGGCAGAAAGTATCTGTGTTACATCAAGGAATATCATCCGGTTCTCTATGCCGATCTGCTGACCAGTGGAAAGCTGAGCAGCTATCTTGTAGAAATAGATAACCGGGCCAAGGAGATGCTCGACCTTCTGGTAAAGCAGATGGCAGAAAAACAAGGCGTCACTGAACAACTCAAAGCACAGAATCAAATGGCCTGGATGCGGCGCATGAATAACATCCACAATGCAGCGGAAGAAATCATCAATGCGGAGGTGATCTTCGCATGATAGAGAAATACTCCAGGCATTGAAAGAATACGTCATGTCCCATGAGTTGAACTATGGTAATGGAGAATCTATTCTGACGCTCCTGTATGAAGCCTATAGCGAGGTAAACAGGATGGACGACGACCAAATCAAGGCAGATTTCAACGCCCTGTATCAGGCCATGAACGGCATGACACTGAGAGAAATGGATCAGGTGATCTATCCGATCTGCACCCTCTGCCGTGACCATGAGAAGGCGGGGTTCGTGGAAGGATTAAAGGTTGGAATCAGATTAAAGGAAGAATTGATGAATAAGTGAGGATGGTACCACCGGCATATGCCGGTGGTACTTTATATAATTTGAAGGTATATATTCAATTCCTGAGTCTTTTTTCCACAGCACAAAAAGAGGAATAGTTATCACTATGTACCCTGAAGTTTGATTTCAATAATCTCTTTTTGTGTTTCCTTGTCTTTTACGATCTTGAAATCATCACCAAGTGTAATAGAAAAATCGAAGCCCTTGTCTTCGGTAGTGATCGAGCCTGTCCCATTTTCTATTGCTTCCGCATCTCCTTGTTGAAGCTTGAGCGTTGCAGAAAACCACCCTCGCAGCGTGATCTTTCCTTTTTCTACTTTCCAATCAGACAGTACCATCTTGGGGAAATCCAGGAGTTCTACATGATCTGCCAAAGGATCAAAGCACTCTGATTTGTGTTTTTCTGCATACTCGAAAACGGCATTTTCTTGTGTCTGAGGGAATTCCTCTATCTGAGAAATACAAGAGATGCAAATATCAGAAACTTGTTTTAGAAGCAAGTATGCCGATTTGAAAATAGCTTGCCACTCTTCATCCAACGGACTGATTATTTCATGGAACAAGGCATTCCTCAATGCATACACATAGTTGGCAAACCAGTCCACTGCCTTTGTTGCAATTAGCGGTGCGTATTCACCTCTTCGTGTTGCATAGATGTTTTCTCGTTCTAAACGACTGAAACCATTGAATGGAACTTGATAGATGATTGCATAAGAGTTTGGTGCGGCCAGCGGATCCACTTCGTGAGGATATTTGTAGTTGTACTCAAATCTGAGCCGGAGCGCTGTATTCAACCGCAGGCAGGCGTCTTTGATTTTGCCGGTCACAGTTTGATTAAAGTTCCTTTTCGGAAGTGTTACATCAATATAGCACCGCAGCGTTCCTGAGATTTCACCCATCAGAGCATCGTAAAAATCACGCATGAATTGTGTTTCGTTTATGATGTAGTTTTGATAACGATGCTTCTCTACAGTAGCCTGAATGATCGGTCGTAGATCAATTTCTTTCTTGATGCTCTCGTTATATTTTGTAGTGCGGAACTGGCCGGAAACACCCAAGTAGAATTTCAGAATGTGCTTATCAACAATATGTAAGTTTGCTTGATACCTCTCCTTCAGGTTACCATCCTTATCAAGATCAATAGTCTTCTCCTCATAGGAGAACTCACGATTGATTTGGAAAAAAGTCTGGAAGAAATACTGAGGAAAAACATCCATTACTTTTCGCATACTGACGGGGTACATTGCGAAGAGCTCTTGAGCAAACTCGTCCGTATTGATGTTCTTTTGCACAAAGGGCATAATACCTTCTTTATATGCATTCAGGAAAGGTTTGTCACCTCGTGGCTTGCCATCTTCCGCGAAAACATCAACATCAGGATTCAATTCTCTCAAAACGGCGATGAATGTAAACCATGTTTTGATGAACAGCGTAACAAAATCAGACTCGGTGATTGCTTTCCATTGCTCGTATTTTCTTTCTACCTGCATACCGCTATTTCACCTTGTCTTTCAGCCATGCCAGCGCTGCATCTTCTCCCTGCTCGATAGCCATCTCGACAGCCTGTTTTGCATATTCAAGCAGTTGCCTGGATTGCTTGCGAAGCACAAAGGATTCCTGTACTTTGACTGCAATTTCTTTTTGAATGCCATCATCAATCATTGGTAACGGCATGGAAAGAAGTTCATCTTTGCTAATTGCAGTAAGAATTGTCCCTGAGCAGCGTTGCTTCATCAGAGCCTGTATTGGCTCAGATTTGAAAAGGACAAGCAAAGTTTCAGAGTTAATACAATCAGAATCGAGCACATAAAACCCAGTTGAACACAGTGCACCATCATATTCGTCGGTAATTAGGGCACAGCTTTGTAATGAGCCTTCAACAGAAGATACTATCACCTGTCCTGATTTTACAATCCGACGTGCTCTCGTGGGTAGATCACTGCCGTGTTGAATATCAATATCAGAAATATCACCCGATTGCCCCACATCTGCAAGTTCGATGTATTGATATGTTTGTTTTTCATCAGGGTTAAAGTTTTTGTCATACAGATTACACAATGACAATACAGTCTCTCTTGTATTGAGTTTCTTTACAATTGCCTCATATTTCGGCTGATAGTATTCTGCGTCCAATCTACCAATTGTTTTGAAACTGTCCGAAAGCATTTTTGTAGAAATAGCCTTACTATCGTTTTTCGATATACCAAGGTATTTTTCAAGTGTATTGACCGCTTCATTGTATTTACTTTGAGATTTTTGCTTAACGCATACCGATTGATTGTAGAGTTCTTCAATGGCTTCCTGCAAGGCCATTGAGTACTCAGGAACGTGAATACCATCAATAGAGTTAAGGGTAAGATGCGGTTGCCCGGTCTGACTGGCAGAGCGCCACATCAGTTTTTGCCCAAAAGAGCCATGCAAATATGCCCAAAGATAAAATTTATTAAGAGCAGTTATCTCGCCTGTCCTGAGAATTATCACATCTCGGCAGGTAGCGTAAACGCTATACTCATCTGTGACAAGGCCGACCTTTGCCAATGTGTTGCCGCCTTTTGCGATAATAATATCTCCCGGATAAGCCAATGCAATGGTTTTGCTATTGGCCTTCAGTACTTTTTCGGGCAGAAAAACCGTTTTGTCCGAAATGACAACAAGTCCATCGACGATTTCGTTCACCCGCAGAAACGGAATGTTGTTTCTATCACCACTGTAATATCCAGTGATCGAAGGATAAAAGGCACTGCAATCCGTTTTTCCGTTGTGGGCAGAAATTGTTTTTCCTTCCATGGACTCAAGGACGTTTTCTAAAATCAGGTTATCTTTCTGGTAGTATTCGGCATCTACACGAAGAAGCTTATCCATAACATAACGAAGATTGATTTCACTACATTCCAGCCCATCCATTAAAGCCTTGTACTTGGCTTCATTGAAAGGTTCAATGGATGGGCTTATCGGAAAAAACTTAAACCTTCCTTCTTTGCAAATTCAATAAAAGCTTCTGCGATGCCGTCCTGTGTCAAACCTTCGTGGTTATACAGATCGTGGTCAACGATCAGATGTCCATGGCTATCGAGCTTGTTTTCGCCAGTAACAGGGTCTTTCACGTAAATCTTATCGCCGGAGTTATCCTTGCTTGGTTTCTGCATCGTAGCGAAGAAGATAGGATAATCGTCCTTTTTCGGACACAACTCATCATCCCACTTCTGCACAAACAGAACTGAGGTCTTGGTTCCAGTGTGAGGTTTGAACACATTTCCGTGCAAGCCAACAACGGCGAGAATACGGCAGCGCTCAGCAATAAACTCGCGGATGTACTTATCGCTGGAATTGTTGAACCGACCCTGCGGCAGGACGATTGCCATACGGCCACCCGGCTTCAGGAAGTTCAGGTTTCGCTCAATAAACAGAACATCACGACCGACTTTGTTCTGCCACTTACCAGCGCTATTTTTTCCAAGCTCATAATGAGAAATAATTGTATTTTCTTTGATATCGCCAGCGAACGGAGGATTAGCCATCACAAGGTCAAACTGGAACTGGCTATAATCCTTCACACCAGCGGGCTGGAGCTTCTTCAGCTTCTTAAAGCCTTCGTTATAGGTATCAATCCAGTCTTCCTGCTTGGTGGTTTCACCCCAACGGGAATAGTCCAGTGTATTCAGGTGAAGTACATTGGTCTGACCGTCACCGGCGATCAGGTTCAGTGTACGGGCAACACGGACGGTCTTTTCATCAAAGTCAATGGCGAAAACATTGTCTCTGACGAAATTGGTTTCTTCGGGAATGCGTTCCGCAGCGGTGAATCCGTCACCTTCTGGGAGCCCTTTTTCTCTGCGAATATCTTTCCAGACCTTAAAAATGCTATGGACAGTAAATCCGGAGCTGCCGCAGGCAGTGTCGATGATTTTATCCTTTGTGGTGGGGTTCATCATCTTAACGCACATATCAATGACATAACGAGGTGTAAAATACTGGCCCTTCTCGCCCTTTTGAGCCTTGCTCATCAGGTATTCAAAAGCATCATCGACAACATCAAGATTGTTGTTAAACAGCTTAATGTCCTGCAGAGAAGCTACACAGACCGCAAGATGGGAGGGGGAAAGCAGGATCTTGCTCTCATCAGTGAAGATTCCCTCCCACTTCTTTTTGGCATCATCAAACAGCCCCTGAATTTTCTCTTTTAGCTCATAGTCAGTATTGCCGTTGTTACGGAACTGTAGATATGCAGTGGGGTCATTGGCGCACACTAGCTCATCATACAGTTTTGCAAAAATCAGCTTGAAGATTTCTTCGAAGGAGTCCACACCTGCGCTGGCCAAAACTTCGTCCTCCATCTCCTTAATTAGAGAGCGGAGGGATTTCTTTTGGGTGCTGATTTTATCTATGCGCTTCAAATCTTCGTAGGTAAACTTCTCGTTGATGATGTCCGAAAGCTTTTGCGAAGCCTTAGGAATATCGCTGATTTCCTCGAAGAAATTGGGGTCCTTTCGATTGTAGCAGGAAATTTGCTCGCCGTTCGTCCAGACGCCGATAGGCGCACCGGTAGCGTTACAGTAGGATTTCAGTTGTTCCTTGCCATCGGTGAGTTTCGGCTTTTTTAGTTCCACAATGATATACGGCACCATAGGTCGGTCTTTATCCATAATGGCAATATCCGCTCGTTTTACTTCTCTGCCAAAATGGATCGGAACTTCTAACTGTATCCGACTGGCAGGGTATCCGTATTCGTTCATCAGCTTGTAAATATAGAGCTGACGAACAGCTTCTTCAGGTGTAAGCTTGATTTCTTTATCACGGATTGCGCAAGTGATATAAGGAACCTCGGCGCCGCGGACAGACTTCATGAAAATGCGAGACTCTACCGCAGATTTGGCCTCGGTAGAAAAAAGAGTATCATCGTATGTAGTATTTTTAAAAAGTTCATTCAACGTCATTTGTAGTTCCTCCTGATGCGGAAACGCCCGCGCAAATAAATTGTTCGATTTGAGTAACTTGTTCTTCCGAGGGGTCTACTGCAATTAGTTGTCTTATCAGACCCCACAGTTTTGGGCTTTTACTGAGTTCTGCGTTTATGTCTGGTGGTGATGTTCCTTTTGCTTTTGCGAAAAGGGTCAACATTTTCTCACGCAGTTCAGGAGGCGGCTGGAGTTGGTCAAGTAGTTTTAATAACAACTCTTCGGAAGGGAAAATCATCCCGCTCTCAATCGAGCTGAGAGAGGCATTTGTGATATCGACGGCCAGCGCCAACTGCCGCTGAGAGAGATAAGGTTGCTTCATTTCTCTTGATTGCTTAATCCACTTGCCAAGTTTTTTCTTGTCGGCAGCTGATACAGACATCAATATTCCTCCCTTCATAGTGTTAGCTGTTAACTAACAGCTAACACTATGATAACATATCCAAACCAAAAATGTCAATATGAAGTCCCCTCTGTAGCTCCCATGTCTGGGGATAATACTCAACAAAGTAAAATATCGCCCACCAATCTGTGATCGATGGGCGATGTTGACATATATCCGATTATCTTTCTTCCAAAACTTCCAGCGTCATCTTGGCTTCCAGGCGGAAACTATGCTGGAAAAGCAGGCACTCTGCCATAGCCTGAAACTCTCGTACACAGTCCGCATACCGGGAGAACAACTCTTTTTTCGTATCAATCTTTTTTGCGTTTACAATCTGCTGAAGATTTATCGGGCGTCATCCCTTTTATGTGTCTTTTCTCTATACCGCGAAAAGTACGACCACAGATTATTATGATCAATGATTGTCTCATAACTGCTGAGCTTGCTACGAAGATTGTTATTTTCCTGCTCTAATTCCGCTGTATGGAGTCTTTCACGGACAGACTTATACTCCGAGAGTTCCTTTGTAGCCGCAGCCAGCTGCGCTTTCAGATCGGCAATGGTGCTTTTCAGTTCAGCAATGGTTTTCTTGGCTTCCTTCAGGAGCTTTTTGAGCTTTCCTTCCTGTTTCTCCTGCACAACAAATTTCTGCGCAGCCGTAGCAAGTGCCTGATAATCCTCCCGTTCCAGCGCCACCTTGGAGGATAGCGGCAGGGGTTTGGCTTCAATCTCTTCCACAGCCTTGATGGAAACCTGTTGCTGTTGAACACGCTCAATCGTCTGCTCCAGCTCGGCCAACTCCTGTGTGCGCTGTTCCCGTTTATATTCCAGAACACTCAGGTGCTCCCGGTGTTCGCCTTTCTGCTCCCACTCTATACCATGTTCCAACATGATTTCAGCCAGTGCTTCTTTTTCTTTTTGCACCCATACGGCACGCTCTGTCATGGAGCGTCCTTCGCCGGTGATGCCCTGATCGGCAAGGGCCTGTTTCAGAGATACACGGGTGGAAAGACCTCTCTTGCTTCCGGTGGTAAACGGAATGAAATCAATGTGAAGATGGGGCGTGGCTTCGTCCATGTGCAGATGGGCAGAGAACACATGAAGATGGGGATTTCGCTCTTGGAAGCTCCGCATGAATTTGTCCAAAATAGCTCTTGCCAGGTTCCCGTTCTCGCTGGCGGCAGACATATCATCCTTGTTTCCGATCTGAAAGATTACTTCATAAAATGGCTTTTCCTGATCTCCGTCACAGATTTTTTTGTAATAGTTTTCGATGCACCGGTCTTTACGTTTCTGTTTGGCGTTGTACGCTGCCAGAGCTTCATCGAACAGCTCATGATACGCCTGCTCGATGGGCGTATAGCAGTATTCGATGCTCAGATGCGTTCGTTCCGGGTCTACATTTTCAGCGATATAGGTGCGGCGATTATGCTCAATCACACCCTTGCCCGACATAGCACTGATAGTCCGTTTTATATCTGTCACCTCCGATTTTACAGTAGTTATAATAAGAATTCCTTTCGCCGCACCAGCGGCGGGTTTTGTTACTTTTGTCAAAAGTAACGCAAAAGCACTTTTGACAGCAGAGCCATCAAAAGTTTTGCGCTCTCCGAGGGGGAGTGCGGCTCCTGCGGGAGCCTCAACCGCCATTTGTGACGCAAATGACGGTACGGACGGCAATTCATTCGCAGCCGGTCATGCTCATGATTTTTCGTCCGTTGGCAGGGAGAAGTCCGTAATATTCTCCCTGCCGGTCCACACTGAACTCTGCGGATTTCAGTGTGGGGACGGGGGTCACGAGGGTTAAGCAGGAAATCCAATAAATGCAGTATATTCCTGCTCACGCTGCGGCGGGATTTACGAAGATCCTCACGTCCGCTGGCCTGCCAGCTGACTTCCGCTCTGGTTCTTCCATCCGGAGGTAGCCGTGTCCTTCCAGAAGCTCCAACGTGGGAAAGATTTCCTCCGTCTTCTTGAAAAACTTGCCCCGGCACATCTGAAAAAGATCGGAACGCTTTATCATGGTGACGTTCTTCTTTTTCAGCTTTGCCATCACGAATTTGGCTTTCTGGATACTCAGGTCTGTGCCCATCATGGAGTAAGCGTAGGTGGAATGAGCCAGAAAGTATTTTCCAATTTGAATTGCACGGTTTACAGTCGATACGGAAATCTCGTACTGTCCATCGTCCATATCAGCGCCGTGGAGCAATCCTGCAATCCGGAGAACGGCGCCAATATACTTGCTGGCCCAGTCGGAGATGGCCTGCCCTTCACCAGCCAGAAACCTTTCGTGTTCCAGGAAGTAGTCGGCCATCAGGTCAAAGGCTTTCTCGGAGAGATACAGCGTTTGAGTGTCCTCGCTGATTGGCAATGCCATCAGGTGAAATATCAGATTGCGATAGGCGGCGCTGACTTCGGGAGGAACGGATGGAGTTCGGAATGTCCGCCCGCCAATTCTGGACGGCGGCGACGCATACAGGAATCGTGCAATCAGCCCCCGGCCTGTCATGGTGGTGTTGGACATGATCTCATCCAGCACGCTGGGCTGGATGGAGAGAATAGCGGAAAGGGCCGGGTGCATGATACACTCTGAATCACGGGTCATTCTGTCTACATAGATGGTATCGCCGCAATGACCCTTCAGCCAGATGTCGATATTAGTCTTGTTGGAATACCGCCCGGCCATAATATCGAAGATGCCGCCTTCGGTAGAGATTACGGAGAACACACCGCCGTTGGCAGCCATCAGGCTGGTCAATGCTTCGCTGGAACAGTCATCGGCAAAGAAGCGGACCGGCTTCAACTCGGGTATATCTTCAAGCTGCTCTTGCAGATGCCGAAGCTCCAGTTCTGTTTCACGATCTTCCTTGTGTTCCAGCTTCTTTTGCAGACCGGAGATTTGGTGCTCCAACGCTTCTCGCTGTAAGCGGTTTTCCCGAATTTCAGAGCTGCGGGACTGATTGTATTCCTGCTCGTATTCGTAGAGATACTTAGTCATATCCCGCATGACGCTGGATTTGCGCTCGCCGGGAGCAGCGATCACCACGGTGTAAAGGCTCAGCGGTTCATAATAGCCAGGTGCGCCTTCCACCTTGTATTTACCTTGCAGGCAGACTGCCAGGACGCCAAGGCTGATCACGGCCGCCATGTCCGGTGCTGTCTGGCTGTGCTCTGCAACTGCGCTGACATATCTTCGGATCGTGTCAGGCAACGCATCCACCGGGAATGTCGGAAGCTCACTCCACTGTGGCGTCAATGGCACCAATGGTGGAAATTGCGGTGTAGTCTCTTGCTTTGGCGTGTAGACCTCTTTGCAATTTTCGATGGCTTTCTGGATGGTAATGGCTCCGTAGGTTGTCCCGGATTGCTGCCGATCCCATTTGTCACGCATCAGGCCGGATTGGCGGAACATGGCATCCATTTTTGCTGCATCTTTTCCTGTCCAGAATGCCAGATAACTGCATAATGCCAAATCTGCCTCGGACTGGGAAGCGTATCCCATTGTGGATCCATCCCAGAGGGAAGTAAAAGCTGCTCTGTTTTTGCTGGACTTTGCCATGCTGAGAAGCTGTGCTGTGTCCATATCGGGATTTCCTGCATTTATTGCATTTGCTGCATTGGTTTCCGGTCTGACCATGAATCGCTCCAAAAGGATTTGCAGTTCCTTTGTGCGATCTCCAAAATCATATTGCTCACATGCTTTTCCGGTCACTGTCACATACTTGTTGGTTGCGCCTGCCACATAGACTTCAATATCGGCCTGATGATTCATGATATAAAATCGTTTGGTATCGTACTGGAAGCCGTCTGCCCGGAACAGAATGTGTAATCCGTTCCCGCTGGGGCTGTACTCGGTGTAGCTGTGCATCAGCGTAACGATCTCTGCGGCGACCCCGGTGTAGTAGCCGCTGTCCGTTACGCAGTTGTCCAGGTCAATGGCGCAAATCCCGTTGAAGATACCAAGACCGATACCATCGTAACCCTTCGCCTGTACTGCGATATCGTAGGACACGAAGCTGCTTGGATCATTGCTTTTGGCTCCAAGCCCGGTATCCGGTTGATAAGGAACTTTTGTTTTCCTTCCGTTTCTTTCTTCATACCGCCAACAGCAGAACAGACCGTCTTTCCTTAAAATGTCTGGTAACGCTGTCAAATTCAAATAACCTCCTGAAAATCGTTGTTGAAATTGGCAGCTGCCGTGTTATAATATCCATGCGAACGGATCGTTCACACGGCAGCTGCCGTTGGGACTGTCTCGAAAGAGTTCTCATCTGCCAGGATGAGGGCTCTTTTCTTTTTTAGGCTGCCTCCGGCTGGAAATATCCGATTTCTTCCCACACTTTCCGGTCAGGGCAGTAGTAGTTGTACTCGTTGGAATTGTCCAGCTTGATGGCGTAGCCGAATTTCAGAATGCCTTTTTGCAGGCCAACTCGTACATACTGAGCATCCTTGTGCATTGCTGCGGCAATCTCAGTAATGGGAACATTCCGTCCGGTGAATGGCGGCAGCTCAACATAAACCTTTTTCTCCATGTTTCTCACCTCCTTACCTCTAAAATACGAATTTTTAATTCGCATCCTTATTATATCCTCCCTATGACGCCTTGTCAAGAGCAAATACGAATAAAAAATTCATATTACGCTCTTGCAATTCGCAGGACTACGTGTTACAATACAGGCGAGGTGATTCAAATGAACAGCAATCCAGCTGAAATCGGCGAAAGGATTAAGTCGGCACGAAAAGCGGCCGGTTTAAGCCAGACAGAGCTTGCCACTCGGCTCGACAAGACCCTGCGTACCATCCAGAAATATGAGAGCGGCGAGATTGAACCGTCCATTGCCATGATCAACGCCATAGCCAAGGAGCTGAACGTTTCTCCGGCAGATTTGATCGGTTACAGACGGCCCAGTATCGAACTGAACAGCCTGTCTGATGTGATTGCGGTGCTTTACCAGCTCAACAAAAAAGCGGGCATCCGGTTTGAGATTGATGTGCAGCGTCCGCCCCACAGTGAGGAATGGTCTTGCTCCCTGCGGTTCAAGGGGAACGACTCTTCAGCGGAGATGAATGACTCCCTGTGCCTGATATTGGAGGATTTCCGGGACGAACGTGAGAAGCTGGAAACTTACTGGACAGATCAGGAGGGCTTCGACCGCTGGATGGAAAAAGAGTTGGCCTACTATGCGGAAGCCAAGCTACAGGACAGGGAAGTGGAAGTTCTCACCGAGATGGAGCGCATCCAGCGCCGCAACGAACTGGATCGCCAGCGGCTGGAGCAAATGAAAAAGGCTGCCGAGGAAAGCGGCAGCCAGCAGTGATGAAGGGAAAGCACCTTCAAATTTTATCTTTAGTCACTGGGAGAAAGGAAGTTTGATACTATTTGAGATTACCCAACGGATATGGAAGCGTCAAGAAAATGTCCGGAAAACGAAGAAGACCCTATGCTGTCAAAAAGACCGTAGGCTGGCATTGGGACGAAGCGAAACAGAAACAAATTCAGGAGCAAATCACCATCGGTTATGCGGCCACCAGAGCGGAGGGCCTTCAAATGCTGGCGGAGTACAACAATAACCCCTTCGATGTAAAAGCGTCCAAGGCCACCTTCCAGGAGGTCTATGAGTGCTGGTCCAAGGGGAAGTATCCCACCATCTCGGCCTCAAATGTGAAGGGCTATGAAGCCTCCTACAAGGTGTGCGGGACGCTGTACCATAAGGTGTTCCGGGAGATCAAGCTGGCGGATTTACAGCTTGTGGTAGACACCTGCGGGAAGAACTATCCCACCTTGAAGAAGCTGAAGGGCCTGTTCAGTCAGCTGTATGACTATGCCATGAAGAATGACATCTGCAACAAGGACTATTCCGAGTTTGTGGATATTATCCGGTACAAGGACAAGAATCCTGACAAACGTGATCGGAACAAGTTTACCAAAGCCGAGATCAAGCGGCTGTGGGAGCTGGCGGAGGACCCGTTCTATCAGATCGTGCTGATGCTGATTTACAATGGCTGCCGCATCTCGGAGTTTCTGGACTTGAAAAAGGAAGATGTCCATCTGGAAGAACAATACTTCGATGTGATTGCCAGCAAAACGGAAAACGGTCTGCGGAAAGTCCCGATTGCAGACAAAGTGCTTCCGTTTTACAAGGCATGGTATGAAGGCTCCAAATGCGAATACCTGCTGCATACCCCTGACCAGAAGCACTTTGACTACAGAAACTATTATGACAGCTATTTTACACCCCTGATGGAGCAGATCGGCTTCAACCACACGCCCCACGACACCAGACACACCTGTATCTCCATGCTGACAGAAGCGCATGTGGATCAGACCATGATTAAGAAGATTGTTGGACACTCCGGTGCCATGACGCTCACCGAACGTGTTTACACCCACTTGGACATTGAGACCCTGGTGGAGGCAATCAACCAAATTTAAGAGAGTACACCATGAAAACAGCTGATAGCAAAAAAGCAGGAGATGTTCTCCTTGCGGATACATCTCCTGCTCATCAGATTTCGGTTTTCGCTTGCGATATTTGTTCCTTGCTTGCTCCTTGCTCGCTCCTTACGCAGTCAAGCACAGCGCAATCCAGGAACGCTCAGAATTCCAAAAACTTCGATAAATCCGGCAAAACAGCGTCCTAAGACGGACTGAAAAGCGGTGGAATTTATCTCTTGGGGAAGTCTGGTTAACGCTTGCTGAACTGCGGAGCGCGACGAGCGGCTTTGAGGCCGTACTTCTTACGCTCTTTCATTCTCGGGTCACGGGTCAGCAGGCCGGCGGCCTTCAGGGGCGCACGGTAGCTGTCCTCGACCTGCAGCAGCGCACGGGCGATGCCGTGGCGGATCGCGCCGGCCTGGCCGGTCACACCGCCGCCGGTCACGGTGGCTTCGACGTCGAACTTGCCCATGGTGTCGGTCGCCGCGAAGGGCTGACGCACGATGAGCTTCAGGGTCTCGAGACCAAAGTAGTCATCCAGCGGACGGCCGTTGACGGTGATGCTGCCGGTACCGTTCGGGAACAGGTGCACACGCGCGACGGAGGACTTTCTGCGGCCGGTGCCGTACATATAGGCTTTCTTGCTCGTATAAGTTGCCATGTTCTATTTCCTCCTTCTCAGCGATCCCAGACTTCGGGTTTCTGTGCCGCATGGGGATGCTCGGCGCCGCGGTAGATCTTCAGGCGCTTGAGCTGCCACTGGGCGATGGTGTTCTTCTGCAGCATGCCGCGCACAGCCAGACGCATAGCCAGCTCGGGCTTGTCCTTCATGAGCTTCTTGTACTGCGTCTCGTGCAGGCCGCCGGGATAACCGGAGTGCGTGCGGTAGTACTTCTGCTCGAGCTTCTTGCCGGTGAGCACTGCCTGCTCGGCGTTGATGATGATGACAAAGTCGCCGCAGTCAACGTGCGGGGTGTAGTCGGTCTTGAGCTTGCCGCGCAGCAGATCGGCAGCGAGCGCTGCGGTCTTGCCCATCGGCTTGCCGGCTGCATCCAGAACGTACCACTTGCGGGTGACGGTGTCCTTGTTCAGCAAAGTAGTGGACATATTCGTGCCTCCAATTAGAATGTGTTGAAAAACATTTTGACATTTTTCAGGCGCAAACGTAGAATAGGTCTCGCATTCGCGCTTATCTTTTATACCACAATCGGTGGTACCTGTCAACGGAATTTTGATTTAGATATTACTTCGCTCTCAAAATCTCCGTTTTTCTCCGTTTTACGCTCGAATTCACAGTTTCTATTTTCATTTTGGAGGTCCCGCTATGAATGACCTAAACGCGTTCACCGGTCTGGTGCGCCGGTGCGTGGAGGATTATGACATGATCGCGCCGGGCGACACCGTCGCCGTCGGCGTCTCGGGCGGCAAGGATTCGCTCGTGCTGCTCATGGCGCTCAATGAGCTGCGCCGGTACTATCCGAAGCCGTTCACGCTCGAGGCCATCACGGTCGAGCTCGGCTTTGACGGCATGGACTTCGCGCCGGTGGCGGAGCTGTGCGATACGCTCGGCGTGCCATACACCCGCCTGAAAACGGACATCAAGGAGGTCGTGTTCGACGTGCGCAAGGAGGATAATCCCTGCTCCCTGTGCGCGAAGATGCGCCGCGGCGCGCTGTGCACCGCGCTCAGCGAGCGCGGCATCACGAAGCTCGCGCTCGGCCATCACTTTGACGACGCGGTCGAGACGTTCCTGCTCTCGCTCGTGTACGAGGGGCGCATCAGCTGCTTTCAGCCGGTGACGCACATGACGCGCACGGGCGTGGATCAGATCCGTCCGATGCTCTACGCCGGCGAGGTGCGCATCGCCAATCTGGCGAAGGCGCTGGCGCTGCCGATCGTCGAAAACCCCTGCCCCGAGGACCGCGGCAGCAAGCGCTACGAGATCAAGCAGTTCATCCGCACCATGAGCCAGACCTACCCCGATCTGCGCAGCAAGGTGTTCGGCGCCATCCAGCGCGCACCGCTCGACGGCTGGGAAAAGGCGCGCTGATTTTTAGGAAAAGCGAAAACAGGACAAGCCCGATGGGAAGATCCCATCGGGCTTGCGGTTTATTCGATGATGCAAAAACGCTTACATTCAGCTTCCGTATTTAATTGTCTTATGAACATAGAAGTACTTATAGTGGTTCGATGAATACGAGACCGAGTACGTTACAGAGCACTTCACATTCAAACCGGCGTTCACTCCAATACCGCCAGACACAGTTGTTGTCCCATTATTGAAAAAGTCGCCATTTACATAGTATTCGATGGAATTTGAGCTACGCAGCCATGCGTTAACCTCTCCCCCGAATTGCTTGGAAATTCCATTATAGGATCGCACTAACTGAATCGAATAGATAGAGTTGATATTGAAGAAATGACCGCCCTCACTTGTGGCGCAATAAAAGTCCAAGTACGGCTGGTATTCGTCCGTCACATGCAAGCTGGCAGTGAAGGAACGATAAGCATTGCTGCGGGCAGCCTGTGTCTGCATCGTATCCGGGAGCATACGCAGAACTTCATCATATGACATATCCGCATTTTTTGCCATACGCGCGATCATTTCAGTAAACGTCATAGGGTCGCTTACGATCACATCTGGATTGGAATCCAAATCATCCAGAGAAATCGTCCCCGAAACTGCAACTCCGGCAGTATCGGCAGCCTAAACGGGAATAAACAGGACGGAAAACACAAAAACCAGAGCCAAAAGCATGGAAATTCGCTTTTTTATTCTTTATCCTCTTTTTTCAGTAACAAGGCCATACCCCACGCAGAGAGAATAATGCCTCCCATACGCACAGACGGAATGATTTGCTCGAACCGAATGTCCCAATACCTGTAATCAAACAGCTTCTCTTTTGCGGCCAGAAGTACGCAGAAGCAGAAATCCGGCACATACGGTGCCAACAGAATCAGTACAAGTCCAAGTATAAAGAGCGTCAGAATTTGCTTGCTTCGTTTTTTCATTTGCCACCTCCTGCAGCTGCACAATATTTCTGGTTGACGAAGTTAATAATTGGAAGTGCTTCCAGTTCCACTATACCAGATCCTATGCGATTGTCAAGGAATTTTTTACACACATTATCATGCATTTGTCTAATTTCTGCACACTCCGCAGTGAAAGCGCCACGAAAAAGCGACAACAAGCCCGATGGGAAGATCCCATCGGGCTTGTGTTGTTGAAGTGAAGTCTCAGAGGACGTTCTGGCAGAAGCGCATGATGATCGTAGCGGTCTGCGCACGGGGGGCGTCACCCTTCGGCTGAAGGGTGTCCACGCCGTTGGAATTGCCAACGCCGAGGATCAGGCCCTGTGCGACCGCCCAGGACAGCGGTGTGCGGGCATAATCGGAAATGGAGCTGTAGTCCGGATAACCGGTCAGGTCAGCGGTATCGTACACGTCCAGATCCAGAACATTCTTGGTGTAGTTATAGAGGATGGTCGCCATATCCTGGCGCGTAATGGCATCATTCGGGGAGAACGTGGTGGAGCTCGTGCCGTTCACGACACCCTTCTCGAACGCCCAGTTGATCGCATCGACAGACCAGCTGTCGGTCACATCGGTGAAGGGGCTGGACTTGGCAGCCTTCGGAGAACCGGCCTGACGGTAGAGCATCGTCACGAGCTGTGCGCGCGTGGTCGTGCCGTTCGGCGCGATGGTCGTCGCGCTCGTGCCGTTCAGGATGCCGTTCTGGATGCAGTAATCCAGACCCTTATGCGCCCAGTTGGTGTAGGCGGGCATATCGGTGAAGTGAGCGCCCGGGCAGACATGTGCACCGGTCGAGCTGCTCACCGGGATGCTGTTGAGCATCTTGGCCAGCTCGAAGAACTTTTCCTGCAGCATGGCGTGCGTGGACTTCTGCATCTGGCCGACCATGTTGATGTGGTCGGTGTTGTCGATCTTCTCGATGTAGTTCCAGACGCCCATCTTGGTGCCGGCCTTGAAGGTCATCTTGCCGTCAGCGCCGACGCCGTAGTTTTCATTGTACTTATCCGTGGAATTCTCGTGCGGACGGATCGCGGAGCGGACGGAGACGATGCCGTCATTCTCCCACCAGTCCGGCGTGATGTTCACATGGCCGACCGCGTAGTTGACGTGTCTGCCCATGTAGGTGCTGCTCTTGACCATCATCGGGTTCATGCTGGCATTCGGCAGATAGTGGCCGGTCAGCGGTTCACGATGGGTGTTCGAGCAGGCGACGGAGAAGTAATAGATATCATCCTGCGCCTTGGCATAGCCGTTGAGCACGGCCGCACCGTCGACGTCAAGGTCATAGACGCTCAGGTCGTTGGTGTGCTGCGTCCAGATCTTGCTGTTGATCACACGGTTGAAGTAGCTGGAGTAAGACTCGTTGGGCTGGCGCACCAGACCCCACTGATCGAGCTTGAAGTCCAGGCCGAAGTTGTTCTCATTGACATTGGTGCCGGTAACCGCACCGATGATGCCCATGGCATACTGGGCCAGATCGCCGATGTTCTGATAGACCTTCGTGTCATACTGGCTGCCGTCGTGCGGCGTGCAGAGCGTCGTGATGCTCTCGATCCAGTGGCGGCACTCGCCGGTGAACAGTGGGCTGATATCACCGCCGCGGCTGGCGTTGCGCTCATCGGCATCGCCGTTTTCCAGCAGCTGTGCGAGCATACGGATCGTCTCGCCGCCCATGCTGTGGCCGACCAGATGCACTTTCAGCTCACTGTCGGGGTTATTCAGCTCCGGCAGAACGCCCGGGAACGTGCGGCCATAGCGCGCATGGCCGTTGGTGGCGGAGTGGTATGCGCCGTAGTCGACCGTGCCGCCGACGAGGTAGGCATACAGCTCACAGGCGCGGTCCCAGTTGCTGGCGACGGGGCCGATGGACGGGGTGTAGACCTTGTAGCCGGCATTGTTGAGAATGTCGCGCAGGCTGCTGAAGCCGCCCCAGTAGTTCAGGCCGAGCACTTCCGTGCCGCCCCAACCGAACAGGCCGTGCACCAGCACGATCGGATAGTGGTTGCCGCTCGCCGACAGGAGCTCCGGCAGATCCGCGTCCGTCAGTTCGTCAGCAGAGGTCGCACGATCGGACTCGAAGTCCGTCGTATCGGCAACGCTTGCTGCGAAACCGGGCATGCAAAGCACCATCGCCAGAACCAGAACGGTGGCGAGCACTCTGCTCCACGTTTTCTTCATGAAAAATCCCTCCAATAGATTTGGGACAGCATCGAAATCTGTCCCCTTTTTATGGTTACACTATATTGCCGCTGCGAGAAAAGCACAATCCCCACTGCGGTACAAATGTAACACTTTTGCGCATTTTCCAGCGCTTGATGAAACACACGTCACCATTATGTGCGCCCAGATACAGAATGCGTATGGGCAAAAAAAGCCTGCCGTCCGTGGGATGCGGACAGCAGGCTTTGCACTGCGGGATCAGATCATAATGCCGCGCTTTTTGGCCTCGAAGGTCAGCTCGTCGCGGAAGTCGGGGTGCGCGATGGCGATCAGCTGGCGAGCACGCTCGCCAAGGCTGCGGCCGCGCAGATGCGCCACGCCGTACTCGGTGACGATGTAGTCGACATCGTTCTTGCTCGTCGTAACGACGGCGCCCGGGGTGAGGATGGACTTGATCTTGCTGATCGTGCCGCCCTTGGCCGTGGACGTGAAGGCGATGAAGCTCTTGCCGCCGCGGGACTGGCAGGCGCCGCGGACATAGTCGATCTGGCCGCCGGAGCCGGACATGTGCTTCGTGCCGACCGACTCGGCGCAGACCTGGCCGAAGAGGTCAACCTCGACCGCGGCGTTGATGGAGATCATGTTGTCGTTCTGGCAGATGACGTCCGGATCGTTGACGTATTCGACCGGCAGGATCTCGACGGCCGGGTTATCGTCGATATAATCATAAATGCGCTGCGAACCGAAGGCAAACGTCGTGACGGTCTTGCCGCGGTGGATCTGCTTTTTGCTATTGTTGACCGCGCCGCACTCGATGAGCTCGACCATGGAGTCGGTGAACATCTCGGTGTGGATGCCGAGGTCGTGCTTGGCCTTGAGCGCCATGCCGGTCGCGTCCGGGATCGCGCCGATGCCGAGCTGCAGGCACGCGCCGTCCGGAATGCGCTCGGCGATGAGGCCGCCGATCGTCTTGCTCACCTCGTCGAGCTGGACCGGCGGCAGGACCGGCAGGTCGTGGTTATACTCCACGATGGCGTCGACCTGCGAAATGTGGATCAGCGAGCCGCACAGGCCGCGGGGCTGACGGTCGTTGACCTCGAGGAAGATCCGCTTGGTCTTGTCGAGCATGGCGTCGATATACGAGCCGTTGAGCGCCAGGCTGAAGTAGCCGTGGCGGTCCATCGGCGCGACCTCGACGCACACGGCGTCATAGTCGTACTCCGTGCGGATGCGGGTCGGGAAATCGCGGTAATACGCCGGGATGATATCGGCATAGCCGGCGTTGACCGCCTTGCGCGCCGCGCTGCTGGAAAACCAGCTGTAGCCGGTCATCTTGCCGGCCAGCGTGGGGTCGGTATAAAACTCGAACGGGTACGCATCGAGCAGGGCCTGCACCTTCACGCCCGTAATATCACTGTTGCGGATGCGCTCCGCGATTGCGGTCATGATGGCCGGCGTCTGCGAGGTCGCCGTATCCATGCCGAGCAGCCAGCCGGACTGCACCTGCTGGGCAATCTTATCCGGCGTTGTCAGTTTTTCCTGATACATCTTCTGATAGTCTGTCATAATTTGCTCTCCTAAAACAAAAAATATGAACACATGGGTATAAATAATATACACGATTCGAAAACGTAATTCAAGAGGGCGCGCGTCCGTTTTGCGATCCTTGCAAAAAATCCGTCACATTTTCAGGAAAATGAGAGGTTTTCTCACGTGAGAAAGTATGATATGATATTGTGAGATTTGTTTGAATTCTTGAATGAATGGATCTTTATCCTCTATTTTTCATGCGGCTCTCATTTTTTCCGGTTACAATGAGCAATGTCGCATCATGCGGCGGGACGCTCCTGCCAATTCAAAAAACAAGGAATGATACGACAACATGACGATCACGATTGTCTGTGATATTCTGGGCGAAGAAAACAATGGTACCACGATCGCCTGCATGAACCTCATCCGCTTCCTGCGCGCGCAGGGACACACGGTGCGCGTGGTCTGCGCCGATCAGGACAAGGCCGGCAATGAGTGCTTTTACGTCGTGCCGGAGCTGAACCTCTACCTGCTCAACCCGATCGTGGAGCGCAACGGCGTGACGCTGCCGCGCCTGGACCGCTCCCTGCTCGAGGACGCGATCCGCGACTGCGACGTCGTGCACACGACGTTCGTGCTGCAGCTGTCGCACACGGCGGTGAAGATCGCCAAGGCGTATAACAAGCCCATCACCTCCAGCTTCCACTGCCAGGCCGAGAACGTCACGGCGCACTTTCTGTGCAAGGATCTCGATGCGATCAACCGCGGCGTCTACCGCGCCTGCTACCAGATGGTGTATCAGTATTCGGACATCATCCATTACCCGACGCAGTTCATCCGCGACACGTTTGAGGCCGTCGTCGGCCCGACGAACGGCCGCGTGATCTCCAACGGCGTCAACAGCATGTTCACGCCCGGCCCGGCCAAGCGCCCGGCGGGACTGGAAGGCAAGTTCCTCATCGTCTCGACCGGCCGCCTGTCGAGCGAAAAGAATCAGGAGATCCTCATCAAGGCCATCGGCCGCTCGGCCCACCGCGAGCAGATCCACCTGATCCTCGCCGGTGAAGGGCCGCGTGAAGAGCATTACCGTCATCTGGCCGACAAATACGGCGTCGACATGGAGATCGCGTTTTTCTCACGGCAGGACCTGCTGAATCTGCTGCGCTGCGCCGACCTCTACTGTCACCCCGCCGAGGTGGAGATCGAGTCTATCGCCTGTCTGGAGGCCATCGCCTGCGGGCTGGTGCCGGTCATCGCCAACTCCCCGAAGAGTGCGGCCAAGGCATTCGCGCTCGACGAGAAATCTCTATTTAAAAATAAGGACCCCGAGGATATGGCCGCCAAGATCGACTACTGGGTCGAGCACCCGGCCGAGCGCACGGACTACAGCCGGAAATATCTCGAGAGCGGCACGCAGTTTGAACAGCAGAGCTGCATGCGCCAGATGGAGCAGATGCTCTTTGACGCCGTCGCCCTGTGCAGTGAGCCGACATGAGCCGCAAGACCATCTATTATCACGACCCGCTGCACGACGACTTCGCGCCGACGAACGGGCACATCCGGCCGAAGCCGATCGGCGCCGACTTTCCTTATGAGCACCCCAGCCCGGTCTGGCAGGCGCTCGCGTTCGTCGTCTACCGGCTGATCATGACGCCGTTTCTGTTTTTGTACTGCAAGCTCGTTTTCGACCTGCGGATCGAAAACCGCAAAGTGCTGCGTGAGCTGCCCGGCGGCTATTTTCTCTACGGCAACCACACGAACACGCTGGCGGATGCCTTCATCCCGACGCTGCTGGCGTTCCCGCGCCGCGCAAACATCGTCACCGCGGCGGACACAGTCTCCATTCCGGGCGTGCGCAACATCGTGCAGATGCTCGGGGCCGTCCCGCTGGCCGACACGATCGACGGCACGCGGCAGTTTCTGGCCGCGATCCACCGGCGGCTCGAGCGCCGCCAGGCCGTCATGATCTACCCGGAGGCGCACATCTGGCCATATTATAATGGTATCCGCCCGTTCCCGGACACAGCGTTTGCCTATCCGGTGCGCGAGCAGGTGCCCGCCGTCGGCGTGGTGGTCGTCTACCGGCAGCGGAAGCTGCTGCGGTTTCTGCCGCCGTGCATCACCGTCGTTGTCGGCGAGCCGGTCTACCCGGACGCATCCCTGCCGCCGCGCAGCGCCCGCCGGGCCCTGCATCAAAAAGTCTATACATTCATGTGCGATACTGTCGCCCGGCGGCACAGCTATGCGCACATCGAATATCTCCCCGCACAGGACACACAACCGGCCGCGCAATGACCGCGCCGCACGACCAGAAAGGTGGGATCCCGCTTGGCACATTTGACTGAAGCCGCCATCCAGGATGCGTTCCTGAAGCTGCTGTCCGAGCAGCCGTTTGACAAGATCACCGTAACGCAGCTCGTGGAAGAATGCCAGATCACACGCCGGACGTTTTATTATCATTACTCCGACCTGTATGAGCTGCTCGATACCATCCTGCGCCGCGAGACCGAGCGCGCGCTCGATGAATTTGAGACGACCGGCAGTTGGGAAGAGTGCATGATCACCGCCTCCCGCTTCGCGCGTGAGCACAAGCGCGCCGTGTACCACATCTACACCTCCTCGCACCGTCTGGAGCTGGAAAAGCATGTGGACCGCATTTCCGGGGAAATGATGCGCAGCTATGTGGAGGCACAGGCCCACGGCTTGCGCGTGAGCGAGGCGGACAAAAAGCTCGTGTGCGACCTCTACCGCTTCGGCATCACGGACATTTTCTACGAATGGCTCGAAAACGGGATGAAAGAGGATCTCGAGGCGCAGATCCGCCGCCTGAGTCTGCTGTTCACCGGCAACATCCGCGCCTCCCTGTCCCGGGTGCAGATCCCGGCTGAATCGTAACCATCCCCGGCGGGCACAGCAGCGTGTCCGCCGGGTCCATTTCACCAGCAAAGGAGATTTGTCATGCCGATTCTCGATCATCTGGAGCCGCGCGCCGTCTTTTCCTGTTTTGAGCAGCTGTGCGCCATCCCACACGGCTCCGGGAACACGAAAGCCATCAGCGATTACCTTGTTCGCTTCGCAGCCGAACATCAGCTGCGTTGCATTCAGGACGCGCACAACAATGTCATCATCTTCGCGCCTGGCACGCCGGGGTACGAGACCGCCGCCCCGGTCATCCTGCAGGGGCACATGGACATGGTCTGCGAGACTGCGCCGGACTGCACGAAGGACATGGCCCGCGAGGGGCTCGACCTCTTCGTGGACGGCGATACGATCGGCGCACGCGGCACAACGCTCGGCGGGGACGACGGCATCGCCGTGGCCATGGCGCTGGCGATCCTCGCTGCGGACGACATCCCCCACCCCCCGCTCGAGGTCGTCATCACCGTCGATGAGGAGACCGGCATGCTCGGCGCAGCCGCACTGGACGCCTCCGTGCTGAAGGGGCGCACGATGCTCAACCTCGACTCCGAGGACGAGGGCGTGCTCACCGTCAGCTGCACCGGCGGCAACGTGTCCGTGTGCACGTTGCCGGTCACGCGCGCGCCGTTTTCCGGCACAGCGCTGACCGTGACGGTCGGCGGTCTGCTCGGCGGCCACTCGGGCGCAGAGATCGACAAGGGCCGCGGCAACGCAAACCTCCTCATGGGCCGCGTGCTGTACGCCGTCGGCGCGCGCACGCCGCTGCGGCTCGTCTCCGTCGCCGGCGGCCTGAAGGATAACGCCATTCCGCGCGAGAGCCGGGCCGTCATCGCCGTGGCCGATGCAGCTGCCGCGCAGGCGGCGATCGCGGACATGGACGCCGCGCTCCGGCACGAATACGCGGCCGCCGACCCGGATGTGTCCGTGCGCGTTGAAGCAGCCCAGGCGCAGCAGCCGCCGATGGACGAGGCGTCCACGCAGCGCGCCGTGTGCATGCTCTGCTGCCTGCCGAACGGCATTCAGGCCATGAGCCGGGACATTCCGGGTCTCGTGCAGACGTCGCTGAATCTCGGCATCCTGACGACGGATGCGGACATCGTGCAGGCATCATTCTGCGTGCGCAGCAGCGTGTCCACGCAAAAGGAGATGCTCGTCGCGCGTCTGCGCTGCCTGATGGCGCAGCTCGGCGGCACGGTGGCCGTCTCGGGCGACTACCCCGCGTGGGAATACCGCAAGGGCTCGCCTCTGCGCGAGCGGATGGTCGCGGTCTTCCGCGAACAGTACGGCCGCGATCCGAAGGTGGAAGCCATCCACGCAGGCGTCGAGTGCGGACTGTTTGCCGGGAAGCTGCCGGGGCTCGACTGCGTGTCCTTCGGCCCGGACCTGACGGAGATCCACACCTGCCGCGAGCGGATGCACATTGCCTCCGTGCAGCGCGTCTGGCGCTACACGCTTGAGGTGCTGCGCCGCTGCAAATAAGCGAATATGCAAAAACCGCCCTGCACCGATCGGTGCAGGGCGGTTTTTCTGTTGGGATGTTACTTGCGCAGTTCGTGCTCGTCGCTGCGCTTGCGTGCGGCCACGGCCACGATGCCGGACAGCGCGACGAGTGCGATCATGTTCGGCAGCACCATGAGCTGGTTGAACATATCCGTCAGCTCCCAGACCAGATCATTGGACAGGCAGGAGCCGAGGAAGATGAAGATGATGGCGATGATGGAGTAGGTAAGGTTCGCCTTCTTGCCGAAGAGATAATTGACATTGATGCGGCCGAAGAGGTTCCAGCCGACGATCGTCGAGAACGCGAAAAACAGCAGGCAGATGGCCACGAACGCATTGCCGAGCGTATCACCGAACACGCTCGAGAACGCGAGCTGCGCCATGTTCGTCTTGGAGATGCCGTCGACCGCGCCGTGGGCCAACGGGCCGTTGCCGGCGTAGAGCGTGGAGATGACGACGAGCGCCGTCATGGTCAGGACGACGAACGTGTCGATGAACACGCCGATCATTGCGACCGTGCCCTGCTCGTGCGGGCTCTTGACGTTGGCCAGCGCATGCGCGTGCGGCGTGGAGCCCATACCGGCCTCGTTCGAGAACAGGCCGCGCTTGGCGCCCTGGCTGATGGCCGTCTTGAGCGCATAGCCGATGCCGCCGCCGATGATGGACTGCGGCACGAAGGCGTACTTGAAGATCATGCCGAAGGTCTCCGGCACGTAGCGGATGCGGGCAAAGAGCACGATCAGGCCGCCGACCAGATACAGGCAGGCCATGACCGGCACGATCTTCTCCGTGACGGAGGCGATGCGCTGCACGCCGCCGATGAAGATGAACGCCGCGATGGCGGAAACGATCAGGCCCATGACCCAGCTCGGGATATGGAATGCGTTCTGGCACGCCTCACCAATGGAGTTGGACTGCACCATGGAGCCCATGAAGCCGAGCGCCAGAATGATCGCGACCGCGAAGAAACCAGCCAGGAACTTGCCGAAGCCGTTCGGGAATGCGCGCTTGATGTAGTACACCGGGCCGCCGAGGACCGTGCCGTCCGGCTCGACCACGCGGGTCTCCTGCGCGAGCACCGCCTCGGCATAGATCGTCGCCATGCCGAAAAACGCGATGATCCACATCCAGAAGATCGCGCCGGGGCCGCCGATGAGGATCGCGCCGCAGGCGCCGACGATGTTGCCGGTGCCGACCTGCGCCGCGACGGCCGTCGCCAGTGCCTGGAACGAGCTCATGCCGTATTTGTGCTTCTCGCCGTTGAGACTGAACTCGCCGAAGAAGCGCCGCCAGCCCTCGCCGAAGCAGCGCACCTGCACGAACCGCGTGCGGATGGTGAAATACAGACCCGCGCCGAGCAGCAGGATGATCAGCACATAGTCTGACAGGTACATGTTGATGGTCTGCACGATTTTGAGTAAGGTATCCATGTTGTTTCTCCCTCTGCATTGAATTTTTGCAAAGCAAAAAGCTGCCGGTCGTTTTGACCAGCAGCTCCAGAGAACAAACAGCGCTTGAACGCCCGCACACATCGGGCACTCGCTCTGTCCTTTTGCCTGAGAGATTCGGCTTTCGCCTTGCACCTTCGGCACCCGCTTGGCACGGGATTCTCCAGAGTTCCTCCGCCTCCAGTCTCAGCCGAGCCGATCCTTGAGGTTTCGACGGATATTTATTTGATTGCGTCGAGTATTATTACATACACACGCAGGGCTTGTCAAGCCCCAACTTCAAAAAAAGTTTACAAATTGCCGGTGCTGTACATCAGCGCCGTGAGCGCGACGACCGGAGCCGTCTCGCACCGCAGGATGCGCTCGCCCATGGAGCAGATGTGCATGCCGAGCTTGCGGGCCATGTCGGCCTCGAACTCGGCAAAGCCGCCCTCCGGCCCCGTGATGATGGCCGCCGATGCAATCGGGGACGCCGTGTGCTCGATCGCGTCGCGGATCGTCTCGCGCTCGCCGGTCTCGTACATGAACAGCGGCAGATCGGTGTGCAGCGCGTCGTTGAGCACAGCGACGAAGTCCGCCTCATAGCGCACCTGCGGGATGATGCCGCGGCCGGACTGCTTGGCCGCCTCCTCGGCGATGCGCTGCCAGCGCTCGAGCTTCTTTTCCATATTGACGGCCTTGGCCACACAGCGCGTGCAGGAGAAAAACACGATCTCGGACGCGCCCGCCTCCGTGCACTTCTGCACGAGAAAGTCGCTGCGCTCCCCCTTCGGCAGGCCGGCAAACACCGTCGAGCGCACAGTGGGCTCTGCCTTGCACGGCACGACCTCGATGACCTCGGCCTCAGCCTCGTGCTCCAGCGTCTGTACCAGGCGGCACTTATAGTCGCGCCCCGCGCCGTCGCAGATGACAATGTCGTCGCCCGCGCGCAGACGCAGCACGCGGATGTGGTCGGCGTCGCGGCCGCGGATGATCGCCCGGCCATTCGGGAAATTCGTACCTGCTATGAAAAATCGAGCCATAATGGTCGCCTCCGATGCCTGATCTCTGCCGTGATTATGGCACACTTTGCACGTTTTTGCAAGCCGGGCCATAGCATGATGTGGGGGTATGGACGATGCAGGATTCCGTTTTTCTTGACAACCGCACATTTCAGCGCGTCTGGCAGCGTGTAGCGGGCAGCATGGACGCGCCCGCGGCCGCACCGCCGGAGGCCGACACGCTGACCGATCTGCTCGCCGAGTGCATCCACGCCAAGGCGGCCGGGGCTGCGTTTTACACAGCGCTCTCGCAGCGCATCCGCACCGGGCGGCAGCAGCTGCTCGGCATCGCGGCGCAGGAGCGTGCACATCAGAAGGAGCTGCAGGTGGAGTATTTTCTGCGCACGGGCGAGCGCTGCGCCCCGCCCGCCGCCTGCCCGCGTCTGGGCACGGCCGCGCAGGATCTGCGCTGCGTCTATACGCAGGAGCTTAAGCTGGCGGAGCGGCTCGACGCGGCGGCGAACACCGCGCCGTCCCCGCTGCACCAAACGCTGGCCGCCATGGCGCAGCAGGACCGCTGCCACGCCCAAGCCGTGCGAAACCTGCTCGCCTGTCTGCTTGGCTGAGACAAATCCGCACAAAAAATGCGTTTCTTTCAAAATGGGACTTGACTTTATGACGAATCTTGATTATAATATGCAAGCTGACAACTTAAAATGTAAGCAACCCGAACAGAACGTGGAGAAGTCGCGTAGCCTGGTCGAGCGCGCACGATTGGAAATCGTGTATACCCCACAAGGGTATCGAGGGTTCGAATCCCTCCTTCTCCGCCACAAAAGGTAGGTAATTTTGATAGAAATTGCCTACCTTTTCTCTTTGCCCGAAAGCCCTTGATTTCAGGGCTTTTTCGCTGTCCGGCCATAAAAAGCAGCCGCTACGGAGTCATTTCCGCAGCGGCGTTTTTGCTTTTTCAGGTGTTCCCGGCACCCCTTCCCGGACAAATCGTTCTCACAGAGGGGTATTGTTCAATTTGAGGGGTATCGTTCTCACAGAGGGTAATCGTTCAATTTGAGGTTTAAAAGCTCGCTTTTGAGTAGAAACGCCAGATCGTATTATCAAGATCTGCCACCGTCAACCCCTGATGCGCGCCTTTTAGTAATTCAACTGCCTCGGTGAATAGAATCTGGCACTCTTCATTTGAGACATCCATACCGCACGCGTCGACAATGCTATGATGAATGTGAACATCCGGCTTTACCCTATTTGGATCTCCTGCAAGCATAAACAGGTAATTCACCCCGGCATCTGAGAGCCCTTTAACTGCACGAATAACAGTTTCCAGCAGCTCAGGAGACTCAAACTCGCGGAAGTCTTCGATTGTCTCAATTTGTAGTAGTTTCAAATACCGGGCCAATTGATATACCGCATCCTCTTTAGGCACCAGAGAACGCCCCAATTTCTGATGATTCTTTATAACTCTTTCGGCAAAGAAACGAGGCCCCCCGCATTGCTCTATTCGTTCAACCAGCGCAGATGTGGTATCCCCTGCGGCGTATTTGTCCCCGGCCATAAAAGCATCGGCATAACGCTGTACTATGGGTAGAGTTATTGCTTCATATTTTGCTCGAAGTGAGTATACACAATCAATAATACATATTGGAAGCGATTGGTAATGGCGATTCACATGATGTTCGAGATTAAAGTGGCTTTCGCAGTATTCTGCGAATTGCCTTGAAAGAGGATGCATATCGCGGCTCCTTATTCTTCCTGCTCTCTTGTCACAGGTATGTAAACCATCTTCAGCGGGATCATTTTTCTGTATTTCTCACTAAGCTGACCATAATACTTCAAAACGAGTTCAACCAGTTCTGTACCATTGATTCCCCGAATAATCGGCGTGCTTTCAAGATACTTCTTCGCGTTTTTCGTGTAGTTGGACAGAGTGACAAACAACCCATAATCGCCCTCACGCATTGCGCCTTTGAGAGATTGAATGGTCGTTTCCTTTATATCCCCATCCTGACTCTTAACTTGGACAAGGATTCGAGGCGGGAGCTCATCCTTATAGGCGGTGATGTCAATTCCGCTGTCGCCACCGTGCGGGGAGACTGTTGTACGGTACCCAATGGCCTGCAGCAGGTCCGCGACAAACTCTTCAAGATCATACCCTTTTAGCTGGCGGCTGATTTCCTTGAGAATGAAATCCTTTGTGTTCTCGATTATTTCTTCTGCGGTAGCACCAACGCTCTCATCTTCCTCTGGAAGGCTCTTTTTAAATCCCTTGTCGAGTGCAGAAAGAAACTCATCCGCGTAGTTTTTCACGGTGAAAAGTGACATGAATGATCCGATCTCATAAAGAGCCCCCTGAGAAAACGACATGCGCGGCAGGTGTTTTATCCACTTAACACTACGTTGCTGTTTGTACTCTATTGCATCTGGTGAATACTGGTACTCGCTTTCCACGACACCTATGTTCACCATTCTGTCAGTCTTTGACGGGAATACAACGTAATCACCAATTTGCATCTCATGCACAAAGCGGAAAAGCATACCTGAACTGGTCGCAACGCTGCCCTTTTTTGCATCAGGGAACACAGCAAAGTACTTGTCTCTAAACGATTCACGGTCTGGAGCGAGAACAGATAAATCTCCCATCTCTTTCCATCCGATTGCAATCACATTGCCTTGTAGGAAAAGACTATCATCCTGTGTGTGAATTCCCCATACTTTCTTTTCGTCGGCCATATTGCTTTCTCCCACTTATTGTTTTCTGTGGTCATTATACTGCGAGAACCTGATAAATTCAACATTGCCCCCTGCGAAGTGGGCCTTTAGAAGTGGGCCTTTAAATGTAGATTTTTCGTGGTCAAAGAAGCATAATATGACTATCTACATTTGAGAGTTGTGAAAGAATGCTACGTTTTAGAAATTCCGGAACGCAATACTCTACTCAGGTGCAGGTCATCAAGCAGCTTTATGCCGCGCTGGGCCACCAAGAGAGCTTTTCATTGAACGATATGGCAGTTGTTATAGCTCAGGGGCGGCTGATGACTGCTTATGGCTATGCTGGCGATGACGCCATCCGTCTTAGCATGACAGATCAGGAAAGCATGAATTCTGCATTAATGAATGCAAAAATGTATGCAGAGGTATTCCGTATGCTCATGAGGAAAATCGATGCGCTCTCCGACTGTATCCGTGCGCTGGAGGAAAAGGCAAATCAGTAATCGTTCACTTTGAACCCCCTGTGGCAAGTGCCCCCCCCTCGGACCCGGTTGACCCCCCTGAAGGGCAGGTGACCCCCCTCCGGAAAATTCTATCAAAACGCGATACCTTTTCCACAAAAAACGGCAAATCTCATGAGAGATTTGCCGTTTTTTCTTTTTCACGCTTCCCACTCCGCCCCTGACATTGCGGGATTGCAGGCAAAACACTTGTATGCTATAATAAATAAATCGTTGATTTTTGTCCGCGCGGCGCGTCCGCCGGCTGCGGCAAACGAAATGATACTTAGAAAGGACTTTTGATGATGAAACCGAAATTTGACGGCTATGCGGCGCAGTATGATGCCTGGTTTATGGAAAACGACAACCTGTTTCAGAGCGAGCTGCGCCTGTTCCAGACCGCACTCGGCGACATTGCCGGCAAGCGCGCGCTCTCCGTCGGCTGCGGCAGTGGCCTGTTCGAGAGCATGATCGACTGCAGCGGCATCGAGGGCATCGAGCCCTCGCACGACATGGGCGCGATCGCGCAAAAGCGCGGCGTGAACGTGATCGCGTTCGGCGCGATTGAGGACGCCGAGCTGGAGGAAAATGCCTACGACGTGATCTATCTCAACGGCAGCTCCAGCTATATGGAGGATCTGACGCGCGCATTCAATGTCTGCAAAAAGGCGCTCAAGCCGAACGGTAAGTTTATTTCCCTAGACGTGCCCAAGGAGAGCGCGTTCGGCTTCATGTATCTGCTGGCAAAGGAGGCCGGCACGTTCGACCACCCGTCGCTCAGCGGCGTTATGCCCAAGCTGCCGTACCCGCTCGAGCTGTGCTGCGCGGGCGTGTGGCACTCCACCGAGGAGAAGATCGACGCGCTCAAGGCACTCGGCTTCCACGATTTTGACTTTTATCAGACGCTGCTGCGCAACCCCATGTACACCAACGAGGTCGTGGAAGACGTCGTGCCCGGCTACCAGAGCGGCGGCTATGTCGCCATCATTGCACACAAATGAGCGAGCATAACGGCACAAAGCTCTCGCAGCGGCTCCATGCGTGTGTGCAAGACATCTGGCCGCGGTACCTCTCCCACCCGTTCGTGATGCAGATGGCGGACGGCACGCTGCCGATGGAAAAATTCCGCTACTATATGCTGCAGGACTATCTCTACCTCAAGGACTACGTGAAGATCTTTGCGGCCATCATCCAGAAGGCCGATGATTTCGAGCAGATCCGCTTTCTGAGCGGAGAGTTGGCGAACACGATAGGCGAGACGTTCCGCACGCACCTGCCGTACATGCAGCGCCTCGGTGTCACGGACGAAGAGATCCGCCGCGCGCGCCCGCACATCGACAACAGCGCCTACAGCCACTACATGCTCTGCGAGGCGCAGGCCGGGGACGTGCTGACCGGACTCGTGACGCTCTTAAACTGCTCATGGAGCTATGCCTACATCGCGCAGGAGATGGCGGCGCGCTATCCGGACGCGCTTCAAAACGAACACTACGGCGCGTGGTTCGCGGGCTACGTTTCGGAGGAGTACCGCCAGACGAATCAGGCGCTCATCGACCGGATCGACGCGCTCGGCGCGGACATCGACGAGCAGACGACACAGCATCTGTGCGAGATCTTCCAAACGTGCTGCCTGTTTGACCTGCGCTTCTGGGACATGGTCTACGCCATGGGAGAGACCTGATGCGCCCGCAAAACAGCCGCTTTTCCCTTGCGAGGTGACACCATGAAAGCCGAACGCAACAAGACCATAGACTTTCTGCCGGAGGACGCGCCGGAGTATCTCGCGCGCTGCCTGCGCGTGACGGAGGACGTGCCGCTCGACGCCGTGTGCGGCCGCACCATCTGCGGCGACACGTTTCAGGTCGCGCCGCACCTGCCGCGCGGCTTTGCAGACCTCCTGATCGTCGACCCGCCGTACAACCTGACCAAGGACTTTTCCGGCGGCGGCTTCCGGCGCACGACGGACGCAAACTACGCCGCCTTTACGCGCGCATGGATCGAGCTGTTGCTGCCGCTGCTCAAGCCGGACGCCTCGGTCTACGTCTGCTGCGACTGGCGCTCGAGCCCGGTCATCGGCATGACGCTCAAGGACTATTTCCGGCTGCAGAACCGCATCACCTGGCAGCGGGAAAAGGGCCGCGGCGCGCAGCGCAACTGGAAAAACGGCATGGAGGACATCTGGTTCGCCACCCGCACGGACGATTACACGTTCCATGTCGACGCCGTGAAGGTGCGCCGCCGCGTGCGCGCGCCCTACCGCGCCGACGGCCGGCCGAAGGACTGGGAGGAGACGCCGTACGGCAAATTCCGCAACACGTGCCCGTCAAACTTCTGGGACGATATCTCCGTGCCCTACTGGTCCATGCCGGAAAACACCGCCCACCCGACGCAAAAGCCCGAAAAGCTGCTGGCCAAGCTCATCCTCGCAAGCTCCGACCCCGGCGGCATCGTGCTCGACCCCTTCGCCGGCTCCGGCTCTACGGCCGTGACGGCGAAGAAGCTCGGCCGCCGCTTCGTCGCCATCGAGCGCAGCGAGCAGTACTGCGCCTGGGCCGAAAAGCGGCTGGAGCTGGCGGAGACAAACCCCGGCATCCAGGGCTACGCCGACGGCGTGTTCTGGGAGCGCAACGCCGGCCGCCTGCCGCGCTGAGCGAACTGCATATGCCCCGGCGCCCGGCTGACACCGGGCGCCGGTTTTGCTTGTTGGAAATTTGACGTTTCTTGACAAGCGTCCAAAACAGTGTTACAACGGAAACCGCTTGTGCAAGTACGAAACAGAGAAGGCGCAGATATGAAACGAGGCTATCTGTACATTGCGGTCACGACGCTGCTGTTTTCCAGCATGGAGGTCGCGCTGAAGCTGATCTCCGGACAGTTCAACCCTATCCAGCTCAATTTCAGCCGGTTTCTCGTCGGCGGGCTGGTGCTCATTCCTTTCGCTGTGCGCGAACTGAAAAGCGCGGCCGGAAGCTTGACGGCAAAGCGCTCGGCTCGTTTGCCCTGCTGGGCCTGATGGGCATCGCGGTAAGTATGTCGCTGTATCAGCTATCCGTCACGCGCATCCAGGCTTCGGTCGTCGGCGTGCTGTTTTCCAGCAACCCCGTGTTCGTGACGCTGTTCGCCTTCCTGCTCCTGCACGAGACGATCTCGAAAAACCAGATTGCGGGCTCGTGCTGGACGTGGCGGGCATCGTGCTCATCATCCAGCCGTGGCACCTGCGGCTCGATGCGCTCGGTGTGGTGTACGTCCTGCTGGCGACGTTGCTGTTCGCGCTCTACGGCGTGTGCGGCAAGCGCCAGTGCGCGCGCTTCGGCGGCATCGTCGTGACGTGCTTCGGCTTTCTGTTCGGCGCGGCCGAGATGATCGCGATCGCCGGTTTGACACACATTCCGGCCCTCTCTGCCGGCCTGACGGCCGCCGGTCTGGACACGTTTGCGAGCATCCCCTTCTTCACCGGCTACACGCTGACCAACCTCCCGATCGTGCTCTTCATCTACATCGGCGTGACCGGCATCGGCTTCACATGCTACTTCCTGTCGATGGAGGTCACGAGTGCGCAGACAACGTCGCTCGTGTTCTTCTTCAAGCCCGCGCTCGCGCCGCTGCTGGCGTTTCTGGTGCTGCACGAGGCAATCCCGGGCAATATGCTCGCCGGTATCGCGTGCATCCTCTGCGGCAGTCTGGTGTCCATCCTCCCCGGCCTGCTCGCACAGCGAAGGGCCGCTGCGCTTCCGTTCGCGGAAGACACGGTCAAGGAAGAAATCGAAATCTGAATCTGCAATCTTTGCGCCCGCAGCGATCGCTGCGGGCGGTTTTTGTTTTTTTGCAAAATTGAGCTTGACATCCCGCACACATTGTGCTATTGTCTTAATCACTTAATACAGCGATACGCAATTTCGACAGGAGGCGGCATCATGAACTGGAACATCCGCAACGACGCGCCTGTCTACACGCAGCTCGTGGACCAGATCGCCCGCGCGATCATTCTCGGGCAGTTTCCGCCCGGGAGCAAGCTGCCGTCGGTGCGCGACTTCGCGTCCGACGCCGGCGTGAATCCGAACACGATGCAGCGCGCGCTCGCCGAGCTCGAGCGTCTGGAGCTGATCCGGACGCAGCGCACGGCCGGCCGCACCGTGACAGAGGATCTGGCGCGCATCGACCGGGAAAAGCGGCGGCTGGCGCAGGCCGGCATCGACGCATTCTGGCAGGCGCTGGCGCAGCTCGGCTATGACCGGGCGCAGGCGCTCGAGCTGCTGCAGCAGGATCTGCGGCAGGCAAAGGAGGAAATGTAACATGGCAATTCTCGAATGCAAGGGTCTGTGCAAGAGCTACGGCGCGGAGCCGGCGCTCGACCGCGTAGACCTCTCGGTCGAGCCGGGACACATCGTCGGCCTGCTCGGCCCGAACGGCAGCGGCAAGAGCACGCTCATCAAGCTGGCCAACGGCCTGCTCACGCCGGACGCCGGGGAAATTCTCATCGACGGCAAGGCGCCGTGCAGGGAGACGAAGAAGATCGTGTCCTATCTGCCGGAGCGCACCTATTTTGCCGACTGGATGACGGCGCTGCAGCTGCTGGCGTTCTTCGGCGATTTCTACGATGATTTTGACCGCGACGCGGCCGTGCAGATGATGCAGCGGCTCGGCATCCAGCCCAAGCAGCAGATCAAGCAGATGTCGAAGGGCACGCGCGAAAAGGTGCAGCTCATCCTCGTCATGAGCCGCAAGGCGAAGCTCTACCTGCTCGACGAGCCGATCGGCGGCGTCGACCCTGCGACGCGCGATTTCATTCTCAACACCATTATCAGCAACTACAACCCCGAGGCCGCCGTCGTCATCTCCACGCACCTGATCGCGGACGTGGAGAACATCCTCGACGACGTGGCGTTTCTCAACCGCGGCCATCTGCTGCTGCAGTCGTCGGCCGACGAGCTGCGCGCCAGGGAGGGCAAATCGGTGGACGCTGTGTTTCGGGAGGTATTCAGATGCTAGGAAAACTCTTAAAGCAGGATTTTCGCGCGACAGCGCGCATCATGCTGCCGCTGTATGCGGCCGTGCCGGTGCTCGGCCTGTTCACGAACCTCATCACCCGCCTGTGTGAAAACCAGAACGGCTTTCTGATCCGCGCCATCGGCGCGCTCGTGTCGTTCGTGTTTTCACTCTCACTCATCGCCGCCGTCGTGACGACGGTCGTGCTCATGATCCTGCGGTTTTACCGCAACCTGATGACGGACGAGGGCTACCTGATGTTCACGCTGCCGGTCTCGACGACGGAGCTGATCTTCTCGAAGCTGATCGTCTCGATCGTGTGGTTTCTCGGCACGTTCGCGGTCGACGCGCTCGGCCTGCTGCTGTCCGGCATGCTCGGCGGCTTCGAGGACGTCGTCCGGTTCCGGTTTGCTTTTACCTTCGGCGCACCGTACAGTATGCCGATCACGCAGGCGCAGGCCGGCTGGCTCACCGTCGGCGTGGTCGTGCTGGTGGTTTTGTGCGGCCTTGCCCTGTGCCTGATGACCTACGCCGCCATGGCGATCGGTCAGAGTTTCAAGAAAAACAAGGGGCTCATGTCCGTCGTATTCTTCTTTGTGCTCTGGATCGGCACGCGCCTCGTGCTGGCGCTGATCTTCGGCGCGGCCTACGGGTCGGCCACCTCGGCCGTCAACACGATGACCGTGCTGCAGGCGCTCTGGACCGTGCTCGGCTGCGCGTGTGTGGGTGCGCTGGCGTTTTGCGTGGGCTTCTTCTTCCTCACGCACGGTATGCTGCGCAAGCACCTGAATCTGCAGTAAGAAAAACAAAAAAACACCCGGTATTGGCGAGCCAATACCGGGTGTTTGCTTTACTGATCAACAGGAGAGAATTACTTGGTGCCGAAGATGCGGTCGCCGGCGTCGCCCAGACCGGGGACGATGTAGCCGTGCTCGTTGAGATGATCGTCGAGCGCTGCGACGTAGATGTCCACATCCGGATGCTCTTTCTGCATCACGGCCACGCCCTCGGGGGCGCCGATGATGCACATGAGCTTGATGTGCTTGCAGCCGACTTCTTTCATGAACTGCACCGCGGCGGACGCGCTGCCGCCGGTGGCGAGCATCGGATCGACGATGATGACGTCGCGCTCGGAAATGTCGGGCGGCATCTTGAAGTAATACTTCACGGGCTCAAGCGTCTGCGGGTCGCGGAACAGGCCGATGTGGCCGACCTTGACGTTCGGCATCAGGGTGACCATGCCGTCGACCATGCCGAGACCGGCGCGGAGGATCGGCACGATGGCCAGCTTCTTGCCGGCGATGTGCTTGCAGTGCGCCGTGGCGACCGGGGTCTCCACGTCGATCTCCTCAAGCGGGAGGTCGCGCGTGGCCTCAAAGCACATCAGCATGGCGATCTCGGAAATCAGCTCCCGGAACTCCTTGACGCTGGTGTTTTTGTCGCGCAGGATCGAGAGCTTGTGCTGGATCAGCGGGTGGTCAAAAACGTGAACATTACTCATCTCGTCGTCTCCTTTGTTGATTCAATTTTTCATTCTTGCGCCGCCTGAGCAGCCAGCCGTGCCTGGCGTTCCCGCTCGGCCTGCGACAGGCGCAGATAGACCGGGAGCAGTTCCTCCGCCGGGGCCGGCGTCTGCCCGAAAGCGGCCATGGCCACGCCCCACGCGCTCTGGCTGACCAGATTGCCCGGCGCCAGCACGGCGGGAATGCCCATGTCCAAACATGTATTATAACACAACTGTGCGCCGTCGCCAACCAGAAAAGCGGATTTCTGCATTTTTCCCAGTTCTTCGCCCAGCTCCGCGAGCGAAATCGCACGGTCTTCACAAAGACGCACCGGTTTTCCGCCCCGGATCTCGAACAGGGCGTTGTAGATCTGGCTGCGGCGGGCATCCATGGCCGCGCACACGAGCGCGCCCTCCCCCGCCGCGAGGCCGTGATACGCCATGGCCTCGAGCGTCGACACGCCGATGGCGGGCTTCTGCGCGCCCCAGGCGAGCCCCTTGGCCGTGGACACGCCGATGCGCACGCCGGTGAACGAGCCCGGCCCGCGCGCGACGGCGATGGCGTCGACGTCCGCAAGCCTGGTATCGGTATTTTTCAGCATCTGCTCCGCCATCGGCAGCAGCGTGCAGCTGTGCGTCAGGCCGCTGCACTGCTGGCTCTGGGCAATGAGCACTCCATCGCGGCACAGGGCGACCGACGCCGCCTTGGCCGAGGACTCCAGTGCGAGGATCAGCATGATGTCCCGCTCCCTTCCGTGATCGTGATGCGCCGGGTCGTCGGGCCGAGTTTTTCAAACCGGACCACGACCTCGTCGCCGTAAAAAGCGTCCTCCACGTTCTCGCTCCACTCGACGGCGCAGACGGAACCGCGGTTGACATAATCCTCCCAGCCAATGTCGAACAGCTCGTCGGCACTGCCGAGACGGTACATATCAAAATGGATCAGCTCGCGGGGCCCTTCATATTCGTTCACGATCGTGAACGTCGGGCTCGAGACGCGGCACGTCAGCCCCATGCCGCGGGCCATGCCGCGCACAAAGGCGGTCTTTCCGCTGCCGAGCTCGCCGTACATGGCCACGACCTTGCCGTCCGGCAGGGCGCGCGCAAAGTCCGCGCCGGCCTGTTCGGTCTCCGCTTCGCTGTGGGTCAGATATTCCTGCATGATATCCCTCCGATTCTGAAGAAGTATTATAGCACGGTTTCGGCCGTTGCGTAAAGTCGTTTTGTGTGATATAATAAGCGCCGATTTCAAAACGCCGCCGCGGCGGAAAGGAGGCCATTATGAAAAAAGCCATGTCCTACGCAAAGGAGTTTTTTCACCGGGCGGATATTTTCCTGCTCGTGATGGGCCTCATCTGCGCCATTTTCGGCATCGTCGTCATCTCGAGCGCCACGGCGTCGTACCACTCGGCCAAGTATGTCATCGTGCAGAGCGCGTCGCTCATCCTCGGCGTTTTCGCGTTCGTGGTCATGACCGTGCTGGACGTGGATGTGCTGGCCGACAAGTGGCAGATCCTGTGCGCGTTCAACGTGGTCTTTCTGCTGCTGCTGATCCCCTTCGGCGTGAGCGACAACACCGGCAACACCGGCTGGCTGCGCTTTTTCGGCATCGGCATCCAGCCGACGGAGGTCGTCAAGCTCGCGTTCATCATCATTCTGGCAAAGCAGATCAGCTACTTGAAAGAATACCACGACCTCAACTCCGTGTGGTCGGTCGCTCAGTTGGCGGGCCATTTCGTGCTGCTGTTCGGGCTGATCCTCGTCGTGTCGTCTGACCTCGGCTCGGCGCTGATCTTTTTCTCCATCTTCCTCGTGATGCTCTTTGCCGCGGGCTTTGCGCTGCACTGGTTTGCGATCGGCTTTGCGGCCATCGCCGCGATGATCCCGCTGCTGTGGAAATTCGTGCTGCACGACTATCAGAAAAACCGTATCCTCGCGCCGTATGACTCCAGCATCGACCCGACGAACACCGGCATCAACTGGCAGCCGCACCAGAGCAAGATCGCGCTCGCTTCCGGCCAGTGGACCGGCGCGGGCCTCGGCCACGGCACGCAGAGCCAGTCCAACGCCCTCGCCGGCAAGCACACAGACTTTATCTATGCCGTCATCGGCGAGGAGCTCGGCATGATTGCCTGCATCCTCGTCATCGTGCTGCTGCTGATCATCATCATCCGCTGCGTCATGGTCGGCATCCGCTCGGGCAGCAACATGGGCTCGCTCGTGTGCTTCGGCGTGGCCGCGTTTTTGACGTTCCAGACGTTTGAGAACATCGGCATGTGCATCGGCATCACGCCCGTCATCGGCATCACGCTGCCGTTTTTCAGCTACGGCGGCTCTTCCCTGTTCACAACGTTTGCCGCGCTCGGCATGGTGTCGGGCATCCACTTCCGACCAAGGCCCAAGCGAAACAGCATCTATTACTGACGCACCGCGCCCCCGCAGGCTTCCCGGGAAACCTGCGGGGGCGTTTTTTGCGGGCATACAGAAAGCACCCGGCCGAATGGACGGGTGCTTTCCGCAAAACATAGAAGGGGGAAGAGAAGTAACTGTGTGGTATCAGCCGCCGTGACAGGCGGCGCAGTCATGCTCTGCAAAGAGCGCGGCGTCGTAGGCGATGCCGTTTTTGTCGTAGTAGTCCTTCACGGCCGCCTTGACCGCTTCCTCCGCGAGCACGGAGCAGTGGATCTTCTGGGCCGGCAGGCCGTCGAGCGCCTCCACGACCGCCTTGTTGGACAGTGCCAGCGCCTCCGAGATGGGCTTGCCTTTGATCATCTCGGTCGCCATCGACGAGGACACGATCGCGCTGCCGCAGCCGAACGTGTTGAACTTCACGTCCGAGATGATGCCGTCGTTTACCTTGATATACATCCGCATGATGTCGCCGCACTTGGCGTTGCCGACTTCACCGATGCCGTCGGCGTCGGGCATCTTGCCAACGTTGCGGGGGTTTTCAAAATGGTCCATGACCTTTTCGCTGTACAGTGCCATAGGAAAGCCTCCTTTATATCTATATTGTGTCAAATCAGGTGCGGGCGCGCGCCGGTCTCCAGCTCGTCCCACACCGGGGAGATGCTGCGCAGGTAGGCGACCACCTGCCGGACATTGTCCACGATGTACGCCATTTCCTCGTCCGTGTTATATTCGCCCACGGACAGACGCAGCGACCCGTGCGCCACCTCGTGCGGCAGGCCGATGGCCAGCAGCACATGGCTGGGGTCGAGCGAGCCGGAGGTGCAGGCGCTGCCGGACGAAGCGGCGATGCCCTTGCGGTCGAGCAGGAGCAGCAGCGACTCGCCCTCGATGCCCTCGAAGCAGAAGTTCACCGTGCCGGGCACACGCCGGTCGCGGTCACCGTTGAGCCGGGCGTGCTCGATGGTCGAGAGGCCGGCGATGAGCGTCTCGCGCAGGTGCGTAACTTTCTCCGTGTTCTCGGCCATGTGGTCGACCGCCTCGCGCAGCGCTGCGGCCATGCCGGCGATGGCCGGAGTGTTCTCCGTGCCGCCGCGCTTGCCGCGCTCCTGCGCGCCGCCCTCGATGATGTTCGTGAGCGGGATGCCGCGCCTGGCGTACAAAAAGCCGACGCCGCGCGGACCGTGGAACTTGTGCGCCGAGCACGAGAGCAGGTCGATGTGCATCGCCTGCACGTCCACGGGGACGTGGCCGACGGCCTGCACCGCGTCCGTGTGGAACGGGATGCCCCGCTCACGGCAGAGCGCGCCGATGGCCTCAATGGGCTGGATGGTGCCGATCTCGTTGTTGGCGAACATGACGGACACGAGCGCCGTGTCGTCCCGGATGGCCGCGGCCACGTCCTCGACGCGGACGACGCCGTTTTCGTGCACATCCAGCAGCGTCACGTCAAAGCCCTCCTTACGGAGCTTGTCGAGCGTGTGCAGCACCGCATGGTGCTCGAATTTCGTGGATATCAGATGCTTTTTCCCTTTGCGAGCGCCGTTTCTGGCGGCGGAAATGATGGCCTGATTGTCAGCCTCGCTGCCGCCGGAGGTGAACACGATCTCGCGCGGGTCGGCAGCGCCGATCAGCTGCGCGATCTCGGTGCGGCAGGCGAGCAGATGCTCGGCCGCCTCCTGCCCGAGGGTGTAGAGCGTGCTGGGATTGCCGTAGATCTCGTCAAAATACGGAAGCATGGCTTCCTTTGCGGCGGGGGATAGCTTTGTGGTTGCCGCATTGTCTGCGTAGACGCGCATGAGACTGTCCTCCTTTAATTCCTATTTGCTTTGTGGGTAAATGATACCATGTATTCCCCATGATGTCAATAGGAATTCGAAAAAGAAAACCGGGGAAAGAAAACACACGTTCTTTCCCCGGTTCTGCGCCCTTATGCCTTGCCGTCGAGCAGGTCCTGCACGGACACGCCGGACAGGTAGTTATCCATAACGGCGTCGAGCTTTTTCCACATCGGCAGCGTCAGGCACTGGGCCGCGCGCTCACAGCCGTTCTCCCCGGCGTCAAGACACGACACGGCGGCCATGCTGCCCTCGGTGCTGTGCAGCACCTCCGCGACCGTGATCTCGCTCGCCGGCCGGCTCAGGCGGTAGCCGCCCTCCTTGCCGCGCTGGCTGTTGACGAGGTTCGCGCGGTTGAGCGCCGCTGCGATCGCCTCCATATATTTCAGGGACACATCCTGCCGCTGCGACACGGTCTTGAGCGAGATGAAGCCCTCGTCGCAATGCTGCGCCAGGTCGATCATCAGGCGCAGCGCGTAGCGCCCCTTGGTTGAGATGACCATAATCTGTTGCCTCCTTGCTGCACAGGTGTGTGTGCAGATGCTAAGGATAATATACTACCAAATCACAAGGAATTCAAGCCGAATGTTGCAGATGTAAAAAAAGCCGGGGCGCATCCCCGGCCTTTTCTTATTTGGCTTCTTTGGCTTCCTGTTCGGCCACGAGCGGCTCGACCACGCGCATGGCGTCGAGCGTGCGCGTCAGCAGCTCGTCCAAGCTCCAGCCGAGCATGTCCGCGCCGCGCTGGATCACCTCGCGCGAGCAGCCCGCCGCAAAGCCGCTGCTCTTATATTTCTTCTTGAGCGACTTGAGCTCCATATCCTGCACGCTCTTGGACGGACGCATCAGCGCCGCCGCGCCGATCAGGCCGGTCAGCTCATCGGTCGCAAAGAGCACCTTTTCCATCTCATGCTCCGGCTGGATGTCCACCGTGATGCCGTAGCCGTGGCTGGCCGTGGCATGGATCAGCCGCTCGTCGAGATCCCGCTCGCGCATGATCTCCTGCGACTGGATGCAGTGCTGATCGGGATAGCGCTCAAAATCCAGATCATGCAGCAGGCCGACGATGCCCCAGAAATCCACCTCGTCGCCGTAGCCGAGCTCCTGCGCGAAATAGCGCATGACGCCCTCGACCGTGCGGGCATGATGCAGATGGAACGGATCCTGGTTATACTCCGTCAACAGTGCCCAGGCTTCCTCCCGGTTCAGTTGCTTGCTCATAGCAAAGCCTCCTAATACATATCTTTTTTGTAGGTCTAAGAAAGAATAGCATTAACATAGCACAGTCACCGCTGGATTTCAAGTAGTTTTTTCGCTGAACACCCGGAAGTCAATGTGTCCGAAAATTGACACACCGCCAAAAAATATACCATTATTTGACTAAATATTGGTTTTCTGCCGTGCTGCTTCTTTTTGGAATTTCCAGACGCTTTCTGCCACTTGTGTCACTCTTTTACGCTTTTTGTGAGCAAAATATACGAGCCGGTCGATTTTATTTCATTGCTTTTTGTCAAAAAGTATGTTATGCTATGCACAGTATGTATGCATCGTGTTCACTGCACTGCGGTGTCATACTTACGAAAACGTTCGATGATCTGCCGAGAGCAACAGCAGGATCATCTTCGTAATAAAAGAAAAAGGAAGGATGTATTTCATGGACGAAAAGTATAGCGCGCTATTTACTCCGTGGAAGATTGGCAATGTCGAGATCAAAAACCGCATTGTCCAGTGCTCCATGGGCGGCACCTCTCTGTTTGGTTGGCTGGAGCCCTGCCACTTTGATAAGGAAGCTGCGAACTTCCTGCTCAACCGTGCGCAGGACGGCGTCGGTCTGGTTCTCCCGGGCATGCAGTGTGTCCGCGACACCATGGGCCGCAGATGGCTCTGGCAGAACAAGAAGATGTTTAAGGAACTCGCCGACTACATGGTTGAGTACCACAAGACCGGCTCCAAGCTGTTCATTCAGCTCGCCGCTGGTTTCGGCCGCTCCATGGCTGTTGCCCCCTGGATGGTCACTCTGAACAACAACAAGGTGCTCGGCACCCTTGCCAAGCCCGTCATCGACGTCAGCTACTGCTGCGCTTCCGCTTCCGCTACCCCGAACCGTTGGCAGGAGGACATGCTCTCCCGCCCGATGACCGTCGAAGAGATCCACGAGATGGTCGATGCGTTCGGCAAGACCGCGAAGCTGCTGCGTGAGGCCGGTGTCGACGGCGTTGAGATCCACGCCGTCCACGAAGGCTATCTGCTTGACCAGTTCACCATCGCCAACTGGAACCATCGTACCGACGAGTACGGCGGCTCTTTCGAGAACCGTTTCCGTTTCCCGGTCGAGATCGTGCAGTCCATCAAGCGTCAGGCCGGCGCCGACTTCCCGGTGTCCCTGCGTTACTCCGTCGTCTCCAAGACCAAGGCTTGGGGCAAGGGCGCTATGCCGTATGAGACCGACTTCGAAGAGTTCGGCCGTGACATGCCCGAGTCCGAGAAGGCCATCAAGTACCTGGGCGATGCCGGCTACGACATGTTCAACTGCGACAACGGTACTTACGACGCATGGTACTGGGCACATCCGCCTCAGTATATGCCCGACAACTGCAACCTCGAGTACGTCGAGCACATCAAGAAGTTCACCGACAAGCCCGTCGCCTGCGCCGGCCGTATGGATCCGGTCAAGGCCGCGGAAGAGATCGCTGCCGGCCGTCTCGATGCAGTTGCCATCGCGCGTCAGAACCTCGTTGACCCCGAGTGGATCCACAAGATCCTCGAGGGCCGTCAGGACGAGATCAAGCCCTGCATCCGCTGCCACAACGGCTGCTTCAACTTTGCGAAGTTCAAGGGCACGGCGAATATCCAGAGCACGCAGGATTCCCTGCACCTGGGCCGCTGCGCGCTGAACCCGACGACCATGCAGCACAACAAGTATAAGATCGTTCCGACCAAGAGCCCGAAGAAGGTCGCCATCATCGGCGGCGGCATCGGCGGCATGGAGTGCGCGCTTGTCCTCAAAAAGCGCGGCCACAAGCCGGTCCTCTTCGAAAAGACCAACGAGCTCGGCGGCCTGTTCCTCACCGCTTCCGCGATGAGCTTCAAAGAGAACGACAAGGAACTCATTGAGTGGTACAAGAAGGAAGTCGCGAAGCAGGGCATCGACATCCGCTTCAACACCGAGGTCACCGACCTTGGCACCATGCGCGGATTTGACGAGATCATCGTGGCCACCGGCTCCGTGCCGAGAACCATGCCCATGATCCCGGGCTTCGAGAAGACCATGAGCTTCACCGAACTGCTCAAGGAGAAGAAGGAAGTCGGCGACAAGGTCCTGTTCTTCGGCGGCGGCCAGTCCTCCTGCGAGGCGGCTTACGACCTGATCCTCCAGGGCAAGCACCCGATCATTGTCGAGTACGCCGGCGACCTGGTTGCTGCTCAGGCTACCTGCCTTGCCAACACCTCCTTCCTGCGTGACGCGATGGAGTACCACAAGGTTCCGACCTACCTGCACTCCACCATCACCGAGATCCACGACGGCGGCGTTACCGTCAAGGGTCAGGACGGCAAGACCTTCGAGGTCGCTTGCGACAACGTCATCAACGGCATCGGCTTCGTGCCGGCTCCGGTTGGCGACAAGGGCCGTCACGTGCACCGCGTCGGTGACTGCGTTGCCATCGGCAACCTGCGCACCGTCATCTGGCGTGCATGGGACGTCTGCATGAAGATCTGATCTTCGGCTGACCCCGAAAACCGCACAAAACCCGCGCGGGTGCAGAGTGATCTGCACCCGCGTTTTTGTATGCATATAGGAAAGCCGCCCTCGCTCAGCAAAGCGAGGGCGGTCTGCTTTTTGCGCTTTCTTAGAGAATATCGAACAATTCCTCCAGCCGCGTGATGCGCCAGTCCGCCTGCGGCGGCATGGCCGCGCCGCGGTCGGCGGGGTCGAACCAGCAGGTGCGCATCCCCACTGCCCTGCCGCCCGCAATGTCCGCCGTGAGCGAATCACCGATCATCAGGCACTGTTCCGGCCGAACACCGGGCAGCTGCGCAAGACACCGGTCAAAGAATACCCGGCTCGGCTTCTCTGCGCCCATCTGCCCGGAGATGAACAGCCGCTCAAACGCATCGAGCATCCCGGCCCGGCGCAGACGGTTCACCTGCTGCGCATACGGCCCGTTGCTTGCAGCGCACAGGCGGTATTTCCCATGCAGCCGCGCCAGCACCTCCGGCGCGCCCGCGACCGGGACCGCGCTCTCATGCAGACGGTCGCGGAACGCATCCTCCATCGCCGCGCCGTCAGCCTCCAGCCCGAGCCGCGCCAAGATCGTCTGCCAGCGCACGTCCCGCAGCCCGGCGATCGTCAGCTCGCCGCGCTCGATCCGCGCCCAGAGCTTGTCGTTCTCCACCTGAAACACGGCGAACATCTCCGGCGCATACGGCAGTCCTGCCGCGCGGAAGATCTCCTCCATTGCCTGCATCGCACCGGCGCTGAAGTCCAGCAGTGTATTATCAATATCAAACAATAGTACAGTCGATTTTTCCATGGTTCGCCCCCCTGTTTATTCGCGTCCGGGTGCAGATGCGCGGCGCCTGCGTGCATTTACTGCACGAAACACCGTCGACACCAGCAGGATGCCAACTGCCAGGCTGCCCGCGATTCCGGCGGTCTCCAGTCCCTTCTGCAGCGCCTCCTGCACGGAGCCCGAAAGGCCGATGCTCATTGTATAATAAATACCGGCGCCAGGCAGCAGCGGAATGCTGGAAATGACCAGATACGACGTGACCGGGCACTTGCGCCAGCGCCCCATGCCCTCGGAATAGACCGCCGCCACGACCTCGGAGAAGAAGTTTGCGCTGTAGACACTGGCCCCTGCCCGGCTGCACAGCAGGTACACGATCCAGGTCAGTGCGCTGCCGAGCGCGCACAAAACGCTGCCCCAGTCGTGGACGTTAAACAGGATCACAAATCCAAGGCAGGCGACAAACGTCGCGAGACCCTGCGCCCAGAGCGGATAGGTCAGCGCCGCAGCCGCCTCCGCATGTCCGTAGATCGGCGTCGTGACGTGCCACGCCGCCGCCGTGCCGAGCGCGATGGCGAACGCCGAGAGCAGCACCTGCACGATGCGGCTGACGCCGGAGCTCGTGTCGCCGTAGATGATGTCGCGCATCGAATTTGTGATGAGCAGTCCGGGCACGAGCAGCATCAGCGCGCCGATGATGACGACCGCCACACAGTCGAGCCAGCCGAGGCCGGCAGCGACATACGCCGGCAGCGCCATGAGAAAGGACGCCGCAATGGTGCTGAAAAACGGGTTGACCTCCATCCGGTCCATGCAGCGCGTCACAAAGCCGATGATCAGACCGCTCAGCCCTGCCCAGAGCCAGTCGCGCACCGTGCCGCCGAAGACGCAGCAAAAGCCCGCCGCCGCCATGAAATTGCCGAGGTAATATATCCACACGGCGTAGCTGCGGACGGCGGCCGTCGTCTCTTTGAGCCAGTGCTGCGCCGTCTCCGGATCCGGCACCTCGGCGCAGATGCGCCGGCTGAGCGCGTTGAGCTTTTCAATGCGCTCGAGGTCGTTGCCATGGTAGCCCACGCGCTTCATGATGGTCAGCGGCTTCGTATTCGGCGTCACGAAGCTCACCGCAACACAGTTCGGGATGGCAAACGCCTGTCCCTCCGTGCCATATGCCTCGATCACACGGCGCATGGTCTCCTCGACCCGGTACGTCTCCGCCCCGGCGACCGCGAGCTCGTAGCCAATCTGCACCGTCATATCCGCAAGAAGATAATAGTCCATACCTGTCTTCCCATAAACGAAAATTTCCCGGCCAGTGCCGGGCTTCCAGCACTGAGAGCGTAACACATTTCGCGGAGCAAATCAACGGGAATGCAATGGTTTTTGTTCCGACATTCTTCTCAAGGAGCAGCACGCCCTTACTGCGCCCATATGCCGGGGCGCAGCAGGATTTCTGCTCCAGAAATCCTGTGAATCTACCCAAACGCTTCGGTCGAAAAGAAACATCTGTTAAAAAAGAAAAGGAAAGGAATCCAGAGCGATGATTCCATTGTCAAAGAAAAGACTGTCAACAAGATAAAAACTATGCTCATAAAGACAAGGATTATGAAGCCGCAGCGTATCATAGCCTTAATGCCATGGCCGCTGCCAACGATGGTTTTTCCGGAAAGTGTACTTTCCACGGCCCGCGTCCCAGTAACCCAGACTTCATTTGATTTATCGAGTCAGAGTCGCTATCATATAGCAGATTCATGACATTGCCATCGAAAACATGGAGCGTCAGGAAAACGGCCTGCACGGCTGATCTTTCGGACGCGAAAACCCGGCAGAGCATTTGCTCTGCCGGGTTTTCCTTTTCGTATGCAGTTATTTGGCGTGGGCCTCCGCCACGAGCTTGCCCTGCACGAGGTAGCGCTGGTGATTGTCCCCA